>ERZ773155.1659-NODE-1659-length-18421-cov-28.722150_pt1 | contig 18421 bp, 10 predicted proteins | sample MGYA00511262_ERZ773155 | MGnify/ENA primary metagenome ERZ773155 (study PRJEB29015, sample SAMEA2737828) | human gut metagenome | biome: human gut; feature: human-associated habitat; material: faeces | place: China | collected 2012 ... | reverse complement strand
TAAAAGTTCCCCATTGTAGAATTAGACCATTACTAAATTTTACATATCCATTTTGAGCTAAATTTGATGCTACTATCGTACCACCAATAGAACCTTTTAAAGAACTTATTAAACTTTGCACAAATGCTGTTGTAGCAACACGTGTACTATTATCACCCGTTCCTGGAGTAGCACTATACATTGCTCCATTTGCTGTTACATTTCCTGTTGTTTTTATATTCCCATTTCTGTGATTTATTGCTACACGTATAGGATTTCCAGTACTACACAAATCTCTAAATCCTGTACTATACCAACTACCAATTAAAAGATTTACTTTATTTTGGCTTATAGCGGTATTTTCATCTACATCTCCTCCACCATATTTTATATGAGCAGCAGAACCGATTATGTTTAAGTTATTTGCGTTTGTAGCATTAGATACATTATTTATAGTAGTTGTCGAAGTAGAACCATTTCCTTTAGTTATAGTCAAAGTGGCATTACTAGCTGTTACACCTTTTACATACGTTGTATTAATTGTTTGCCCTGCACTATCTTGTGTTGCTTTAGTTGCTGTTCCATTAAACGACGGAGCAGTAACAGTACCGGGAAAATTTGTATTACCACTTTCATCTAACAAAGTTACTGATTTTGTTACAGCATTTGTACCTGCTGATATTGTAGCATTATTGGTGTATTGTAACAAATAACCGCCTTGATAAACTCCATGTGTGAATTTGCCATTAGTTGAGTTCATTTTTGCTAACATAGTATATCCACCATTTGTAGCAGTTGAATTAATAATCGCTTGACCTTGATTACCAGCTAAATATGTGTTTGTTGTTTTAGAGGTATTTAATGTACCATTCATTGTTCCACCGCTAAGTTTTAAATAATTTGTATCTATTTGCAAACCATTTTTATCTTGAGTTGCTTTAGTAGCATTTGTAGCGTTAGTAGCATTATCTGCTTGACTAGCACTTGCAACTTTACCCGTAACACCAATAGTAACTTTATCATTATTAGCATCACCAACTAGGCTAATATTTGTGCCTGCTACTAATTCTAAAGTATCTTGTTTGGCATCAGATTGTATTGTAGTTGAGCCTACTTTTACATTTGCAAAAGCATTTTGATTTACTTCAGCACCACTAGCAATACCATCTAATTTCTTTTTATCCGCATTACTCATATATCCATTACTACTTTGAGTTGCAGTAGTATGGGTATGATTACTTGTAGCAAAATAACTACTTTCTTTACCATTTAAAAGTGCAGCATTTAAATTTGTGTTTTCTGTACCATTATTTATGGGAATTTGACCATTTTCGTTTCCAACGGTTAGCCCTCGTAGTCTGCCTGCGTTTACAATTTGGTCATCTTTTAAAGCTCTATTTTGTTCTCTATCACCAGCAGGAAAGTCAGATAAATAACTATCATCTGCTGGAAAATTAATATCATAAGCCATATAAATCACCTCTCATACAAATAAAAAAGAGCAAGATTTTAATACCCTCTTGCTCTCCAATTAATATTCCCTCCGACATCAGAATTATTACTATCTAAAACTCTGATTTTAAAACTTTGTTTTGTTTTATCGGTTATTTCACAACGAACACCATATCCTAAAGCATATGGTGTTACGATTGGAACTATATAAAATTCTTTTTTATAAGTTATTGTAGTTCCACCAATAGGAATTTTTAAACTACCTTGTTCTTCTCTGTCTGGAACATCAATATAAATATCAATTTTATTTACTTCTGGAGTAATTGTATTATCTGCTGTTGATAAAATACATCTAAATTCTACATATCTAAAATCATATTGTGCTTCTGTAAAAACTCTCCAATCAGTCCACATTATGTTATCTTTTGATATTCTAAACTCTAACTTGGCATTTACACTTCCAAAGTGTCTGGACGTAGATAAAAATTTACAAGATATGTTTGCTGTAATTTCTTGTTTTACGTCTATAGTTTTACATAAATAAACTCCTTTGGAATAATATGTTCCATCTTCTTGTTTATCTAATTGCAAAACTTCACTACCACCAATTTCACTAAACATCATATTAGAATAATCACTAAATTTCCCACCTACAGTTTGCCATGTATAATAACTTCCTCCGAACACTGTATGGTCGTGAGTACCATTTTTATCAACTATTTCATCTATAGTTAAAATAATATTTTTATCCGATAAACTCTCTATTCTTAATAATTGAGAGTTTTCTTTTACAGAATATCTTCGACTACGATTTATAGCTTTAATCATATATTTAAATGTGCCTTCAAAACTAACTTTATACTCATACTGACTAACTGTAACACCAGAAACAATAGTAGTGCCACTATCCCAAGAATAGCCTTCTCGTATTTCATATCCGACAATATCATTTTCTTCTACTTTTGCCCATTTAAATTCCACATAATCTCCATTTTGATATGCTAAAAAGTCTTTAACATCTGAAGGTTCATATATAGCATATAAATTAGCTCTAGTTTCATTTGAATAAAAACCACTTGTATTTACAGATTTTACAATAACATTTATATTGCCACTGCTAACATCTGGACTAAATGAAACCATAGTATTGATTGTCGTTGCTATTTTTTTAGCAGTATCCCAAGAATTACCATATCTAACTTCATAAAAACTGATATCATACTCTTGTACTGCGTCCCAAGTTATATTAATTACAGTTTTGTCGTTAGTATCTTGTTTAACTACTAAATTTGTAACAGGAGAAGGATTTAAGTCAAAAGTACACTCAAAATGGGCAGGATATAACGAATAGTAGCCTGCCATTGAAACAGCCTTTAACCAAAAATGATATGTCCTTTCTACATTAATAACAACATCATAATAAGTATTTGTAATATGAGAACTAATTAATGTTGAATTGTCCCAAGAATCCCCCATACGAAGTTCATAATGAGAGATATCTAATTCTTCTGGTGCTGTCCAATATAAATGTAATTCAGTTTTTTTAGAAATATTTTGAGTACCATTAAAACTTTCTATATCATATGGTTCAATCATAATATGTGTAAATAAATTATTTTTACGTGATTCAAAATTTGCTACTGTAGTAGCTGTAACAGATAGAGAAATATCAAGTGATTGTGGCATAGTATAAGTTAAAGAATTTGTTATTGAAGTACCTATTTTTTCATCATTAATAAAAACAGAATATAAAACAATATCGTGATAATCTGTAGGAATATCCCATGTTACAATAATTTGACTTCGGTCTTTAGGATTTTGTTTAACTTTAACATTTTCTATAACATTTGGTGTTAACACTAATTGCAAGCCTAATTCCTTAGCATTAACACTATATTTATTATTATAACCTATAGCTTTTATAAAAAATTTATAATATCCTTCTTTTCTAATTTGATAAACAACATTATTAGAGCTAGATTTAGCTATAAATTTACCACTATTCCAATCTTCGCCCATTCGTATTTCATAATTTACACCATGAGGCACTCGTTCCCAATTAAATTGTAAATTACTTCTATCTGTGTCCATTTGGATTACTGAAAATTCTGTTATATCTTCTGGTTCAATTTTTATAGTTATTTCTTTAAATATGCCTTCGCTTTCAACATTAAAAATAGAATATGTTTTTACACCAATAGTATACGTACCACTAGAATTAGCAATATAACTATATGTTGTTCCATCTGTGGAATGTACCATTTTACCATTAACATAGATATTATATTTAGATAATCTACTATCTTCTACTTCGTTCCAAGATATATTTATTTGACTTAAGTTATTGCTATCTTGTTCTACTGTTAATTCAGATATATCTTCACAAGACATATCTCTTTGAGCTGTTAATGTTAAAGGGGTTTGAGATAAATTACCACCATTATCAACAGAATAAATATAGAAATTATGAGCTTCATTATCTAAAATTTCATAAGTAAAGCTAGTAGTTATAGTTCTTCCTATTGTTTCAAAATTTTCATCTTTGATTTCATAACATTTTAAGTCCTTATCTTCAACAGGTGTCCATACTAATTTAATTTCTGTTGAGTTTGGATTATACCATACTCTACCTTCAGTAACATCACTAGGAGGAGTGTCTTTTCCTGTAATATAATATGGTTCTGAAACATATCCTTCAGAACACCTACCAGACGTATTTTCAACAATAATTTTAAATCTATAATTAACATGAATTTTAGCATTATTAATAATGAAAATATTATCAATAGTAGAGCCAAAGTACTCCCATACTTCACTATCATCTATAGCATAATATATTAATATATTGCGAATATAAGGATAAGTAGGGAGAATAATATCACCTAAAATATCACTAACAATACTGCCATCAGAATTTATAAAATAATTTTGATTTAATACTAATTTTTTTATTTCTGGAACAACACCTGTTAATGAAGTTTCCTTTGTTCCATATTTGTAAATCTGCACAGTTGCACCTAGATAATCATTATAAATATTTTCATTGTAGTTTCGTGCAGATATTTCAAATGTACCATCATTATTTTCTTTTATTTCTGTAATTCTAAAAGGTTCCTCTTTAAATACATTATGAAAAGAAAATTCAATGACATCTCCAGGTTCTAAGTGCATTGCTTGTTGTCCTGTTTTAAAAGATATTGTTTTAAAACATATTGAATTATAATCTCTATAAAAACGAGCAAGCCTTAACGCTTGATTTTGACTCGTTGTACCTTCTAAACTAACAGATTTTTCTATAATTTTACCTCTATTTTTTTGGTCAGCAAAATCTTCTACAATAGCTTCAATACTATTCCAGTTATTCAACGGGTCAATGAAAGCAACAGAATATCTATTTGGTGTATCATCTAATGCTAATGGAGCAACAGATAAATCTGAAGAATTACTATCATTAAATTTATATACAACATTTTCTGGCTTTTCAATTCTTAAAAATAGCTTATCCTGTGAACACACCAGAAATCCACAGAAGTTGCCTAAAATATCACTTATCCAATCTAAAGCAGATTGTTTTTGGTCAATAACAATATTTAATTCATATCGTTTACAAGATACAGTTTCTCCACTAGAGCCTTTATAAGTAATTATTTCATCACAATAATCTGCTACTTCTTTAAAACTATCTTCATCAATATTTTCACTTGTTATCCATTTTCCTAAGCCAAAACGTTTAGATAAAATAAAATCTCTTAAACACATTGCAGGATTAGTTGAATATTTTGTTTCGCCTGTTCGTGTATCATAAACTTTTCTACCTTTTACAAAACAACTTACAGACGGATTGCCATTCAATTCGTTAGATACCATGAAATTCATATCTAACCATGCCATTTTAGGATAACCGCCGACATCTATATAATTTGATGGTGGTGTTGAATCATAAAAAGTATAACTTGTTCCACCTGTTACTGTAGATGCTTGTATATTAATAGGAGATTGATAACACGATATCGCACCGCCTAATTTATATTTATTAAAAACAGTCCTTGTTCTATGACCATGACCACTTCCACTAGGATATAATTCAGACCGTACAAACTCATAAAAATATCCATTATCTTCAAACGAATTACGTGGTGGAAATAATCCAGCAAAGGTTACTGTTTCAATAAATTGTTTTTCTTGTGAAATATCCCATAAATCACCAGGATATTTACTTGTTGTTGCTGTTGGAAAGGCTTCCCAACCATCACCTATTTTATTAATATAAGTTATTAATTCTGGAACACTTGTTTGCCAACTCCATAATGTATCAGCACTAGAAGCATCATCTTTATTTGCTAAGTATAAGTCTTTAGTTGTTCCATTACAATACAAATATAAATGTTTGCCTTTTTTATACACAGTTGCATCAGCATACATTGTATTTTGAATAGTAAATACTGTATTAGACGTCTGCTCACCTGTTGGAATAAGTAAATCATTAGCACTAACACTTTCAATACCTTCAATTCCACCTTCACATAAAACTACGTGCTTATGAAGTGTATTTTGGTCAGAATTTGTTTCATGAAACGTTTGATTTCCAGTTATTTTTCTATATCCATAAACAACAGGAATTGTTGCTGTGCTAGACATAGTTTCTTGTGCCTTATCGAAACGTTGAATATTAGGTGAGTTTGTATTGCTTGTTTTAGGCTTATGAGTTGCACTCCATATTGAGCTACCTAAAGAAGCACCTAGAATTGCTCTAGACATAAAAGATAATCCGCCACCAAAAAAAGAAAAACCACCGCTTAATAGTCCTAGCCCTAAACTAAATAAAAATTTTCCACCACTTTTTCCTCCGCCTTTTCCCAAAATATCACCTCATTTCTACCTATAAACATTTTCAAATGGAATAGCAGGAAATCCACTAAAATTTTTCATGTTATTAAATCTATTTTGACAAGTTTCTTTAGTCTTATCACAGCCACGAATTAAAGTAGCTTCCATTCCGCCTTTAATATCACTTTGTAAAAAAGAATAATTTACAACTATTTTATTGCCTTCATTAGATAATATCAGTCGTGATTCACCTTTAATAAAAATTACTCCATCTTTCCAATAATTTGTTTCGTACGTAGATGGAAGTAAAATATTACTACTAGTTGAACCAGTGGCTAATTCTACGTTTGTTTCTTCTAATGATATACCACATTCAGAATCACCAAATTCACTATTACAACACAGTTGACAAGTTCTATTTGGAACTTCTATATTCGGCAATCTAGTATTTAAAGAAAACGAAAATACACCATCTGAGTAACTACAAGAATTAATATATCCCATAAAAGAGATGCTCTTTATGGTATCATCTTCTAAACTATCTGGATAAGATATTTTAAATATTGTTACGTCTGCACCTCTAAAATCAAAGCCATTACTTAAATAAGCTAATTTATCATAATCTCCATCACCTAAACTTATTTCACAAGTATCAATAACATTATCCATACTTCTATCAATAGTTTCTCTTTGAAATGGAATAGCCATATAAGTCTGTCCAGCAAATATGATATCTGTATCAGTAGCAGCTAAATAAACTGTTCCTGTTTTTAGCTTTACTATATAAAGTTCTATAAAAAAAGTGGCATCACTATCTTTCATTTCGCTCATTTTTTGCGGTAAAATTATCACATTATATCACTCCTTAACCTCAATTAACGTTATATCCAAAGTAGCACCTATCTTTTTGCCTTTTACATCATAAAACCATTGAGGTTCTAATGTACTTCCAAACCTATATATTTTTTTATTACCATCTCTAAACACATCACAATAAAATGTTTCTAACATTCCTTTGCGGTCATTGTAAAAATCAATAATTTCATTTATATATTCTGTTAATCCAGTCGTTGTAAACGTACAAGTAACTTCTGGTGAAGTCCACGTTTGTTGATATTGTTTTTTTCCATTTTCAAATTGTACAGTTCTAGTATTCCAATCATACTTTTCTGTAGGTTTTTCTCTTACATAAACTTTTAATTCTTCCAAAATAATCACTCCTACATAATCTATTGATTTTTAAGTGTTTTGTTGCATTGTTTTATCGTTTAAATCCACTAACAAAACCATTTATCCATAATTTTTTATGATAAACAGTGCTAATACTTTTACCATATCTAACAGGGACTTCCATTCCTAATACTTTTCCATATTCTAAATAAATACCAAAATGATAATCACCAGCTACATCAAACAATATAATATCTCCAAAAGAAAGTTCATTAAGATTTTTAGTTTCTTTAAAATTTTGTTTAAAATACCTGAATAAACGAATTGCACCATCTGTTTTTTGCCAATCTTTAGTAATAGGCTTTCCATCTTTAAAATCTTGTTTCCACCCATGTTCTTTATAAAATAATCGACATAATCCAATACAATCGCACCCATCAAATGAGTCTTGATTAAAATAATGTGGTATGCCTACATATTTATTAATATCTTCCAAAATAAACACCTCTTTTATGTAAAAAAAGACGTGCAAAATAAGCACGTCTTATCTAAAACCTCTTTTTTGATTACCATATAACAAACGTTGTAATGCTCTAGGGTCTTTTGCAAGTTCACCAAAAATTTCTTCTTTAGATGCCCTTGTATTTAAAATAGTAACATTGCCACCACTAGAATTATCTTGTTTAGCAATATTAGTTAAAATAAGATTTTGCTGTCCCAATAATTCTTCCATACGAGCATTGTTATTTTGTTTTTGAGCTTCTTGTTTGATGATATTACTTGCAATATTTGGATTTTTAAATGTTGGAATATAAGGCTCTGGAACAACTGCTCCACCAGAAGCAAATTTATCTAGATTCATCTGCTCTAATATAGCACTATATTTTTGTGTTGCATTTGCGTTCATAATATATTCACCATTAGAAACAGCGATAAACTTACCCTGTTCTTCTAAATAAGCTAAAATACTATCACTAACACCAGTTCCTGCACCTTTAATTTTTCCACCATTCTTAACAGAATTGCCACCTGTTGCAAACTTTTCTAATGAGCCACCAGTAGAAAATAACCCTATTACACTAGGCAATAAACCTATATAACTACCAATGTTATTACCTTTACCACCAGCAGTATTTACCATTGTTTGCGAACCAAAAGATGATACAGCACTTCCAAATTGACTTACATTTCCACCAAACTGCTGAATAGCCATTTCTTGCATATTAGCTGTTGTTGAAAACTGAATAGCATTTGCTGTGTCTTGTGCGGTATTTGCACTATCTTGAATAGTGTTAACATTATCCTGCACAGTTCCCTGTAACATATTCTGTGATGCTAATAACATATTCTGTGAAGCATTATTTAAGTTAGAACCTTGAGCATAGAAATTAGCAATGCCCTCTGTACTATTATTTCTTTGCACTACTTCCGCTGTTGATAATGAAGCGTTATCTACTTTTCCAATAGTATCATTGTTAGAATTAAAATTATCTACATAGCGTCCAGCTTCTTGTTTTTCAGCAGAATTTAATTTAAGTTTACCAAACCCAAACATATTTGAAACTAAATCCCAAACAGAATTTGTGGAATCTTTTATTCCCATCAACCTATCTAAGGCAACTTTGGCTATTTCATTCCATAAATCAGTCCAAATATCTTTAAGCGAACTACTGCCTTTAATCCAGTCATATAACATATTTGAAATAGTTTGTTTATTTTCTTTTGTTAATTTTCCAGACGTTTCTTCAGCTTTTTTCTGTAATTCATTTAATTTCGTTTGAATTGTGGTTATTTCTTTTGTTATTTCCTCTACTTTTGATTTATATTTACTACCACTAGAAACATATTTATCTCTTTCTGCATTTAACTTTGCGAGATATTCACTGTAAAGCTTAATTTGTTTTACAGTATTTTCGTGGTCAACTTTATTAGTTTGCCAAGCTAAACCATCATATGAGCCACCTCTAAACATTGCAAAATTAGATTTCCATAAAGACATTCTTTTATCTAAAATATCTAATTCATATTCTAATTCTTGTTGAGGTGTTTTTAAACCTTGAAATTGTTCTAATATAAGAAGAGAAGATTTCATACTTCTATTAGCTTCATCAGCTTTATCTTTAACATCTTTATATGATGATACTATATTTTCAAGGTCATCATCTCCGATTGTTTTTGAATAATCCTGTGCAACTTGCTGAAGTTGTTTATATGATAAATCTTTCCAATTATCAAAACCAGAATTAGTAAGTTTATCTTTCAATACACCTTTTCCAAAATATTCAGTTATTTTTTGTTCTATATTAGATACAGAATCACTAAATATTTTATATCTGTTTTGATATCGTTTATATTGTTGTTCTTCGTTTTCGTATTCGTCATTATTTGCTTCAAAATCAAATTCACCATATAAACTTTTTTTATTAGAAATATCATTTTTTCTTTGACTATATTCTTTGTCTTGTTGCTCTATGATTTCAAAAAACTTTTCAGAACTATTATTTGCTCTATCTATTATCCCATTTATAAATGTACTTAAATTATCAGATAACTTTAATTTACCAATTTTAGAACCTGCATTTTCTAAATTTAATCCCATAGCATATTCAAATGAAGTAAATGTATCTGCTAAATTTGGAATATCCTTCCATGATTTACCACTAGCTCCGTTAATGCCTGTATATCCAAGATTACTATTAACAACAAAAGCTTTACCATCTGTTGTATATAAAATATCACCTGCTATTGGATTTTTTTGAGAATATTTTACATTCATTCCCATTGCATCAGTCATTTTTAACATCATAGAAATATCTTTAACATTTCTTAAATTATACATTTTTTCATCATCAATGCCATAAGCAGAAAAGAGATTTTTTACAAATTGAGTATCATTAAATCCTGTAGAATAAGCACCTTTGTTTGTACCTGTATTAATACCGCCCCAAATGTATTTAAAATCAGATAAACTACCATGAACTACCTTCTCTTGACTTGTTGAATTTCCATAATAACCACCATGCCCATCTGCTATTACAACATGGTCTGGTTCATCAAAAACACCATCAGAATCAGTAATTACAATATCTCCAGCATTAAAACCAGATTTTTTATTTAAAAATTTATCTGTGTCTTTTACGTTATTGTATAAATCAGGAACGTACATATCCATAGTATCAGCAAAACTACTATTCATTTGTCCTAAAAAAGCTTTAACAAAAGCGGTACAACCATTAGCACCATAATATTTACCATCTTCAACCATTTGGTCTGCCCATTGGGTTGCTTCTGACAAATTAGTTGTACTAGCTAATTCCAATTTATTGCCAAAACTAGAAGTACCATTAATAATATCATCATGTAATTTATTAAAAGCAGTTGCGTTTCTCACAGCTTCATTTGAACGTGAGCCATTTTCACCTTCATTGTATTTAACATACGCTTCAAAATAATCCCCATTAGCAAGGTCTAACATTTTTTTGAAATGTCTTACACCAGCATTGATATTATCGTAAATATCCCAAATATCTTCACCTGCAATCATTTTATCATCAGACACTTGCGTTAATCCTTTATATGGTGTTCCTTCTCCAGTTCTTACATTATAAGAACTTTCTTTTTGTACTAAAGCGTGAATCCAATTTTCATCAACACCATATCTAATGGAAGCATCTGCAATAGCTTTATCAATATTGCTATTCCCTGAACTAATCAAAGCTCCTGATTGTATTAAACCACTTGATATTGTAGATTTTAAATTATTAATACGACTTGTTTCATCAGCAACTATAGCAACTCTTTCTAAAACCTTATCATAATCAGCTTGCTGTTTAGCTAGTTTTTCTGCTTCTTTTTCTGCTTTAGATTTTTTCTTATCTTCATTACTTTGTGGCGGTTCAGCAATTTTATTTCCTCTATTTGAGTCTGCACCGCCTGTGTCATATTTATTGTCAAGAATTAAATTTGCACTTTCTATTTTGGCAGCATCTAATTTTAAATTAATTTCATTTAATGCTTTTTCTTTATCACTTAATCCTTTAATGGCATCTTTATATTCACTACTTTCTTCAATAGAAGATTGTTTTCTCCAATATTCTTCAGTTTCTTTTGATTTTTGTGCTTGTTCTGTAAATGTTTTATAGCCAATTTCATCACCTTGAGCTTTTGCTATCTTAGCTTTGCTATTTAAGAATAAAGTTTCTCCACCTTGTATCCATTCTCTTGCTTTAGCATAAGCAGCATAAGCTTTCGATAAAAGACCGATACCTTCAGCTTCTTCTTTCATGGCTTTTATTTTTTCTTTAGCTAATCGAACTTTTTCACCAGCTTCCCATGCGGCGTCATTAACCATTTTAACTCTTTGATTAACTTCATCTTGATAAGCTTTAAAAGCCACTTCTGCAACTTTTTTTATTGTGTCTATTTTTATATTTCCATTTTCATCAACTGCTACATTTTCTTCGCCAATTAAAGAGATAATAGCATCTTTAGTTTCCCCTAACATTCCTTGTATTTTATTATTTGTTTCTGTATCATTAGAATTTTGTTTTAAGGATTCATTTAAACTATTATATCGTTCAGCAAGTTTTGCAGCAGACTCAGAAGCTCTGACTAAACGATTATACTCTTGCTCTTGTGCTTCTATTTTGCTATCTATACCTTCAATCACTTTTTCCTGTTGTCTAGCTTCTTCTCCTAATGATTCTGTATAATCAGCTATCAATGGCAATAAAGCAGTTATTAAAGTTATAGCAATTCCTATTGGGCCGCCGAACGCACCGATAACTGAACCAAAAACTCTTGAAACTGCGGTTGCTCCACTTGTTATAGCTGAAAATATTTTTGTTGCTTTAGAAGCTTTACCTACAGAATTAGCAAGTGCTGTTGTTACTTGAACATTGCTCGCCTTTGCTTTTGTTCCCTCTTGAATAGCTTCTTTTTCTGCTAAAATTCCACCAGTAGACAAAAATCCTTTATTATAACTATCAGAAATATTTATTCCTAAAAAACCACCACTATTATTAGATTGTGTTCCATTGTTATAGTTTTGTCTAAGACCTTGAAAACGTCCTACAACTTCACTGCCTTTATTTAATAAATAAGGCAAACCTTTTAAGGCTACAGTAACAGCAACAATACCTTTTATCCAGTTAGACCAATTAAGATTAAGTTCTTTTACTCCAACAACAATATTATTTATTACTTCAACAACAGATTTTAAATCATCAATTACTCCATTTTCCCCAATGTTTACAAATAGTCCTTTAATATTAGTACTTAAACTTTCTAATTTTCTATTTAGTGTATTTAACTGAATATCAATCTGTTTATCAGTAAATCCAACTACTTCTTTAGAATTTAATAAACCAGACATACGAACTAATTCATTATAATCTTTTAAAATAGCTGTCATTTTAGATACTTGATATTTACCACCAGATAAAGTTAATAACAATTTGCTCGTTTCTTTTTCTGTAGTTTGCATCATTTGAGAAATATCTAAAATTATATCTTCCATACTTCTTAAAGATTGTGTACCATCACCATTATCTTTGTATACATTAATCCCAAAATCTTTTAAAGCTTCGATTGATTTATCAGATTGCATACTGTTAATAAAAGATTTAATGCTATTACCAATTTCATTACCACTTCTACCTGTAGTACGAACACCAGTAGCAATTAAAGCATTTAAAAATTCAAAAGATACACCTGCTTGATGAGCAGCAGCACCAGCTAAAGAAACACCTTCAGTTAAATCTTGTGCTGAAGCAGCACCTCTATGTGCCGCTAAAGTCCACGTATCAACAATACGATTAGAATTAACTAATAGTTGATTTGTGTCATTTGTTTGTAATTCAAACTGACTTAATGCAGATTCTAACCCTTTTGTAGCCTGCATAATTGGGAAATTATCCGCTACTGCAATTCTAGCAGCTTGTTGGGTCAAAAGATTAGTATTTGTAACACCATTTTCACCTTGTCCATACATTCTACCAATAGATGCACCAGCAGAAATTACTTCTTCAACAGCCACTCCAAACTTAGAACCAATATCAATAAATGTGTTCATTTCTTTATTAACTGTTTTTAAACCTTCCATACGTTCCATTTCAGATAAATTTTTATCTAAACTATTCATATGTGCGTGTTCTATTTCTGGCATTACCTGCTCTACTGTTGCAAATTTGCTTTCTATTTCCTTCATTACATTCATGCCATATCCAGGGAGAAGTAACGGAACAGAAGCCACTATAGAGGACATAATCCATGTTAAATGTCGTTGCATAGAACTAAAAAATTTATCTGTAGATGTTGCTGTTATTTGTGTTTGCTCTTTAAATCTTTGTAATGCTTCACTTGTTTTATCAATAGCAAGCTTAGTTTCAGTCATTATATTTTTATAATTACTGTTTGTTCTTCCACTATCAATCCATGCTGTATACGCAGACTCATATACAGTTCTCAATGCACTCATTCGACCTGTCAATGTTGATGATAAATTAATTGCTTCGTCTAGTTGAGTTCTAATATTAGCAAAATAATTACCACGAGCTTCTTGATTAAAAGATGTTCTATCTTGTAATACAGGTAATTCTGAAACTCTCCCTCCACTAGAAACAACATTATTACTTGCATTTTTTAGTCTTTGCTGAACACTAGCATATTCTTGCTCACTTAATTGAATACCTAATTGTTTCTTTTTATTTACACTATCAAGAATATTATTGTATTTATTTATAGCATCTGTAATCTTAGTATAAGCTTGCTTACTTCTACTAGAGTTTTCTTGTATTCTTTTCTCTTCATCAGTATAAAATTTATCAAGATTTTTTCTATTCTGTTCGGATTCTTTTTCCTTTAAAGTTTCCTGTTTATTCCATTCTTGATAAGCTTGCTTACTTCTACTAGAATTTTCTTTTATTCTTTTTTCTTCATCAGAATAGTAACTATCAAGATTTTTTCTATTTTGTTCTATTTGTTTTTCTTTTAAAACTTCCTGCTTATCCCATTCTTGATAAGCTTGCTTATGGCTATTACTATTTTGCTTAATACGTTGTTCTTCTTCTTTATAATAATTGTCTAATGCTTTTTTATTCTTTTCGGTTTGTTCCGCTTGTGATTTTTGTCTATCTTCCTCTGCTTTAGCTAATAATAATTGATTATTTAATTCTTGTTTAGCTCTAGCTTCAGACAATTTTTGTTGTTCTAATACTTTTTGATTAGATTTATTAATATAATCATCATAATTATCAAATTGGTGCATAGGATTAGAAGTATGAACACCTAATGAAGATAAATCATTAATTATTTTATTGCTATTATTAACTTTAGTATTAAATTGATTTTCATTAAAAGCTTTATTACTTCTTAATGAAATTGCTATATCATCAATTATCTTTTTACGTTGCTCTAATAATTGATTGATTTTCTTATATTGTGCTTCTTTTTCTTTTTCAATACTAACGATTGTTTGCCATGCACTTTGATGAGCTTGAGTATTTTTTGAAATAGCTTCCTGCTCATCTTTTATAATTTGTGCATTTGTCTGTTTTGCCTGTTTAACTTTAGCATCTTTAATTTGCTTTAATTCTTGTATAGATTTCTCTTTAGATTGATTAAAATATTTAGAATAATCTCCACTATATTCATTAAAAGGATTAACAACTTTCATATTCATTCCCATTTGTTTATATATAGTATTGATTTTTTCGGAATAATCGTTAGCTTGTTTTATCATACTATTTAATTCTTTTTCTGATAAAGCTTTATTAGCATTAAAAGACGTATTAAATGTTTCTTTTAATTTATTAAACTTACTAACTGTTTTTTCTAATTCACTTTGTAATTTTTGTTGTTCTTTTATTTGATTATTAAGATTACCTTTATTTACTTTAGTTTGAAAATCTTCTAATTCTTTTTCTAAGGCTCTAAGTTTATTAAGAGTGATATCAAATCCAGCACCATTTAATGTTAATGTTGTAGAATTATGTTTTTCTAAAATTTCAATAGCTTTACGAACTTCACTTAGATTTTGTTTTATACTTTTAAAGTTTTCAGTTCCAACAATTTTTAAGTTAACTAATAATTCTTCTCTATTATTAGTTTTTAATTCTTGTTTTAATTTTCTTAATTCTTGTTGAGCTTCATCTATTTTAGTTCTAACTTCTATATCATATATAATTTTCTCATTATCCTGTTCCATTTAATCACTCCCTATTAACCAAACTGTGAAAGTAAATAATCTAATGCTTCTTTGCCTTCTAATGTATCAGATGTATTATTTTCGTCTAATTCTTTTCTAATTTCCTCTGAATAATCATTCATACCCTCTAATATATCTTCAAATTCAGGAATAGTTAAATCTTTTATATCTTTAATAGTTAAAGAAGTGTTACTAATAATGCTTGCAAATAATTTATTCCAGCTTCCATTACCATCTGATTTTACATCACTTTTTTTTTAAATTGAGATAAGCCTAAAAAAATTGTAATAATTTCTTCTATCAATTTAAAATCTAACCATTCAAGAATTTGTTCTTTAGTTTCTTTATAGTTTAAAGCTAATTCAATAACTTCATATATTCCATTCATAAAGCTATCATTTTGATACATATACATAACTTGTCCATTTTCATTTTGTTTAGGCTCACCATTATCCTCATACCAAATATCTAGCATTTGAACTTGCAAATACATTGGATTATATTTAGAAGTAAACTCTGTTAACTTGTTTAAATCTTTTAGTTTACAACTATAAATTTCGTGATATTTTCCATCTCTATCAACAACTTTTTCAGTTAAGCCAAAAAAACTATTTTTTTCTTCCACTAATAATCACCTTCTTTAAAATACTAATTTATGTAAATTAGGAGGATTTCCTCCTAATATTATCCTGCTACATAAGTACCAGTAATAGAAGCTGTACTTTCATCATCTAAATGTGCAGTACCTGTAATAGTTCCACCAGTAATAGTAAGTTCAATACTTGTAATTTTTGCACCTTTATCGCCTTTAGCACCAGCTACTCCTTGCTCACCTTTATCGCCTTTAGCACCAGCTACTCCTTGCTCACCCTTATCACCTTTTGCTCCTTGTTGCCCAGTATCCCCTTTAGCTCCTTTTACAACTCCGACTTTAGACCATGTGGCATTAGCAGCATTCCCATCTTTTGTACATTTATATACTTCATATGTTGTAGAATTTAGATACAGGTCGCCTAAAAGAGAATCTAACCCTGAACTTTCAAATATCTTATTACTAGCTTCTCCGCTTAATGCTGTACCTACTGTCCAAATAGAACCACGTTTGCCAGTATCTCCCTTAGCACCAGTTGCACCAGTTGCACCAGTATCGCCTTTTTCGCCTTTAGCACCATCAGCAGGTTTATTAATCCATGTAGTTGTTCCATCTCCATTAGTAGATAAAATTTGACCACTAGAACCATTACCACCACTAGGAACATTAATCTTTGTTTCTAATTCTTTATGTGCATTTTCTACACCAACTTCAAGATTGTTCATTTTTGTGTCAGTAATAGTATCGCCACTATTCCAAGTTGTTTTATTATATTTACTCATATTAAATCACCTCTTATTTAACTTTAGATACCCCTATTTTTGCTTCTCCTATTTTATTTGAAGAAATAGGGGGAATTACTCCCCCTGTGTAGGAATATCTGTTAATGTAATTTTCATTAAACCTTCTTTTGTTTCATCTCTCATTGTTTTAAATTTAATTTCTGGTGTACTTGCACTATCACGTGCTGTTTCGATTGTTAAATTACCATCAGCGATTGCTTTATAAACTTCAATACATAAACGTTTCTTTTCACCTTTTAATGTATCTGGTTCAAACACAATATACATTTTTACAGGTTCAGCTAAATCATTATTTAAAGCAAGTACCTGTACACCTGTTGCATCATAACTATAAACAACAATATATTCGCCTTCTTTAGTAGATGCACCAAAAGTAACAGCACCATCTGTACTAACAGCAATACCAGATTCATCAGCACTAGAACCTTCTTTTACATCAATAGTAGAACCATCTTCAAAAGAAGCAGATTTTACTTTTACATTTGTTAAATGCTCACCTAAACTTTTAGTTGTCTTAGTAATTTTAGCAATATTTGTACCTTGAACTGCTTCTTCAGTAATAATACTATCCATTAAAATACCTAATTGGCTCATTTTAAAAACAGCATTTGTAAAAGAAAATTCAGTTGTACATTTTGTTGCATAAACATAAATTGGGTCTTTTCCATCTCCACCATAAAGTTCAGAACTTTCGGTATTAATTGTCATTGTCATTTTTTGACCTTTATCGGAATAAAAACTTCGACCAGTATTTAATCCGACAGCATAGAATTTGCCAATGCCTTTTAATACGACATCTTTGTTTTTATTAACAGCATTTGCCATTCACATCATTCCTTTCAAAATAAAAAATAGACACTAAAATAAGTGCCTATTAAAAATCATTAACTCCATGTCATAGGTAAATATTCAATTACATATTTATAAACATTTTTTATATCACAAAAATCTTCGCCCTCAGCAACAATTCTTAATTTAAATTTTTCTCTCATTATGTTTTTGATTGCTTTAACCAAAGGCTTAGCCTGTAATCTATTAAATGTATAGGTTTCTATTTTTAGTACAGCATAATTAAGCAAGTAATTATTACTTTCACTTGCATCTGAAAAATAAATACTTACAAGAGGAGGATTTTTTGTTTCAAATAATTCCATATTTAACCTTTGAAGATTTATTTTTTTAGATAAAAGTTCTTTATCTTCTTTATCCTGTACTTTTAATGCTAATAAAAAAGATGAGTCATTTTTTAACTCATCTACTATTGACGATTGCATATCAAAAGTGTCTTGTATCATTTATTTTTCACCTCGATATTAAGCTGTGATTTTATTATATTTTTTAAACTATGCTTAAATATTTCTTTTATAGCACTATTTTTTGTTACATTCTTTT
>ERZ773155.1639-NODE-1639-length-18590-cov-4.711249_pt1 | contig 18590 bp, 17 predicted proteins | sample MGYA00511262_ERZ773155 | MGnify/ENA primary metagenome ERZ773155 (study PRJEB29015, sample SAMEA2737828) | human gut metagenome | biome: human gut; feature: human-associated habitat; material: faeces | place: China | collected 2012 ... | reverse complement strand
CCATCCCCCTGGGGATTTATCATTTTGTTGTAGCGGCGGACTACTTTGAGCGGGGATACCTCTACCGGCTCAAGGAGCGGAACGAGACCTTCTTTGCCATTGCCGCCCACGACTGTTTTACCAGCGACGATTTCTGGCATGTGATGGACGCCCTCCCCTTGCCGGATATTGAAAAATTTACGGTGTCCCCAGTCATGGAGTCCACATATATCTTTGCAAGGAACCCTGCCCAGAAAGAAAAGATGGTGTTTGTCCAGCGCGTCCGTTTTCACAGGATCATGTCGTTCTACTGCTTCGACCTGATGAACGGGCTGCATCATGGCCACGCCCCCTGCGTCTGCCAGAATTGCGAGCGGTATTTTCTTACCCGCAGCGGACATAAGCCAAAATACTGCAGCGGCATGGCACCTCAGGACAGCCGCCTGACCTGCCGACAGTACGGCGCCATGATGCACCAGAAGGAGCAGAACAAGCAGCACCCCGTCTACCGCCTGTTCAGCACCCGCACCAACACCATCCGCAAGCATCATCAGAGAGGAAAAATCTCCGATGAGCTGCGGCGGGAAGCGCTGTATCTCGCGGAGACCTATCGGGACCGGGCGCTTATGGACAACGACTATGCCGCTGGAGACTATGTCCACGACATGGAACAAGAGACGCTTTATGCTCAGGCGAGAGTGCGGCTTGCCCAGGAGGACAAGCCATGAGTATGTACCTCTGTGACGCTACCTGTCCCAGCAACGAGCAACTTGCCCAGCGCATACAGGAAGGCGATCCAGAGGCCGCTTCACTTCTGCTTTCCCAGAACGAGGGATACCTGACCATGCTGGCTACAAGCTCCTGTGAACAATTTTCACAGGAGTATCTGGTGGACGATCTCAAGCAGGAGGGTGCGCTGGCACTGCTGGAGGCGGCACAGCGGTTTGAGCCATCCATGGGAACCAGGCTGCTGACCTACGCCACTCCCGCCATTGAAACAGCCATGAAGGACTGCGCCGCCCAAAGTTCTTTTTCTCTGTCCCTACCGCTGGACCGCTACTACCAACTGCGCCAAGTGGCTTTCCTCTATGCCACACACGAGCAGGACACCGAAACAGATATTCTGGCCGCCATTCAAGAGAAGTTGGAAGTCTCCGCCAAAGTAGCCAAGCGTCTGCTGGAGGAATACCACACCGTGTTCCAGATCGAGTCCCTGGGTGAGCGAGTCTTTGATATTAGTTTTGGCGGTGATCCCGCCAAGGCCTATGACCGTTTCATGCGCCGGACGCTGCTTCTCCAGCGCGTGGAGGAGGTACTCAAACCCAGAGAGCTGAACTTGGTGCGCTGTTACCTGGGGATCGGCCAGCCCAATGAGCAGGGCATGACCTTTCAGGAACTGGCCGTCCGGCTGAACTACAACGGCCCCAGCGGCGCGGAGAAGGCGTATAAGAGCGCCATCCGGAAACTTAGAAAACAGTTGAACGGCGGCACTTACGGTCAGTGGCTCTCCATCCAGAAAGCGATTCAAGCCGCATGCCGGGAGGCCTGCCAGGTAAAAGCGTACAGTTCACCTCAGGCCACATGGATGGATGAACAGAAGCTGGTTCCTGGCTTTTTGTGCAAAACTGCGGTATTATCAGATGTGTATTGTGTCCTACATGAAGCGTGGGAGACAAATGGGCCGTAACATAATCGGTCTGTACACCAGAGTACACCACTCGTTTCTTCCTGCATGCCGGTACTTTTTGCTGCATTTTACGAGGAGATTTATCTATGGAGTATGTTGCTTTTGATTATAATGAGCCCACCAATCAGTGCTGGAAGGAGATTATGGCGGAAAAGCTGAAAACTGCCTCCACTTTTCAAATCCACTGTTGGACGGAGGAAACAGAGGAAATCACCATGGCACTTCCGTTTGGAACATTCAAAGAAAGCACCTGGCAATACGGAAAAATCATTGAAGGTAAGGTAACGCCGGAATTCACTTCTTTTTTATTGGGTTTACCCAAGCCCACCGATACCGAGATCTATAACAAAATGACGCCGTTCTTTACCATTGCGTTGGACAACGGCTTTTGGTCGGAGCATTACGGCACCGAGCTGGACGGCATTTGACGAAACCCTACTTACCGGGAGGAGATTCCAATGAAACTTACCTATCTGAAATTCTTAAAGTATGGCATCGATTTGGCTCCTCTGGGGTTGGAACAGCGTGCTGGGGACGAGACCTATTTTTGCACCCCCAAGGGGGCCAAGGTCATTGGCTGGGCTGGAGTGGATGGGATTCACTTTTGCTTTATTCGCGGGTTTGGCGAGATGGTGTTTGCCGTCAGCCCCATGAATGTTGTACCCGACTATGTTCATCCTCTGGCGCGGAATTTTCCTGATTTCCTGAGTCTACTTCTTGCCTGCGGCGATAGCGCAGCACTGGAACAGGCGTGGCAATGGAACTTCGAGCAGTTTCAGGCGTTTCTGGCGGATAATCCGCCCACAGAGGAGCAGAAAACTGTGCTGGCACGAATTTCCCGTCAGACTGGCCTCTCTCCCATAGAGGAGCCGTGGCAATATCTCCATGAACTACAGGACACATTTGCTTACAGCAAAATCAAATACACAGAGGACTTCTATGACCTGGATCTGAATCCAGATGCACCTCAGCAGCCCTCGGAGTGGAAGGTCTTCTATGACGGAAATTTCTGGGGCCATTCCGGCCGCGGAAAAGCCGGAAAAGAGGTGGCCATCCGTAAGGAATTTGACTGGGCGGGCCGCCATTGGCTCATTCCTTCCATCTACCTGTGTGGCAAAGGGCTGGTCGTAGATTTCTGTATGCAGGTAGCGCCTTCTGATATCCGAGCGTTCATGGAAAAATGGGATCTGTACCCAGAAACCGAATCCCTCCGAGAATTTACCCAGGAACAACGAATGCAGATCGATTTGGACAGCCCGATGAATCTGGATTTTCACGCCATCCTGCACCTGAACGGGAAAGCTCTAAACCCAGACAATGGCTGTGGAACCGCCTACAACCCCTGTCTGCCCCCGGAGTATTCCGTGGGAGACGAGGCCAGAGTGGCTGTGGAACACTACGGCCTGGACCCAAATTTCGGGTGGATGATCTGGCGCTCCGCCTATCCCTGGGCGACCAAGCGCAAGCCGGAGATTCGCAGCCTTTCCCTGACAATCATCCAGGACCCAGTCTCTATCCCTGGCCCACATTTTCAGGTAAGATGTCCGGGGGATACCGCTGTCTTTTACCATGGCGGCGCGGAGCATATCCTGACCGTGCAGGAATATGAAGCCCAGGCTATGGACTGGAGCCATGTGCCGGACACTGGGCTGGAGCGCCCCAGCCACTATGTGGCCATGAGCTATACTGTCACCCCGGAGCTACCAGACGGTGTTTTGACCATTGCGGACTGTAACGATGGCGACCGGCCCAGGCAAGCCCCCTCCGTCCCCGGTCAACCCGTAGCCGCCGCGTGTGCCATGGTCATGGGGATCATCGGCGGTGCGGACGGCCCTGTAACAATAATCCTTTACGGTCCGGACAAGCAGGGCAAGCTCCACGCTGCCTGTTCTTCGCTGCATTTTGAGCCTGTGGAACAGGTAGAGTGGCGGATGGTATTTCATGAGAAGCAGTTTGAGGATACGGTCATTGATCTGTTTCCGTAATGCCTCACCTATACCCGGAAATTTCATTCTATATCATAGAACAGGCATCCGCCTCAGCTTCTTCAGCTGACAACGGATGCCTGTTCTCTTTATAATGATTCAGTTCGTTTTCCATTTCCCACGCCAGACGAAAGCCGCAGATGAAGCTATCCACAGAACGTTGTTCTATCATCAGGTTCTGGGCGTCGATGATCCGCAGCACCAGTTTACGCTCCGGCTTGTCCAACCGCTCAATGAGCTGCTGGTGGCAGGTTTCAACTTCCTGTTCGGATTCCACCATCGGCAGAGGGGTGTAGAATTTGTCGTACAGCAATCTCAAAGTTTCGTTCATGTGCCTCGCCTCCTTGTAGCAAGACACAATAGCACAGGTTAGGGGAAATAGCCATCATTTTATCTGTAAATGCATATTGAATCTTCAGAAATTTCAATCCTCTGACAACCGAGTGTAACGAATTGCTTCATCAACTTTTTCCATCAGCAAACTCGCAAGGATAAGTCGTTTTATTGCATCTTCGCGTGAAATATATGTATTTTCATGGGCTTTAGGATTTCGTATTCCTTGAATCGCACCAGCAAAAATTTGCATGTATCCTTCCTGAACATTTTTTCCACTCTCAGTGTCCAAGTCTTCAAAAATAAGCAATGGATTGGATGGGGAAAATGTCTTTCGCATCAAATCCTGCCCATCCTTTTCTTCTCCTCGATAACGCTTATAGATTCGTTTTATCCTGGAATTAACTTCCTTCATTGCAGACTCCACTGAATCAGCATAAAATCCCTGATTGAATTTGTTTCCTGAGACTTTATAAATCATCGGGTGAAGATAAGACCAGAAACCTTCATTTTGCTTTAATAAAACTCTTTCCTTTAAAAGATTTAGTTGTTCCAAGATTATATCCGCTTCTTGCGGAATCATATATTGACGGGAAGTGTATACGAGATTTTCGGAAATCTTTTCCCACTCCGGTGTTCCTTCAAAATGATTTTCATAAATAAACTGCTGGACATCATTGTGAAATTCTTCATATGCAGGGTGATCAAAACAAATGGTTCCTTCAACCTTGTATAAGGCTTTCATTTTACCAATCAAAGTATCAATTTCTATCATTTTTGCTGTTACCTCTATGCTTTTTATATTTCCCACACCGTCTCATCTCCGCAGATATTGCGGATCTTCAACCGCAGAGGCATCTTTTCGCTGCAAATGGTCCCATCCCAGAATTCTTTGGTTTTCTCACCGTTGCGGATGACATAGCCGTTCTTGTCAATCTTGATCTCGCTGTCCGAGTGCCATTCGCCCTGGGCGTTGGAGCAGTCCAGGCTCAGGTATTCGATAAGCTCCAGACCGTCATCGCTGACCTCAATAGGCTTAAAGGGCTTTTTTGCCGTGGCATTCATTCTGGCTTTCTCATTGAATTCGGTAATCTTCTGCAGCACACGGTCGCTGACAAATGTGTCCACCACCACGGCATAGCCGCCGAAGAGGTCGTCTTTCCGCTCCTCGGTATGGAATTTGGCATAGTCGCCGATGACCACATCATCCAGAACGGTTTTCAGATCACGCAACTCAATTTCCACGGTGGTGCTGTCGTCCTGGGCGATGAATTTGCGGAGTTCCTCCTCACTGGTGATGTCGATATAGTAGACGATGACTTTTTTGATACCGGCGTCCAGGTCGGGAATGGCCTGATGGATGATCCGGTTCATCAGCACCACATCCAGTAGCTTGGAGGTGCTGTCCATCAGGTTGGGAACATAGACGGGAATAGTACCCAACTTGCTGTCGGTGATGGCACCCTCCCAGAAGGAGTCCAGGGAGTCCTCGTTTTTCAAGCCGGGGATCAGGGTCTTGATTTTGTCCATGGTCTGGACGGGGTTGCGGTAGAGCTGCACGCCGTCTTTAATCTCCAACACATCGAACTGCGCCCCGTCGGCTTTCAGCCGATCCCGGGTGGTCTGGATGGAGTTGAGGCCGATGTCACAGTGGATGAAGCGTCGACCCAGCTTGCTGGCTACCGCTGCGGTGACACCACTGCCACCAAAGAAGTCGGCGACCAGCATATCTTCGTTGGAAGAGGCATTAAGAACACGTTCAAGAAGAGCTTCTGGCTTTTGGGTTGCATATCCAACCGGCTCAATTTTGTCTGCTGGTTGAAGCATAGACAATCGCCAAACATCATCAATTGTCTTTTCTGAGGATTCTTGATACACTATTTTTCCGTTTTCATCTTTTGCGTTGACCAATTTTTGAGCGTTTGAATCCCATATTCGTTTAATCTGGCGTATATTTTCATCACGTTTTTCCTTAATGGTCCTAAAATAATATTTATCACTCTTAGTATAAAGAAAGATTACATCATGGTTTGAAGCAAAGCGATTTACATTTCCTTGCATTTTATTGTAGTAATGCCAAACGATTTCGTTTAAGAAATGAGACTCCCCAAAAACTTCATCCAACAAAATTTTTACATAGTGCCCAATGTGCCAATCCAGATGAACATAAATGGATGCCGTCTCACTCATCACACTCTTGATGGCTATAAGGTTCTCATACATCCAGTTGAGATACTTTTCCTTATCCCACACATCGCCATACATTTTTTCCTCAAAGGCTTTCAATTCCTCGATGTCCAGTTCCTGTTCCGCCTGGGCAATGGCCTCAGCCACCTTGGGGTTGCGGCGGAGATACACCTTCTTGGCATAGTCCGCGCCGCTGGCAAAGGGTGGGTCGATGTACACAAGGTCCACTTGGATACCCTGCTCCTTCAAATAGGCGCAGGCGGAGACACACTCTCCACGGATAACCAGGTTGCCTTCCTTGTTTTCCCCCACAGTTTCCTGCTTTTCCATCTCGTACAGGGGCATTCCACGCTGTAAAACCATGGACGTATCGTCTGCACCCTTATACTTGAGGATACGGCTAAAGTTTCCCAGTATAGCCTGTCCTTCCACAGGCTCGGGGATGAACGGCACATATTTAATCGGCATGGTCATGCTCCTCCTTGGAGTTTTTCCCTTTTCGAATATTGTAGTAATTCATGTGGTAGGAAAGCTTATCCAATGCTTCTTGAAGACACTTTATCTGTTTTATAGAATCACCGCTTGTATACTTAAAAGTATAACTTCTTATTTCATCTTCCGATATATCTCCTATGAGAAACTGACAAACTTTACTGTTTTCTTTTACCCCGAGCAAATAAACCTTCCTAACAGATTCCCAGATCTCTTTGATTATCTTAGTAAGTTTGAAATGTTTATTCATTGAGAGTAACTGGCATATATAAAAATAAACCTCTTTTTTGTAGACTTTTTGCATCTCTTCAAGATTATCTTTCAACTCATATATTCCAATCCTGTTGTCTACTCTCAGGTTCTTATTTAGAGCTTCCATAAAGTCATGGCAACCGTTATATAGAGAAAGTACCGCACGATTTCTCTCGTAAAAATAAGTTACAATAGCTGTTCCACATATTAGAATTCCACTCGAAAATAAGCCTAAAGAAAGATTGCTTGCAAATGAAAACTCGAAAAAATTTAAAATAATAGCTACAACTAATGAAAGAAGAGACAATATGCCAGATAAAGCGGCAATTCTACGCTGTAAATTCAAAGTTATCACCTCTGAAAAAATTCACAAATTTTCCTCTGCGTCATGACAAGCCTGTCCCCGCTCGGGCAGCGTATCCTCCAAATACAGATACTCAAACCGCGCATAGCCAAAGGCGGCGTTGTTTTGCCGAAGGAACTCCGTCTCCACGAAGGCCTTTTTATCCTTAAATTTTGGATCGTTGGCATAGGCTTCGCCCTTGGTCTCGGCGATCATAGCCTTATGGATCTTGCCGTCTTTGCGCTGGAGAATGAGGAAGTCCGGTGTATACATCCCTACATACTGCCAAGCATTGCCGCTTCGTTTGTAGCACTTGATCTTAAACTCCGTCATGGATCGGTCACCGTTGTAATAGACCTCCAGGCCCAAACGCTCGATTTCGGGAAAGGTCAGCACTTCCCGCAGGAATATTTGCTCAAAGCCGCTGTCCGTGTGGTAGGGCAGGTAGTGGAAAGAGCGATCCTTTTGGGGGTGGGAAGAATACTTTTGGCGGAGCATGGTCAGGACATCTTCCTGCCCCATCTCCTGGGCCAACTCCATCATCGCCTGTGCCTTCTTGTCTAATTTCAGTTTACCCTGGTCATCCAGAACGATTTTTTGTGCCGTCTCCTGGTTGGGATAGTAATCCTGGGGCCGTTCTGTCTCAACTGTCTGAGTAAAGTTGGCGATATTCAGCAGGCTGGCCGACTGAGGTATCCGCTCTTCACGGGTCTCGTAGGAGCGAAGAGCGCAAAAGGTCTTGCGGATATTTGCCTCCACCTGGCGCAGATCATATTTGGAACTGAAATACCGCGAGCCATTCCGTTGATAAGTGATTTCCTCAAAGATAGACCTCAGTTGGGCATCATAGGGCTGCAATTCCTCCATGGTAAGAGTGTAGAGGGAACTGCGGACGATGCTATAAAGCCAGGCAGAATAAGACGCTGGGACAGTACCGTGTTCTTCATTATCCACTCTGGTATCCGTTACCTCCATGGAGAAATCGGTGGTTTTAATGGTGCCTGCTACAATACTTGCATTTTTGTAAACATCCGGGAGTGTTTTTTTCGGCTCAGCGGGGTCTACGATCAAAGTTTCATAATGGATCTTCAGCTGATAGAAGTCCACCTTGGGCAGATGGAGATGATCGGTGCGGTCATACCGAGACAGCGACACTTTATGGTGATCTGCTTCACAAAACTCTTTCAGAGAGATATGGTGTTGTTTCAGCAGTTGAGCGTTTAGTTTTTCAGCATTGCTGTTGTTTAGATAGATCAGAGCCGTTTCCAGTGCGGTTTTCTGTACCTGACGCAGGCAGCGGCAAGCGGTCTGCAGCACCATGTTTTTGGGGCAATCTCCCTCTTGGGAGAGAATGATTCCCGTCAGGCTGCGGCAATCCCAGCCCTCTTTTCCGATCTGTACCAACAGCACAATGCGAATTTTTGAGAAAGGCTGATCAAGGCTGTCAAACTCCATCTGGCTATCGGCCGGCTGTGGATACTGCTTATTGCCTTTGTGGAATTTCAGAATGGCATCACCGGAAAGCCCATACTCCGCCGCGATACGAGCTACTATGGGGTAGACCAGTTCCTCCAGCTTTTCAATGGTTCCGCAGTAGATGCCCAGCTTGGCCAGTGTCCCGCCGGGATATACGGTGTCCTGATAAGCATCGAGAAAATCTCTGACGCCATTTTCAATAATGCGGCTACTGTCAGGAATATCTGCAATTTTCACAATGGGCCGCTTGAGAAAGTTTCCTACACCGTCGATGAGCGGATAGTAATAGACGATATTGGAAATCTCCGCCGAGGATACTGAGAGACCATCAGTCACCTTGATTTTCTCCGCCTTTTCCAGATAGGGTGTACCGGAAAAGCCGACCACGGAATTTGTTTTGTTTTCCTTTGCCCAGCGAGTGACCACAGCGCGAAGTTTTGAGTCTCCCGCTGCTGATGCATGATGAACCTCATCAATAAAAATGCTCATGTTTGGAATTTGCCCAATAATATCCCGTAATTCTTTGGACTGACGAATTTTTGCCTGTTCATCTTTTTTAAAGAGAGAAAGTTGCATATTCTCTTCTTCCAGATGATCATAAATTACCTTCTCCGCATTGGTGACAGCCACCAAACCAAACAGTTCAGGCAGCGGTTGATGGTTGGCGATCTTCTGCACATTGGGGTTCTTAGTCTTATTGGATTTTTTTGCGGTCTTGCCCTGGTCCAGCACTTCAAAGGAGATCTGACGCTTGATTTCCGATGCCGCTGGTTGTGGGATCACCCAAGAGGGATCAAATCGCTGGATGGTTTTCAAACTGGGCACGACTGAGGATTTCAGCCCAGAGGGAGCGAAGATCATGAAGTTATGGGCAAAGGCCGGATTATAGGGCTCGTTTTTGGCAAAGTACAGATCCAGATAAATAAATGCGGCCATCAGGTAGGTTTTTCCAGCACCCATGGGCAAACTGAACAGATAGTCGGTATAAGATACCCCGTAAAAGGCAGATTGGAAAAAATCTTCATAATTAATGCTCTCCGGGTCTTTGCGTATCTGTTTTTCCAGCTTTTCGGAGACCTGTTCGCCGGAATCGGTTTTCAAACAGGCGTACTCGAACAGTGCAGCCGCGGCCGGATGCCTAAGTAAAAAAGTCCTTGTCTTTGCAGAAAGTTCCTCTTGCTCCAAATCCAAAGTGTTGAACGCTCCCTGGCAGAATAATTTTGCCAGAGGTGCACAACCGCAGGCGATTTTCAGATACAGATAGGTTTTAATGGCATCTATCTGGGCATCGCGCATCTGGTTTGCTTTTTCAATATAAGCGATGGTTCCCTGGGCAGTACATTCGGAGGACGCAAACCAACGGTTCCGCGCGTTGGTGATCATTTGGTAAAACATCAGCAATCTCCTTTTTGTGATTCTTTTGCTTGGCGCGTTCTACCGTCCAGGGGCTTTCTGGCATCCTTTGGAATGGCCCACACACGGCCCAGACGATACGCTCCGGGGATACGGCCATCCCCACATAGAATTTCAACACGTCGTTGTGTAATGCCCCATTCTGTTGCTTTATCCTTTGGCGTTACATACTCCATATCGGCAGGCTCCTTATTGTGCATCTAACTGTTTAATCGCATTATACATCCTTTGAACGAACAATACAACTTAGAAAAGATATTGTAAAACACTTAACTACTGGTCCCCATTCCAGTCGGAGGAGTTAGCGTATGTGCGTAGAGCTCCATATCCTCATGGATACCGCATTATCCTTTTGTTTTGAACTTCAAAGGCCCCGTCGCAGAATTTTTATTCTGCGACGGGGCCTTTCCCCATACACGGCGTTAAGCCCCATAGGTTCACATTGTGTACCTATGGGGCTTAACCCGTCTGGCTCCGTCCTTTTTATATTTTATATTTTTCGGAATTGGGACGTCTGCCGGGGTGCGGACTTACAGCGCCGCCAGTTCCCGGGCCACCGATTCCTCACAGCTGCGCTGGGCCTGGAGGGTCTTGTCCATCAGCTCCTCCAGGGTCCACCCCAGGTTCTCCGCCCCCTGGCGGATCACATCCCGGGAGCAGCCGGCGGCAAACTTTTTGTCCTTGTACTTTTTCTTCAGGGAGCTGACTTCCATATCCTGCACGGACTTGCTGGGCCGCATCCGGGCTGCGGCCCCAATGAGACCCGTCAGTTCGTCGGCGGCAAAGAGGACCTTTTCCATTTCCTCCACAGGCTCCACATCGCAGCAGATGCCATAGCCGTGGGAACAGACCGCGTGGATCAGTTCCTCAGAACAGCCGATCTCCTGTAAAAGCTCCGGGGCCTTGACGCAGTGCTGCTCCGGCCACTTTTCAAAGTCCACATCGTGGAGGAGGCCCACGGTGGCCCAGAAATCGGCATCTGCGCCATAGCCAAGCTCGTTGGCATACCAGCGCATGACGCCCTCTACCGTCAGTGCGTGCTGAATGTGGAACGGCTCGCTGTTGTACTTTTTCAGCAGAGCCAGGGCTTCTTCTCTTGCAGGACAGGCTTTCATAGGGATTGCTCCTTTGTTTTACTTATTTCAGTGTCTCCGGCTCCGGGTCGGAGGGCAGTGTCAGAAAATAGTTATAATAGGGCAGCAGAAATGTGTAGCCGGTTTTGATCCGGTCCACCACATCCCGGCTGAACAGCTCCTCCGTCAGTTTCTCCTCGTGGGTGATGCTGATGGTTTTCATCTGGAACCACGGCGCCAGCAGCTCCGACGGCGCGCCTGCCTTGGGACGCTTGTAGGTATCGCCGCCCAGAGTAAATTCCGTCTGGCCACGCAGCGCCTTCGTCAGCTTTTCCATGGGCTTCGGGTCCCGGACGATCCGCGAGCGCAGCTTGGCCATGTCCATGGGCCGGGCCATCCAACAGCCCATGCCGTAGCCCCAGTAATCCGGCCCTATTTCAAACCAAAAGGTAGGCCGGGTGGTCCAGTCCTCAGCGGGGCGTTCCACGCAGAACCACAGGTGATCCTTGTAGGGTCCTCGTCCATGGAGCCGCCGGGCATCCCGGTAGATCCGGGACACGCGGCACACCATGGGGTCCTCCGGCCGCTGTTCGGACAGAAAATCATAGATCTCCGCCCCCAAGTCCTTCATGGGACGGTAAAGCTCGCTTAAATAGGTCTCCTTGTGGGCTTCAAACCAGGGGCGCTCGTTATTGAAGCGGATGCCCCACAGGAAGTCCACAGTGGCATCGGTAAATCCGGTAAACATCGTTTCCCTCACAATCGTTTTTCCGTGTTATTGTAGCACAGTCATAATCAGTATTTCAAGAGATGATCCTTATAAATCCTATTATTCAAGTAGGTATATGTTGTTGGAAATGGCAAAAGCTCCGGTCTTTCGACCGGAGCTTTTAAAATGCGGATTATTCAGCGGTGTAGACGGAAGCCTGCTTCCGATCCTTGCCCAGACGCTCAAAGCGCAGGGTGCCGTCCACCTTGGCAAACAGGGTATCGTCAGTGCCGATGCCCACGTTGGTGCCGGGATGGATCTTGGTGCCGCGCTGACGCACCAGAATGTTGCCGGCCTTGACGAACTGGCCGTCCGCGCGCTTGGCGCCCAGACGCTTGGAGTTGGAGTCACGACCGTTCTTGGTGGAGCCGCCGCCCTTCTTGTGGGCGAAGAACTGCAAACCGATCATCATCATAATAAAGGACCATCCTTTCTGTAGATTTCAGGGAGAATTATTCATCCTCCAGAACTTCGATATGTTCGGGATACTCGTCGTGGAGCTGAGCAAAGTAGACCATCATGCCCGTCAGAAGTGCCTGACAGGTGCTCTCCGCTGTCTGGCCGAGGCTTCCCGGCAGACGGAGGGAGATGGATGCGTCACTTTCCCGCACCTTCACGGATGCCGCCAGACCCAGCACATCGTTCACCGTGGTCTCCACGAGACGAACGGCGCTGGTGATCGCCGCGCAGACAATGTCCGCACCGGCCTCAGCGTAACCGCTGTGACCCTGTACGTCAAAGCCTGTGATCCGGCTGCCCTGACTGCGGAAGGTGATCGTCGTCATGCTCAGACAGAGATCTTGCCGATCTCAACCTTGGTGTAAGGCTGACGATGGCCCTGACGTTTCCGGTAACCCTTCTTGGGATTGTACTTGAAGATGCGGATCTTCTTGCCCTTGCCGTTCTTCACGATCTTGGCCTCCACGGAAGCACCCTCCACAACGGGAGCGCCGAACGTAGCCTTCTCACCATCGATGATAGCCAGGACCTGCTCGAACTTTACGGTATCGCCAGCCTCGTTGTCCAGCTTCTCGATGTAGATCACATCACCCTCGGACACCTTGTACTGCTTGCCGCCAGTCACGATAATTGCGTTCATTCTTTTCAACTCCTTCATTTACGGGCTCGCTGTCGGGGGCGATTTCCGAAGAAATACTTATAACCCATTCAAAGCGGCTTTATTATTATATCTGTGCACAGTCAATTTGTCAACGGTTTTTCCTAAGAAAAACAAGCAAAAATTCGTTTGCAAAAGTAAATGCAACCCCACCATTGCATTTAGTCTTACAAATCTCAGTGTTGCATTTACTCGTACAAACGCAGGTGTAGGTTTCATCACACACTGAAAATAAGAACTCCAGAATCTAAATTTGATTCTGGAGTTCTCGTTTTTATCCGAACAGCTCGTCCAATTTTTCTTGGAGCGTCCCTTCCTTTGCGTAGGGCAGAGCGTCGAGCTGTCGGAAGTTGTGTTTGATGTCTTTCGTGTCCTCGTTGAAGCCGAGGATGTAAGACAGTGCAATGTGGTAGATGATTTCTGTTGGAGCCAATCCATAGACTTGTTTCTCAAAGATATGGCGAAGGCGTTCTTTCGGGTCAGGGAACTGTTCCTTCATTCGCTCACTCTGATACAGGCGCTTGACGATTTCCGTGATGTACAGGCCCGACTTCATATAGAGGTCGATAAAGGTCTTGTCCGGGTCATCGAAACAGCCGGGGTTCTCAGTTTCAAGCATATCCACCATCTTCTTGACCATTGTCTTCGGGGTGAAGATTTGGTTGGTCTTCTGCGGCGGGATATAATCGAAGATGTCCTCGATACTCTTTTCATCGAAATAATCCGCCAACTTTTTCTTGAGCCGAAGGAATTCCTTCACAGAGTCATCGAATACGACCGGGTCAAAGAGATTGCCCGCAAACTCCTTTTCCTCCCCTGTCTCAGCGTCCTTGTACTTACCGCCGTCACGAAGGAAACGGAACTGGTCGAGGGTAATGCTTGTCACCTCAAGGAACACAGGATTCGGGATAACGGCATCGAAGGTTGCCAGCGTAACGGTATCATTGCCATAGGCCATCAGGAATGACGGTATCGTGCGGGAGAAGCCCCTCAGGTGGTCCCTGACGGAATCTTCTATACCCGTCTTTTCCCGTTCCTTGATTTTCTTCTCAACCGTCTCAACAACATCCTGCGTAGATGTTTCAATAAAAGTCTTTACGGTATTGGAAAGCTGGTCCTGCAAATTGGCTTGCAAGTCCTGCTTTTTCTGTTCAAATTCTTCTTCGATTTCCGTCTCAGTTTTTCCAGTCTCATGGCGAGAGCGCATCGCCGCCAAACGGTCTTTCTCCGCAATTTTCTGCTCGATTTGATAGTTGTTATGTCTTTATGAGCAATGCGGATGAATTGATGGTCAGCGAAAAGACTGCCTATAACTATTTAAACGCTGGCCTTTTTGACGCTGATAAGATGGACTGTCCACGCATCATCAGGATGCGTCCGAGGCGGAGCACTCCAAAGCTGAAAATCGACAGGCACTGCTATGAAGGTCGCACTTACGAAGATTTTATGCGCTTCATTGCGGATAACCCGGATGTTCCTGTCGTTCAAATGGACTCCGTCATTGGAAGCAAGAGTGGGAAAGTCCTTTTGACTCTGTTCTTCCAGAACAGCAATCTGCTTCTCGCTTTCCTGCGTGACCACAATACTGCCCGTTCTGTTTTGGATGTGTTCAATGACCTCTATGCCATGTTTGGACGGGAAACCTATTGTAGACTCTTTCCTGTCATTTTGACTGACCGTGGCAGTGAGTTCAGCAATCCAGTCCCCATCGAGCAGGACGAAAACGGTGAGCTTCGCAGTCTTGTTTTTTATTGCAATCCCGGTGCCCCTTATCAAAAAGGTGGCATCGAAGTAGCCCACGAACTGGTTCGGCGTGTTTTGCCGAAAGGCAAATCTTTTGATGACCTTCAGCAGGAGGACATTGACCTGATGCTTTCTCATATCAACTCGTATAAAAGAGGAAAGCTGAACAGTCGGTCCGCATACCAACTGTTCAGCTTCATCTACGGGGATGATATTTTGCCGGAACTCAATATCCACGAAATCGAGCCAAACGAAATTGTTCTGTCTCCGAAGCTGCTGAAGAAGTAACCCACATATTACCCTGCGTTTCAGATGTCGAACAGAGAACTTTCAGGGGTGGAATTTACCTTTACAAAAAGTAAACGGCAATCGGACCTCTGGGAGTTTTTTGCCTTTTTCCCGATTTCTTGCCTTATGCTATTGATTTTAACACATTCTACGCCATTGAAAAGAGAATTTCCCCATATTTGTAAGAGTGAATCGAAGTTTTTGAACTTTGCTGTTGCATTTACTTCTTACAAACTTGCATTTACTTTTGCAAGTGAGCAAAAACAAGCAAATTTCTCGATGAAATTCACTTGCCGGAGGTATTCCCCCCAGTTTTCGGGCCAGAGGTGAATATGCCGACCGAAAACTACACCCTGACCGTTAGCCGTCCGACACCCTGACCGCTGAAAACGGACACCCTTTCCGCTGGTCCTACACCGAGGCCGTGGTGCATGCACCACCACGTCGGTCCACGGACACCGCCCAAATGGTGCACAGCGGCCGGGCACATGGTGCACCCGGCCGCCGGGGAAATTACTCTGTCATACCCATGCGCTTGCGCATTGACTCACCCTCGATCTGAACCGTGTACGCGTTGTAGATGATCCGGTCGCAGATCGCGTCCGCCAGAGTTGGATCATACAGATTTTCATGCCACTCACTGGTGTCATACTGGGAGCAGAAGATGGTGGACGCCACCTTGTTCCGAGCTTCCACCAGCTCCAGTACATCCCGGGCTTCTGCCTCCTTCAGCGGGTACAGCAGCCACTCGTCCAGAATGAGCAGCTTCACCTTTTTCAGCTGCTTCATATATTCCCGATAGGTCCCATCCCTCCGGGCCACAGCGATCTCCACCAGAAGATCCGGCAGCCGGAGATACCGAGCGGCGTAGAAGTTCCGGTTGGCCGCCACACCCAGGGAACAGGCCAGGAATGTCTTTCCAGCACCGGTAGCGCCCAGGATGATCACATTTCGTGCCTCCTGAATGTACGAACAGGATGCCAAGCGGAGGATCTGCTCCCGGTCCAGATGCCGTTCGGCAATATACTCGATATTCTCCACGCTGGCCTGTGTATCTGCATAGCCGGCCTTCTTGATCAGGCCAGTGAGCCGATTGCTTTTCCGCGCACTCCATTCGGCATCCACCAGCATGGCGAGCCGATCCTCGAAGGTCACATTCCGGAACTGCGGGTCTCCCAGCTGGGCAGAAAGCTGCTCTGCCATGACGCCCATGTGGATCTCTCTGAGCTTACGAATCGTTTCGTTACTGAACATTATTTCTTCCCCCTTCTGTAGTACTCAGCACCACGGGTAAACCTGTGGGCCTTCTGAGGCACAGGTTCTGGATCCACATCTTCCGTCTGAAGCAGGTCCTGCTCAGACTTCAGAATAGCCTGTACACTTTTCAAGCTAGGAGAAGGGGTGAAGGTCAGAGCTTTTCGACATGCGTCCTCCAAGCGGACCACAGAATAGTGGTCAGACAGCTTTAGGAGGGCCATGCAGGATTTGTAACCCTGCTGCTCTACCTTGTGAGCAGTAAGGAATACTCGCACAACAGCGGCAGTATTTTCGCCAATAGAGGACGCCCAGCGAAGGAACCGTTCACTGTTCCATTGGAGGTAAGCGGTGTGCTCCGGAGGCATATGCTCCTCAAGCGTACTGTACTGATTGGGGCGGCCATACAGCCAAAGGTGGGAGGCCACTCTGGTACCGCAGAAATAGATTTCTACAGCGGAGCCGGTGAGTCGTACATCCACTTTCTGTTTGATGTATTCGTATGGGACCGAATAGTTCATGCGGTCCACTGAAATGTGGTAGTTATATTGCACCGTGGCCGTTTTCCTTTCTGCCAGTTCAAACGGATTTGGCGGTAGCGGCAGAAGGAACAGCTTTTCTTCCTCAAAGTCAGAGGCTCTGCTGCCATCTTTCTTCTGAAACGGCTTGTGATTGAAGTCAGCCAGCTTTTCCCAGATTGCACGATTCAGTTCATCCAAGGAGAGAAACTGACGGTTCCGCAACGCAGCAAGGATCCAGGTGGAGACAACGCCAACGGAGCCCTCCACGAACGCTTTGTCTTTCGGTGTCCGTGGACGGGTGGGGATAATTGCGGTGCCGTAATGCTCCGCCATTTCCTGGTAGGCTTTGTTCAGGACGGTCTCCGTGCGGGTATTCTTGATGACGCCGGTCTTGAGATTGTCCGGGGTCAGGATTCGGGTGACTCCACCGAAATAGTTGTAGGCATGAACATGAGCTGTGATCCATGCTTCCTGCTTCATGTTGAGGAACGCTTCCGTATAGGCGTAGCCGCTGTACGGAAGCACTGCTACAAAGAGATAGGCGGGCAGGCGCTCGCCGGTGTCCGTGTCCGTAATCCCAGCGGTCTGACCGGCCCAGTCCACCTGGAGGTTCTCACTGGGCTTGTGCTCCAGGTGCATGGTCGCTTTCGTTTTGTGAACATAGTCGGCGTAGTACTTGTTGAACTGCGTGGACTTGTAGGGGAGCTCACCGTTTTGGCGGCACCGTTCGCAATACTCCACCCACAGCAGGCTGAGCGTGACGCCGCTCTTCTGCATTTCCTTGTGGACCCACTCGTAGTCCGGCATACTGTACCGCTGCCCCATAGATGTGGCAGGGTACAGCTTACGGGTCACTTCCTCAGAGCTAAGGTTCTTCACCGCATTCCACGAGAGGCCGTTTTCTTCAGCCTTGTGCAATGCCGTGATGACGGTGCTCCGGGCGCAGCCACAGCTCTCGGCGATGCGCGTTTTGTTGAGACCCAGACTATGAAGTCTGATGATCTCTTTGTAGTTGGTCATCGTGTTTCCTCCTGTTGTTAGATTACATCTTTCGATGCAATTCCATTATACAGGGGGTGTCTGACCGGCGGCGAGAGTGTATGATTTCAGCGGTCAAGCTGTCTGACCTGTGCGGTCAAAGTGCCCGTCGGAGGGCGGCGTATTCACAGAGGCAAATTTGCAGTTCCCATATTTTCTGGTATCTGTCCAAAGTTAAATTTCCGCTGCCTGATTTTCAATGCACTGATCATTAAAGTCCTTCAGCGCTGCAAATGATCCGTCACGTTGCAGACAGGCAATTTCTGCAAAACGCAGATGACAACTTAAGGCAAAAATATACAACTATGTGCTAAACCGTATTTTGACAAAGCTCACAGCGCTCCACGAAATCCACACAACAAAAAAGCGACGGTCAAAAGACCGTCGCTTAGTGTTGGCGCTATCTATCTTCCCAGGCCGTTGCCAGCCAAGTATTGTGGACAGAAATGAGCTTAACTACCGTGTTCGGAATGGGAACGGGTGGACCCTCATCCTAATCAGCACCAACTATATGTCATCGAGCGCTGCTCGAAAACAAACTATATTATATTGTCCTTCGCGCCTTTTGTCAAGACACTTTTTAAGTGGTGACCCGTACCGGATTCGAACCGATGTTAACGGCGTGAGAGGCCGCTGTCTT
>ERZ773155.1635-NODE-1635-length-18618-cov-7.636104_pt1 | contig 18618 bp, 21 predicted proteins | sample MGYA00511262_ERZ773155 | MGnify/ENA primary metagenome ERZ773155 (study PRJEB29015, sample SAMEA2737828) | human gut metagenome | biome: human gut; feature: human-associated habitat; material: faeces | place: China | collected 2012 ... | reverse complement strand
TTTTTGAATTCGTTATAAATCGATTCACTCTTTGCTTCGCCGTCGCTTTGATTACTGTCCGCAGCAAAAGAAAGAGCCGGAAAAGCAAGCGTAAAACAGACCGCCAAAATGAGACTTATCAGTTGTTTTGTAAAACTTTTCTTCATAATTATATCTCCGAAAAAGCTCTGAAATTATTTTTTTCTGTAATATTATAGCAAAATTTTTGGGGCAATACAATAGATATAATTCTTTATTTTGACCATTATAAATGCGGTTACACAACATTTTGTGTCAAGCAAATTCTTGCACAAATTTGTTAGTTAAATTTTTACTTAATTCTCCTTGCCTCAAAAAGAGCTTTGTGCTAAAATTAAGTTCATTTAATGGGAGTGGGTTTGTAAATTATTGTAGGAGATGAGTATATGGCTTTTTGTGACAGGCTGAGATTGCTGCGGCAGTCTAAATTGCCGCCGCTGACGCAGACTGACCTTGCAAATGCCATAGGGGTTTCGCAGCGTAAGATTTCCTTTATGGAAACCGGCGTTACTGAGCCTTCGCTGAAGGATCTTTCGGCGATATGCCGCTATTTCAGTGTTTCCGCCGACTATTTGCTCGGCTTGCCCGATGATATGGAGTATTACCGTGAATAAAAAAGAACTTGCTTTAAAGTGCGTCGAGGCTCTGAAAAAAGAGTATCCCGACGCTATTTGTTCTCTTACTGCGAGAACGCCGCTTCAGCTTTTAATAGCCACTCGCCTTTCGGCGCAGTGTACCGACGCGAGAGTTAATTTGGTAACTCCCGCTTTATTTGAATCTTATCCCACCCTTGACGCTTTTTGTGAGGCGGACAGGGAGAATGTGGAAGAACTGATACATTCGTGCGGTTTCTATCATGGTAAGGCGCGTGATATAATCGGTATGTGCCGTATGATACGCTCCGATTTCGGCGGCGAGGTGCCGGATAATATCGACGACCTCATAAAGCTTCCCGGTGTCGGCAGAAAAACCGCAAATCTGATAGTCGGAGACGTATATAAAAAACCGGCGGTTGTCACGGATACGCACCTTATCAGAATATCCAACCGTATAGGGCTTGTAAACACAAAGGACCCGAAAAAGGTCGAATTTGAATTAAAAAAAATACTCCCGCCCGATGAGAGCAATGATTTTTGCCACAGAGTTGTTTTGCACGGCAGAGAGGTCTGTACCGCGAGACGTGCGATGTGCGATAAATGTTGTCTTTCCGAATTTTGCAAAAAGAAAATCTGATTTGAAGGCATAGATATGTTTAATGTAAACCCTGCGCTGTACGGCTCCGTTTTTGCGGTTCCGTCCGTGCTGACAGATAAATATTTAAAGCTCGCATCGCCTGCCGCAATTAAGGTGCTGCTCTTAATACTGCGCAATCCGGGCGAGGATTTCACAGTCGAGGAGCTGTCTAAAAGAATAGGATACTGTAAAGCCGATACGCTTGACGCCGTTGAATATTGGGCAAGTGAAAATGTGCTTGTGAAAAACGGTACCGCTTTTACTTCCGAAACAGTTGAGTCGGGAAAGCCCGACGACAGCGGCGCAAATGCGCAAAACAAATCGGAGCATAGGGCTTCGTGTGTTGCCGTTCCCGAGAAGCGGCCACTGCCCGAAATTAAAATTGCAAAGCCCACGTTCGAGCAAATTTCAAAGCGTATGGAGGAAAGCGGGGACGTTCTTCGTCTTATGTCCGAATCGCAGAGCATTCTCGGCAGAACAATAGGATTTGATATGCAGAGCACGCTTTTGATGCTTTATGATACATATGGTCTCAGCGTCGAAGTTATATTTATGCTGCTTGAATTTTGTGTGCATCAGTCGCGCTCGTCAACGGCTTATGTTGCAAAGCTCGGCAAGGTTTGGGCGGAAAAAGAAATAAACACGGTGGAGCTTGCCGCCGATTACATAGAAAAGAGCACCGAAGCCGAAAAAACCTTTTCCGTTCTGCGTGAGCTTACGGGTATGTCAACTCCGCGGCCCACTCAAAAGCAGACGGAATACATTTTGTCGTGGCGCGCTCTCGGGTTTGAAGCTCCGATAATCGCAAGAGCATATGATGAGATGGCTGAGCGCACCGGTAAAATATCGTTTAATTATATGGATAAGATTCTCCTGAATTGGCATACGGCCGGGTACAAAACGCCGGAGGACGTGGAAAACGGCGAACGTCTTTTCCGTGAAAAGAAACAGGCGGCAAAGCAAAAGGGGACGTCATTCAGCATAGATGAGGCAATATCCGACGCAGGAATGGGTGTCGTGAAATATAAAAAGAAAGGCGTGAAGTGATTGAAGTATTCAAAGGAAGTTTATGAAAAGACAAAATCCGTTCTTGACTCACGCCGTATAAAAGCGGAAACCGATGCGGAAAAAAGGCGCGTTGAGTTTGCGAAAGTCCATCCGGAATTGCTTGTGATAGAGGATGAATTGACCAAAACCGGGCTTGAAGCCGTAAAAGCCGTTATTGGCGGAAGCGGCGACGTTAAAAAGACGGTCGAAGAGCTTATGAAGACTAATTTGCAGCTTCAAAAGGATCGTGAAAACCTGCTTCTGAGCGCGGGGGTAGATAAAAATTATCTAAAGCCTCATTATACCTGTGAAATATGTAAGGATAAGGGCTACACGGACGGTAAGATATGCTCTTGCAGAACGGAGCTCCTCAAAAAGTTCGCAAGTGAAGAGCTGTCATATAAAACACCGCTGAAGCTCTCAAGCTTTGAGGATTTCAGTCTGTCATATTATCCTACCGAGAATTACGGCAACGGCATTTCCCCGCGTGAAAGAATGAAAGGGGTATATGAGTTTTGCCGCGAATATGCCGCCGATTTCAGCACCGAGTCACCGAACCTTTTTATGTACGGAGAAACGGGTCTCGGTAAGACTCATCTCTCGCTCGCCATAGCCAACGAGGTTATAAAAAAAGGCTTCAGCGTAGTATATGATTCCGCCCAAAATCTGTTTACGCGGCTCGAAAAGGAGCGCTTTGGCAGAGAAGGCGGCAATACAGAGGATACGGTTCTCTATTGCGATTTGCTTATTTTGGATGATCTCGGCGCAGAGTTTGACACAAAATATGTCCTCTCCGAGATATACAATATAATCAACAGCCGTATTTCCTATGGCAGACCGACCGTAATCAGCTCTAATGCAGCTCTTGACGAGCTCACCGGGCTTTACGGTGCAAGAGTCACGTCGAGAATTATAGGTGATTACGAGCTGATTTTATTTGAGGGCAGAGATGTGCGCCAAATAAAAAAACGCCTTTCAAAGTGAGCCTTTAATATACGAAAAATATTCCGACGCCGCCGAGACCTCATCGCTTTCGGCGGCGCTTTCCGTTTCCCAACCTCTGCTTCGGCTCTCGTCGAAAAGTGTGTGGTACATCGCGTGGTTTTCGCGCAGTATATTTAATATGTCCTCACGCAATGGCTCGTCCGCGCATTTCATTGAGCATTCGTTATATTTTATCGAGAGCGACCTCTGAACAGACAATAGGCTCAAAAACAGTATTCTGTTTTGATTGTTTTGCTTCTCTTTATTCATATTTTACTTCCCGTTCAAGATGTTCAATAGTGTGTTGTAATGGTTAAGGTGCTGTGATGCTGCCTGCTCATAAAGCCCGCGAAGCACAGCGTCGTTTGTATTTACGGCGCCCTCCTTAAATTTCATCACGGCAGTAGCCTCCATCGGCAGACATTCCTCTAATATTTCGAGGGTGCTGCTTAAAATCATAGTGAAAATCTCCGTTTCTTATTAAATTCGGTATAGCAAGCATTTAAGACTAAGTGATTCCCTGCATTTCTGCGGAGAATCACTTTTTTCTTGCTTAACGCATCGTTTGTCCGAGCCCGAAGCTTACGGAAAGAGCCCTGTTTACCTTGTTCATTTCATCCGTAGGCAAGTTTCCCATACGCTCTTTAAGACGCTTTTTGTCGAGTGTTCTGACTTGCTCAAGCAAAACGATGGAATCCTTTTGCAGTCCGCAGTCTACCGCATCGACGCTTATGTGTGTCGGAAGCTTTGTTTTATATTTTTGGCTTGTTATTGCCGCCGCAATCACTGTGGGGCTGTATTTGTTGCCTACGTCGTTTTGAACTATAAGTACCGGCCGTATTCCGCCTTGCTCCGAGCCTACCACGGGGCTTAAATCGGCGTAATAAATATCGCCGCGCTTAATATTCATTTCCTCACTCTCCTGTTTTAATTCCCTTAAGCAAGCGAAGCATAATTCAATACGGCTCTGAGCTGCCGCGCCGACCTGTTTTCGGCATAATGGGTTTTGCTCTCTTGCTCAATATAATTTTGCCCATAAAAGGAAACTATAAACATATAAACCGAATTTAAGGCACATATTTGAAAGGCGGAGATTTTCCCTCAGCACATAATATGGCATATGACGGCAAAATGTGCCGCAAAACGCGGAATATAACTTTACAGAGATTTTACATATGCAATACAACAAATTTTACCGTTCGCGGATAAAATGGAATATAAGGCGGCAGTCTTGCAACAAATGTAAAAACAGATTATACTAAGAATTGAAAAAGGCTGCAAAGATAAAATCTGCCGATAGGAGAAAAATATGATTTATCTTGTTGAGGACGATAAGAGTATAAGAGAGCTTCTTGTATACACTCTTAATAATTCGGGACTTCCGGCAAACGGGTTTGAAAAACCGAGTGATTTTTACAGAGAGCTTAGGGCAGATGATGCAGATCTCATTATCCTTGATATAATGCTTCCCGAATGTGACGGGCTTACAATGCTTAAAAATTTGAGAGCCGACGAAAAAACGAAGCACATCCCGGTGATGATGCTGACCGCCAAGGGCTCGGAATACGATAAGGTCGTGGGGCTTGATATGGGCGCGGATGATTATATGACAAAGCCTTTCGGAATGATGGAGCTGATAGCGAGAGTCAAAGCTCTTTTGCGCCGCACAAAGGAGCCGGGTAAGCATGACAACGGCAATACCCTTAATATCGGCTGTCTCAGTGTTATTCCATCTAAGTATTCCGTCAAAGTAGGCGGCGAAAAGGTGGTGCTGACGCTGAAGGAATTTGACCTTTTGTGTTTGCTTTTGCAAAATAAGGGTACTGTTTTCACGCGGGATAAGCTTCTGAATAAAATTTGGGGATATGACTTCGACGGCGAGAGCAGAACCGTGGATGTGCACGTCAGAACCCTTCGCCAAAAACTCGGCGAAGCGGGGAAATACATAGAGACCGTCCGAGGTATTGGCTATAAAATAGGGGACTGAACCGAATGAAAAAACGAATTTCTCGCTCTGTGTTTTTTGTGTCGCTTGCGGTAAATATCTGCTGTGCCACGCTGTCGCTTGCCGTTCTTTATAACCGCTTTAAGGCTGACGTCGGCTCCGCCGGCGCGGGGGAGCTGCCCTCGGATTTTCTTTTGGCGGTGCTTGTTTCCGCGGTAATATCCTTTGCCGCTGCGCTTTTTACGGCACGAGTAGTGTCAAAGCGAACCTTAAAAGAACTCAACGACATAAATTTGGACGACCCAAACGACAGTAATTTCGGCTCGGAGCTGTCTTTGCTGTTCTATAAAATCCGCAGTCAGAATTCGCAGATTCAGTCGCAGCTTCGAGAGCTTGAACGCAGTCAGCAGGAATTTAAAATGATAACCGAAAATATGTCTGAGGGTCTTATAATAATCGACCTTAAGCACAGCATACTTTCATTTAACCGCAGTGCAAAGCAGATATTCGGTGTTGAAAATATTAAAAAGCATGAAAATGTTTTTACAATAAATCAAAGCGAGCGGTTTGAGGCTGCGGTAAATGCCGCACTTTCGGGCAGCCACGGTGAATTGACCATGAAAATGCACGACAGAATTTACAGCGTTTTTGCAAATCCGGTAGTCAACGGCGAAAAAATAGTCGGCGCGGTAATAGTTGTTCTCGACGTTACAGAGCGCGAAAAGGGCGAACAGTTGCGTCGCGAATTTACGGCAAATGTCTCGCATGAGTTAAAAACTCCGTTGACATCGATCTCGGGGTTTGCCGAGATAATAATGAACGGCATAGCAAAGCCCGAGGATGTAAGACATTTTGCGGAGAACATATATAACGAGAGCGCGAGACTTATAACGCTTGTAGGCGACATCATTAAAATTTCACAGCTTGATGAAGGACTTGTCGGAGCGGAAAAAACCGATGTTGATTTGCTTGAGATAGCCCGAAAAACGGCAAATTCCCTGCAAAGCGTCGCGTCAAAAAACGATATTACGATAAGCGTTGCCGGCGAATCGTCGTACGTCAAAGGAGTTTATGATATAATTGACGAGATGGTTTATAATTTATGTGACAATGCTGTCAAATACAATCGCCCGGGTGGCAGCGTCAATATTACCGTAGAGAATAAAACGATTACGGTTGCCGATACGGGAATAGGTATTCCTCTGTCTTCTCAGCCGAGGGTGTTTGAGCGCTTCTACCGTGTGGATAAAAGCCATTCCAAGGAGATAGGCGGCACGGGGCTGGGGCTTTCGATAGTAAAGCACGCCGCAATATATCACGGCGCAAAAATTGATCTTGAAAGCGTCGAAAATGTCGGAACAAAAATTAAAATCAGCTTTTAGACAAAAAAGCAGCTGTAAAACCCGAGGTTTTACAGCTGCTTTAATATGCGGATTTACTCAGTCTTCGTTTTCTTCCTTGACCTTATCTATGATTTCCTGAGGAATAGCCTCACCGTGCTTTACAACAAGTATGCAAAGTATTGAGAGTATAAATGCTATCGGGCAGTAATAGAACAGTGACAGATATGTGCCTGTAAACATACGAACTATGCCGTAGATTATGGGCGTAGCTATCTGTGCCGAGAATGTAGCGGTGTAGTAGTAGCCGGTGTATGTGCCTACTTTGTCAATGCCGCCGATTTCAAGCACAAGGGGAAGCGTGTTAACGGTTATAAACATATTTGCCGCGCCGCCTACTATAAGAGCTACCCAAATAAGAGCACCGCTCAAAGCGTCGATGCCGAGTATATGTGTGATAAGGTAAGCCGCAAACGCGAGAACAAATATAAACAGACCTCCGAGTATGGTCTTTTTTCTGCCGATTTTCTTGCCGAGCCAGCCTGCCGGAAGAGCGGCGAGAGCGGAAGCGGCGGCAAAAGCGGTGGTCATTATTGTTGCCTGCGCTGTTGTCTTATGAAGAATTTCAGCCGCAAAAAGAGCAAAGAAAGTGGATATTGCGTTTGTTCCGCAGAAGAGGAAGAACAGACCCATAAGCATGAATACAAGGCTTCGTCTTTCGCCGGGGTTTAATTTCTCCGCCTTCATTCTTTCTTTTTCTGCCTTTTTAGCCTCTTTTTCGGCTTTGCGTTTTGCCTTTTCGTCGGCAGCCTCTGCCATATCGGCTTTAAGCTTTAATCGGCTGTCGGGCTCTTTTACGAAGAAGAGTATGACAAGCATACCTATTATCATAACTGCCGCGCCGAGCAGGAAAACATAGGGGAAGGTATCATATTCGTCAAATTCCGGAGATTTGGACGAAATGCCCGTAGCCGCGCAGTAAATTGCGGTGACTATAGTTCCGGCAAAAAGTCCGAGAGCACTGCCGATACCGCCCATAAGGTTAATGACGGCGTTGCCTTCGCTTCGAAGTTCGTTCGGGGTCAAATCAGGCATAAGGGCAACCACCGGTGCTCTCCACAGCGACATTACAAAAACAAACATAATTATGAAAAGCATTGTGAAGCCGAGTGAATTGAACTTTACGGCAATAATGGGAATTATAGCGAACAGCAGTGCCGAGATAGGAGCTCCGTAAACAACAAACGGGCGGCGTTTGCCTAATCGCGAATGAGTGTTGTCCGAGAGCTTGCCGAAGGTCGGTTGAAAAATTACGCCGAAGATATTATCAAAGGTCATTATTATACCTATGAACAACGGTACAAGGGTAATACCGCCTGCGGCTGTGCCAACGTCTTCGCCGTTAGCTTCCGCAAAGGACGCGAGAGCGGGAAACGCCTCGTTAAGCTTTGCGCTCCACGAAGTAATAACGGCACTTTCGTTAAGGAGCCTGTTAAGTATCTTTGTTATGTATGGGTCATATATGGCCCACGCTATGGATGAGGCCATAAAGCCGAATCCGGTGAGTATCGTGTGCCAATAGTTCAGCTTGCCGTTGCTTTTGGCACAGAAATATTTGCTTTCCATTTCATTCTCCCTTTCAAACTTGATAGCGTTTTTCCGAATACGGTATAACACTATCTGTAATAATAACAAATTATTGCTGTGATTGCAATATTTGATTGTAGAAAATACACATATAACATAAATTTTATATATATTTATCAAAAGCGTTTTCCGTAAAATCAAAACCGATATTATTGCTTTTTTAATATTTATTGTCGTTTGATTGGTAATAAGTATTGTATTGAGGCGGTTTTTATGATAAAACTATATGTGCCGACGACATTTTACAAAAGGGGAAAAAGAGCTTGGAAATAAAACCGATAGCGCATATAAGAACCGATTTCGGTGAAAAATTCGGCATACCGCGTCAAAGCGGACTATGCTCTCTTCTTGAGGGAAAAATAGTGTTCGAGCCGGAATTTGCAAAGCGTGAGAGCGTAAGAGGACTCGAAGAGTTCTCTCATATTTGGCTTATATGGCAGTTTTCCGAAAACCCTCCGACGTCGTCGCTTACGGTTCGTCCGCCGCGTCTCGGCGGCAACAAAAGAGTAGGCGTTTTCGCATCTCGTTCCCCGTTTCGTCCGAACGGACTTGGGCTTTCGTGTGTAAGGCTCAAAAGCATTGAGTATTCTTCCTCAGGTGAGCCTGTGATAAATGTTTTCGGAGCCGATTTATGCGACAAAACGCCGATATTTGACATCAAGCCGTATGTTCCGCTCTCCGATTGTGTGCCGGATGCTTCGGAGGGCTATACAAAAATGACAAAGGAACATATTTTATCGGTTCATATTCCCGAGGAGAAAGCCCTGCTGCTCCCGAAAAATAAGCTTGCGGCGTTAAAAGAGATACTGCAATTAGACCCGCGACCCGGATACGACGATTCGCCTGAAAAGCTGTACGGCTTGAACTTTGCGGGATACAATATAAAATTTTCTGTTAAAAACGACGTACTGTGCGTTTCGGATATAGAAAAAATCAAGAGGTAGAAAGATTTATGGCAAATCCCATAGGGCATTTAAAAACCATCAACAAGCACCGCCACGCGGTAATCAGAAACTGTTTCAGAGCCGGAATACCGCTTCAGGGGCTTCGGCATGACCTTTCAAAGTATGCTCCGGTGGAGTTTTTAAACGGGGCTAAGTACTATGACGGCTCGCGCAGTCCGAACGAGCTTGAACGTAACGATAAGGGCTATTCGGAGGCATGGCTTCACCACAAGGGCAGAAACAAGCACCATTTTGAATATTGGACCGATTACAATCTCGCAAGAAAATGCGTAATGCCCATAAAAATGCCGCTTAAATATGTAATAGAAATGTTTTGCGACCGCGTTGCCGCAAGCAAAACATATATGAAAGACAAATATACCGACGCGTATCCGCTCGAGTATTTTGAGAGGGGCAAGAGTACGAGAAGCATTGACCCCGAAACCTCGGCTTTGCTTGAAAAGCTGCTTATTATGCTGCGTGACGAGGGCGAGGAAAAAACCTTTCGCTATATAAGAAAAGAACTAAAAAAGCACAAGGACTACTGAAACAGTCCCTGTGCTTTTTTGATAAAGTCGAGCGCGTTATGCGCTTTTTGCTGATTTGCGGTTTAAAAAGAACATTGCGACCGCCATGGCTATTATGATAACGTAGCCGATAATACTTAAAACATCCGGTACCTGACCGAAAACGAAAAGTCCGAGTAGGGAAGAAAAAACTATCTGCGAATAATCATAAACCGAAATGTCGCGCGCCGGAGCATAAATATAAGCCGCCGTTATGGTATATTGACCGCCGGTTGCGGAAAGACCGGCAAGGAGCAGATAAATCAGTTGTAAGGCTGTCATCGGTTTGTATTCGGCTATCATAAACGGCAGAAATACCAAGGTGGAAAATGCCGAGAAGAAAAACACTATAAACGAGCCCTCAACCTTTTCCTGACCGAGCTTGTGAACCATTGTGTATGCAATACCGGCTCCAAATCCGCCGAGCAGACCTATAAGAGAGGGGGCAAGCTCCGCATTTCGAAACGTCGGCTTTATAACAAAAAGGCAGCCGATGAATGCAGCCAATACTATTATCGCCTTTTTCGGACTTATCTTTTCCTTCAATATTAAAAAGCTTCCGAGGATCGCAAAAAACGGCGACATCTTATTAAGTATCGACGCATCTGCGAGGACAAGCTTTCCTATCGCATAAAAATTACATACTATGCCGACCGTTCCGAAAAAAGCGCGCAGAAAAAGATATTTTACGGCACTTTTCGGGACAGTTATTTTTTTGTGCTCTTTTAAAAGAACGGCCACGGAGAAAACGAGCGCAACAATATTTCTGAAAAAGCTCTTTTGCATTGCCGGCAAGTCACCTGCAAGGCGCACAAACATTCCCATCAGTGCAAAGCAAAACGCCGAGAGTGTTATCAGGATAATTCCCTTATTTGTATTATTTAACTTTAATCTTTCCATAACTCATAGGGTATCACTTCTGAATTTTTAATCAAGATGTATTTATTACAAAATTCTTGCTTTTTCGCTCCTGTTATTTTACAATGAAATTAATCTGAAACAGGGAGGAATAAAAAATGTCAAAAATCAATTACAACGGACCCGATGTCTTTAAACCGCTCAGTCCCTGGGCTTATTTCGGTTTGTCAATTCTGTTTTCGCTCCCGGTGGTGGGATTTATTTTCCTTATCATCTTCAGCGTGAGCGACGCCAATATCAATCGCAGGAACTTCGCGCGTTCGTATTGGTGTATCTATGTTATAATAGCCGTTGCGGCGGTTGTTGCGGTAGCCTCCGGCGTTACACTCGGTTCTCTCGAAAATATGATGGCGGCGGTTCATCCGATAGCCTGACGAACTGTGCCGTATTCGGTACAGCAATAAAAATCGACAATAAAAGCGACTGCTTTTGCAGTCGCTTTTTATATGTTATTGAATTTTTAAAAACGAAGGTCAGTCTATATCGGCAGTAAAGTCAACATACCATTGGTGACCTATTTTAACGAGCGTTATTATTTCGGGGTGCTCTGCGAATTCAACGTTTTTCTGTGCTATTGCGTCTTTGTCGCCGACGCCGGAGAGCACTTTCACCGTTTTGACTTCAGCTACCGCGGAGATATCGTTTGCGGAAATCCCGAAATGCTCATAGGCGGCCTTTTGACTGCTTGTAAGCGATGATGTGTAAGCCTTGACTTCATCATTATCGTATTCACGTATGAGAGACGTGTCGGCAGTTATGGTATAACCTGCGCTGTATTTTTCATCATCGTCAGAGAGAACAGCCTTGTTTTCCCCGAGATAATAATCTGCATATTCTTTACCCTTGCCGTAAAGCACCTCACAGTTATAAGCGTATTCATCCATATATGTGCCGAGGTTTCCTTCAAGTGCAGAGAACATATCGTCGGTTGTAAATGCCTTGTTGCCGTATATTTCCTCATAGCAGGGAACATATGCCGCGAAATATTCCGAAAACAGCTTGTCATAGTTTTCAAATCCGTAGAGATCAACAAGGTCTGTAAATACGGGGTACATTCTGTCAAGAAGAAGTGTAAGCTTTTCGCCCTCTTCCTCGGCAGTCATTGCGGGAGCCGTGGCATTTTCGTCGATGTATTTGTCCATATAGTTCTCGGAGATGAAATTGCCGAACTTGGTGTTCTTTATAAGCACGGTATATTTAAGAGCGTCATAACCGTCGTTTTCGGCGGTATTCTCGACATACTGTTCGGCGACCTTCTCGGGAGAGAACATTATGTAATTGTTTTTATAATACGCGGTGACGAGAACCGAGAATAAAACGATTATTGCGATTACCGAAACTATTGCATACGTTACGTCAAATTTCTTTGTGGGACTCTCGGGCTGCTTTTCGTATTCGACCTGAGGCTTTTTCTTTTTTTCTTTAACAGCCATTTTTATGCCTCCTCTCCCGCAGCTTTTAACGCAGCGGCTTTTTCGCGGCGTTCCTGAAGCTCTTTTGCTATCATATCACGCTTTTTACCGTTGAGGTCATAGAAGAATATCGGAATCATCTGCCCCAAAACGAATATTGCCGGTATTATCGTGTATATCATAAGGAATCTGTTAAGGGTTGTCTGTGACTGAGTGGCATAAGCTATATTTGCGTTTGTAGAGGTAACATAGCCCGCCCATACAACAAGCGCGGGACCGAATGACTTTGTGAGGGCGGCGGCAACCTTTGAGAAGAAGCCGAAGCCTGCGTAGCAAAGCCCCTCTTGACGTTTGCCGGTTTTCCATTCGATTTCGTCAACGCAGTCGGCAATCATTACGTTGGGCGTAAGATTGGTGTTGCCGTGCTGAAGTCCGACAAAGAAGTTAATGATAAGGAACGGTATTGTGAGTTCCTTGGGAACAAAGCCTATTACCTTTGATACCAAAAACAGTACTGTGAGTGAGAGTGCGCCGTAAAGGCAGCATACTATGTAAACCTTTTTGGTATCAAGCATTTTAAGGAGCTTTTTAACTATAAGCATGCCTACCGCCGTGCCTATGCCCATAGGCAACAAAAGTGCTATTTTGAGGTCCTTTGAGCCGAGCAGGTAAACTGCTATGTAGAGGCTTACAGTGCTGTATACGCCTCTGCCGAAGCCGGTGAATTTCGTAAGCGAAACCATAAGGAGGTTTTTATTTGTGAATACGAATTTAAGGCTCTCTTTAAGGCTGACTTTTTCCTCGGTATAAGGAACTCTCTCACGGTTGTTGGGGAAGAATATCATCGTAAAGAGAACACAGCCGAGCGCGCAGACCGCCGTTGAAATCACAAGGTCAAGACCCTGACCCTCTGCCGTTTTATACTGCTGCTTACCCATTATAGCCTTCATGACAAAGCCCACTGCAGGCAAAACCGCCATACCGCCGGACTGACCGATAGCTTTAAATATACTTGCTATTGAGATTGCGTCGCCGCGCTCCTCGGGGTTCGGTGTACAGCACGCACCGAAGCACCCGGCGGGACTTTCTACGGCACACGCCGCCGCCGTGTAAAGAGAATATATTATAAACATCCAGGCAACCGCAAGCTTGTAATTGCCGGTTTTCGGAGCAATAAATACGAGCATTGCAACTATTGCCATCGGGATAACGCCGAAGCCTATCCAAGGACGGATTTTGCCCCATTTGGTTCTCGTCCTGTCAACGAGATAGCCGATGACAAGCTCGCAAACCGCGCCGACTATTCCGGCAAAGCCGAATACATAGGCGAGCATTTTGGTTATGGAGGCGGGGTCTATACCGCTTCCCTTAAATGCGAAATCATTGAAGAACGTATAGGTGTAATCGGGCATCCAGCCGGTGAGAAGACTGACGCCGAAAAGACCTATGCCGAAAGTCCATATTTCGGACTTCCTCATGTACCTTTTCATAAAAGACCTCCTTAATAAACAGAAAGGGTGCCGAAGTGTCAGCACCCTTCAAAGACATAATAAAAATTATATCCCAAAAAATATTATAATTCAACTGATATATTTTACAAAAACAGCAGTGAAAATTTTACAATTTAATGCGTTAAAGAGCGGCAAGCTCTTTTTCGTCTCTTTTCGGAACCGGACGGCCTGTGTTTTCGTAGAAGGTTGAATTTGCGGGAATTACAAAATTCAAAGCGGACGGCATTATTTCAAACGTGCTTTCCTTGACGTACTCGCATTCTCCGTCAACGTTTACTGCGGCAAGCTCTTTGCTTTCTATATGCATTTTTTTACCGCGCAAAAATGTGGTAAAATCCCAATCGAGATGCTCACCGCGCTTATATGCGTTTATGAGCCCCGCAAGCTTCAATCTGCCAACGGTTTTGCGAACTATTATAAAATCGAGCAGGCCGTCGTCGGGAATGGCTTTCGGCGCACCCATATATCCTCCGCCGTACCAGCGCGAATTCCCGCAGAGCGCAAACAGCATTGTGCCCTCTATTACCCTGTCGTCGTCAACGGTTACCTTGAATTCGCTGTTAAGGCGCTTGCCGAGACAGTAGAGGAGCGACGCGGTATATGCGGCTTCGCCCGTTATGAGCGGTATTTTTTTGAAATAAGCCTGCTTTGCACAGACCTCCGCGTCAATTCCCATTGAGCACTGATTAACTGCAACCTTATCGCCGCATTTGATGAGGTCAAGCTTATGTACGCTGCCGTTTACCTGCGAATCAAGGCTTGTGAGGTCTTCTCTTTTTCCGAAAAGTCTTGCAAAATCATTACCCGAGCCTAAGGGCAGACACGCGACCTCGGCGTTCGGGTACTTGTATGCTCCGTTTACGACCTCATACAACGTGCCGTCGCCTCCGCAGGAATAAAACCTTACCGGTTCGCCTCGCTTTGCGATTTCCTCAACATATTTCATTCCGTCTCCGCTGAATTTAGTGACGTAAAGCTGAGCGTCAAGCTTATGTGTTTTACAGTAGCTGTTAATGACCGGGATTATTTTTTTCGCGGCTTTCCCTTTACCGGCAGTAGGGTTAATTATAAAAATATGCTTCATAATAACTCTCCCATTATAATACAACTTAAAAAAGTAAGATGCAGATTTTATTTAAAGTAAAAATACAACTGACATTTAATCATGCCGTTATATAGCTTACGCCTTTTATCCGCTTTTCTGCCGAAGGACTCTTCAAAAGTCTCCGACGGGCTTATTATGCTGTACGACCAACCGTGCTTTCTCGGAAATACCCTTCCCATTGACCGTATTAAATCGTCTACCTCCTTTTGTGACAGCATCCTTTCACCGTAAGGCGGGTTTGTGATAACCGTGCCCTTTTCGGATTTCGGCGCAAAATCTCTTATGTCCGCGCGTGCAAACTCAATTTTGTCGGCAACTCCGGCGCGAATCGCATTCTCCTTTGCCGTTTCAAGGGTTTGCCTGTTTATATCAAAGCCGTATGCTTTAAAGTCGCTTTCGGTAATTATTTCACTCTCTGCTTTTTCACGCTCGCTCTCCCAAATTTCATACGGGATAAACGGGAACCGCTCGGAGGCAAAATGACGTTTAAGCCCCGGAGCTATATTGTGCACAAGCATTGCGCCCTCTATAAGAATTGTTCCGGAACCGCACATCGGGTCGTAGAGAGTGTGGTATGGGCGCAGATGCGACAGAGCGCACATTGCTGCCGCAAGAGTCTCCTTGATAGGTGCTTCGTTTGCAACCGGGCGATAGCCGCGCTTGTGCAGACCCATGCCGGTAGTGTCTATCATCAGGTGAACCTTGTTTTTCATTATCGAAAAATCTATCTGGAATTTTACGCCTGTTTCCTCAAACCATTGTACGTTATATTTTGTTTTAAGTCTTTCGACGATTGCTTTCTTGATTATCGACTGACAGTCGCTGATGCTGAAAAGGTCGGAATTTACGCTGTGGCCCTTGACGGGGAATTCGTCAAATTCTCCTATGAAATTTTCCCATGGGAGTGCCTTTGTGCCCTCAAACAGTTCCTCAAAAGAATGCGCCTCAAAAGAGCCTACGACTATCATTATACGCTCGGAAAATCTTGAGCGGATATTTGCGCGCGCTGCCAAATATTCGTCTCCCGAAAAGAACACTCTTCCGTTTTCGGCGGCGACGTTTTCCGCCCCCATTTTTTTAAGCTCGTCCGAAACAAGGCTTTCAAGCCCGAATATGCACGGAGCGGTAAAATTCATCTTCATAATTAGTCCTTTTAATATCAATGGTAGCCTTTAGTATAATTGTTTAGCCTGAAAAAATCAATACCCACATATTGCGCTTAGGTTGTCAAGACTTGGCGAATTGCGTCTTCTTGCTGATTTTACGGGATATTGATCAAACAAAAAAAGGCAGGGAAAAACCTGCCTTTTTCGGTAAATGTTTAAGCTTACTGCTCAACCTCGTAAACACTGACCTTTTTGCGGTCTTTGCCGAGTCTCTCAAACTTAACGGTACCGTCAACCTTAGCAAAAAGGGTGTCGTCGGAGCCTCTGCCGACGTTTGTACCGGGATGGATGTGAGTTCCGCGCTGTTTAACAAGAATGTTGCCTGCGAGAACGAACTGACCGTCCGCACGCTTAACGCCGAGTCTCTTGGATTCAGAATCACGGCCGTTCTTTGTGGAACCCATACCTTTTTTATGAGCGAACAACTGGATGTTTATTTTAAGCATTATTCAGCACCTCTTTCAATTTTGATGTAATTCGGATAAAGCTCGGAAAGCTCTTTTAAATGCAACTCAAAGCCTTTTAAAAGGTCATTTGCCGCCGCAGCCTCGGTTTTTGAGAGGCGAATTCCGAGAAAGCCGTCCTTTTCGATTATTTCGGGATTTAACAGCATTATTTCGGTCAGCGTATTGACGGTCATATAAGAAGCCGACGAAACCGCCGAGCAAATTATATCCTTGCCTATTTCGGCACTGCCCGAATGACCGGATACGGAAAAACCCGTAATAATATCACCCGAATAAACGAATTTTGCGGTTATCATTTTACTTACGCTTTGATGTCGGCTATTTCAACCTTGGTGTACGGTTGACGATGACCCATCTTGCGTTTCTCGTTCTTTTTGGGCTTGTAGGTGAAAACAACGACCTTTTTGCTCTTGCCGTTTTTAAGCACCTTAGCGCTTACCGAAGCACCGTCAACATAGGGTGCACCGACTTTGAGACCGTCGTCGCCGCCGACTGCGATTACTTTATCAAAAGTAATATCGGCATTTTCGTCTGCTGCAAGCTTTTCGATGAATATAACGTCGCCTTTTTCGACTTTATACTGCTTGCCGCCTGTTTCGATTATTGCGTACATTTTTTTACCTGCCTTAATATAGACTCGCTATCGGAGGCGGAAACTTCGCTTAGTAGTATGCGGACATACTGCCCCCTAATATGCGGCTATGATATTTTAACAGAACGGTATGGCTTTGTCAAGACTTTATTGGATTCTTTTCCGCTTGCCGGACGGTGTTGAAAAGTATGCGGCATTATGCTACAATACTATTTATAATATAATGTGAGGGAGCTTTTAAAATGCCCGAGAAGAAAAAGTCAATCAGCAACAATAAAAGCGGCGTTAAAAGCGGCAATTGCCCTCTTTACAAAAAATGCGGCGGATGTCAGCTCCAAAATTTAACATATGAGCAGCAGTTACGATACAAGCAGGTAAAGTGCATAAGGCTGCTCGGTAAATTCTGCCGCGTCGGCGAGATCATAGGTATGGAAAACCCCTATCACTATCGAAACAAGGTTCAGGCGGCTTTCGCTCTTGACAGACACAGCAATATAATATCGGGAGTCTATCAGTCATCGTCGCACAAAATAGTTCCCGTCACCGTTTGTATGACTGAGGACGAAAAAGCAGATGAGATAATAGGCACGATTCGCCGGCTTTTGAAAAACTTTAAGCTTCGCCCTTATAATGAGGATACGGGCAGGGGGTTTTTGCGCCATGTGCTTGTAAAGCGCGGCTTTAAAAGCGGCCAAATAATGGTGGTGCTCGTCACCGGAACAAGGGACTTCCCGAAGAAAAAGGACTTTGTTGCGACACTTTTGAAAATACATCCCGAAATTACCACCGTAGTGCAAAATGTAAACAATCAAAAAACAAGTATGGTTCTCGGCAACAGGAGCGAGGTGCTTTTCGGCGACGGATATATAACGGAGCAGCTCGGCGATTTTTCGTTTAGAATATCCCCGAAGGCTTTTTATCAGATAAATCCCATACAGACCGAGGTGCTGTATAATACGACGCTTGAATTTACCGGGCTTACCGGTAAGGAAACCGTTATTGACGCATATTGCGGCACCGGAACGATAGGCATTTTCGCTTCGCCGAAGGCTAAAAAAGTGGTGGGTGTGGAGCTTAATCCCGACGCCGTAAAGGACGCACGCGTAAACGCAAAGCTTAATTCCGCCGAAAATACGGAGTTTTACAATGCGGACGCCGGCGAGTTCTTGGCGGACGCCGCCGCTTCAAACGAGAAATACGATGTTGTTATAATGGATCCTCCGCGCAGCGGAAGCACGGTAAAGTTCTTGAAATCGGTTGTAAAGCTCGCACCGAAAACCGTTGTGTATGTGTCCTGCAACCCCGAAACTCTTGCAAGAGATTTGATGTTTCTTGTCAGAAACGGCTATAAGGTCAAAAAAATACAGCCAGTCGATATGTTTCCGCATACAAATCATGTGGAGTGCGTATGCGCTTTGAGCAGACGGTAAATATTTGAAACTGAAACTGCATCTGAATGATTTTTGAGACTCGACGTATAGTCGAGCCTCGTTTTTTGCACTTTTCGGCGGTAAAAAACACTATTTGCCGTTGTGTTCGAAAATTTGGCTGCATTTATTACCGAAAAGGCATATACTTCGACATACTGCGCTCATTTCGGGAGAAATGCTCGGAACCGGGTGTACGTTCAGAAAGCTCTATACCGAGGAGGACGGGAGCTGTAAGGGCGAGGCATTTCTTCGCTGTATCAACGATGAGGATTTGGCAAAGGACTTGGACGCGC
>ERZ773155.1634-NODE-1634-length-18619-cov-4.005387_pt1 | contig 18619 bp, 13 predicted proteins | sample MGYA00511262_ERZ773155 | MGnify/ENA primary metagenome ERZ773155 (study PRJEB29015, sample SAMEA2737828) | human gut metagenome | biome: human gut; feature: human-associated habitat; material: faeces | place: China | collected 2012 ... | reverse complement strand
GACAACTGGCCAAACAGTTAGGTATGGAAAAAGTAGTATTGAAACAGGAAAAGATGAATCTGTTTTTTGTTTCGGATAATAACATCCGCTATTTTCAGTCTCCTGTTTTCGGTAAAGTATTAAGTTATCTGCAAAAGAATCCCCGACAGTGCCAACTGAGGGAAATCAAGGGAAAACGATCTATATCTATCACCCATATAAAAACGGTAGAAGAGGCGGTTCTTACGTTACAAAATATTCTGGAACAAGAAGAATTATAAATTTGCCTTCCCATGGAAAAACACGGGCGTATAAATATATTCGTAAATGTACTATTATCAGGTATATTAAGCCTAATAACCGCATTTGCAGGTATGTTGCCCTCCATTATACAACATGGGGGATATTTTGTCTCAAAAGCAGATTATATTACTCAGCAAATACCGTTTATACTTGAGACTAAACGAATTTCTCAACGGGGATGCCCTACTGGAGTTGGAATTCATTTTTAGGAGACAACTTTTTAGGAGGATATGCCTTTTATACTGTGGGAAGTCCATTTGTCTGGATAGCTACTTTATTTCCTGAAAACCATATCCTACAAGGAATTACTGCTTCAATCTTATTAAAATTTTTCGTCTGCGGAATTACCTCTTTTCTCTATTTCAGAATTTTTATAAAGAAGCCCATATATGCAATTATAGGATCGCTGCTATATACATTCTCCTCGTTTACGATTTTAAATACGCAATTTAATCATTTTACCGATGTTATAGCACTTTTTCCCTTAATTCCGACAGCTTTGGAATTACGACTCTACAAAAAGAAACGGATTCCGGGATTACTGACCTTTGCCGTTTTCATCAACCTGCTCACCAATTATTATTTTTTCGTATCTTCAGGAATATTTATCGTAATTTATGCTCTCTTCAGATTCAAATCGGGAGATTGGGCTGGCAATAAACGAAACGATTATTCGGCAATACTCATCGAAGGAATTTTAGGAATATTATTAACTGCATTTCTGATACTTCCGGCATGGTATAAAATCTCAGAAGCTCCGAGAGTCGATAGGATTTGGAAATTCAAAACAGGCATATTCAACATATTAGAACGTCTCAGGGCCTTATTCATGCCGGCAGGAAGTCTTGAAATCCCTGCCTTTTATCCCCAAATTCTCAACTGGAGTTCAATAGGTGCTTTTCTACCGATCACAGGCGCAATACTGGCAGTTTCATTCATTCGGCAGCATCCCCGTAACTGGTTGTCTCAACCTCTGATATGTCTGGTCATTATTTCTCTGATCGCACCGTTAAATGCCTCTTTCAACCTGTGGAGCAACTATTCATATACCCGTTGGTGGTACGCTTTGTCTCTTATTTTAGCACTTTCTACAATAAACATATTGTCGCACCCCGATAAACTGTATAATCCCATTTCTCATAAATATTTCTTATATATTCTCACATTCCTCATTCTGATTACCGTTCCTTTTATTTCAGGACAATTTATCTGCGAAAAAGGGTGGTTCGGAGAGATGTTCTCATCACGATGGACAAATTGGTTCGGAAGATATACCGACACGAATAAACTGATATCAGGATATTCAACCATTTTGACCATAATAAATTATCTTTTACTGTTCGTCATAATCAATTATCGTATATCCTCCAAAAATCTGCTGTTTATCACATGTCTTGCTTCTGCAATAAATATGGGAAGCTTTGTCGAAATAAATAACCGGATAGACGGAGTCAACAACAGCGATCAGAGTTTAACCGTTTTTCTGACTGACTCTATTCATAATATATCTCCCCAATATGAATATCGGATAGACTTCGATCCGGCAAACCACATGAATATGGGGTTATATCAAAATGAACCTGCAATATCGGTATTCCACAGTTTGCAAAGTCGTTCTCATGCAGATTTCATAAGCATTTCGGGATATATAGAAAATATAAAAAGCCCCACCAACGAACCGTCATTAGAAAACCGGGAATATACTGATGCATTATTATCGGTACGTTACTTTTACAGATATGTACCTTTTAACACAAAATATATTCCCGAAGGATTCCGATTAAAAAAGAAAAACAACAAATCTGAAATATACGAAAATCAAAATTTTATTCCTTTCGGATTTACTTACGACAGAGCTATAAACCGGACAGAATTCGACTCGATACATCAGACCGATCCTCAAAAAAATCGATGTAACATTCTCTTGTCCTCTATCGTTCTCGAAAAACAGGATTGGGAAAAATACCGCTCATTATTTCAATATACAAAAATAGACACCAGTATGGATGTTGCGCAGCTTTCCCGAAAAAGAAATGAAATCGTATGTTCTTCATTTCACGGAAACTCAACCGGATTCACTGCCGAAATTAATTTACCTAAAGAAAATCTTATTTTTTTCAGTGTTCCGTACGATTCGGGATTTTCGGCAACCGTTAACGGAGAAAAAAGAGAAATTATAAAAACAAATATTTCGTTCATGGCAGTAAAAGGAGATAAAGGTAAAAATACCATAAATTTCACATACGTTCCTCCCGGAATAAAAGATGGTATTCTAATTTCTACTCTCGCCTTGATTTTTTTCATTATTTATATAGGAAAACAGATTCTCTATTCTTCTAAAAAACGAAGACTCTCCACTTTAGCAAGCCGTGAACGGAGATAATCGACAGCCGATCGACGCACACGAAGGGTCATATCACAATCTAAATTAAAATATTGAGAAATTATAGTAACATTATCCTCTTTTACAATACGCATCACATCATTCAGAAAAGGATATTCAAACGCCACACGTATCTCATCCTCAACAAGGCATTCGATTATTTCATTCGCCCGGATCGCTTCGGCAGCAGCTTCACGATAAGCGACGATCAGCCCGCTCGTTCCCAATTTTATTCCTCCGAAATAACGAATTACGACAATCAATATATTCGTCAGTCCGAACGAATTGATTTGTCCGAGTATAGGTTTTCCAGCTGTTCCCGAAGGTTCTCCGTTATCGTTCGAGCGAAAATCGGTTCGTTGGGGCCCGAGCATATACGCCCAGCAGACATGACGAGCATCGTAATACTCCTTTTGATATTTTTCGAGTTGCTTTTTGACGTCTTCCACCGATGAAACCGGTATGGCGAATGCAAGGAATTTACTCATCTTTTCTTTATAAATTCCTTCCGAGGTGCGCGATATGGTGAGGTAGGTATCGTCCATAAAAAAAGAGCTTACTTTAACGAACAAAAGTAAGCTCTTTTCTGCGAATACGCAAGTGTCAATATTTGTGTTCGTTGCTTTCCATTTCTTGGGCAGTGATAGGCTTGGCATCCATAGCTCGCCAGACGTAAACGATATAGGCGAGAACAAATGGGATAAGTAACGATACTATACTCATGGTTTTCAAGGTGAACAGGCTGGAAGAACTATTGTAAATCGTCAGTGAACTTTGCATGTCTACGGACGAGGGATAATAAGCCGTATGGTTATATCCGGCAATGAAAAACAGACTGAGAACTACTAAGATCGTTCCTATACCCGAAAACCAGATTCCTTTTGTGAAGTGTTGACCGAATACGGAACGGATAAGGGCGTATAACACCAAAACGACTCCTGCCAAAAACAGAATGGCAACCCACGGCATTTCCACGAAATTGAAGAAATATTTGTAGGGACGAACAGCGATAATGCCCGAATCGGTAGCTACTTCATAGCCGTCGGCCAACAGAGTCGCTGTAACGAACGATAGGAAGAGAATAACGAATAAAACGCCGTTGAATAATACTTGTTTCCGGGATTTCTCGAAAATACTGTCGTTCTTGATATTGTTCATGAAATATAAGGCTCCTTGCGTACGGGCAAGAAATAGAACAGTAAATCCGAGTAAGAGATTACGGACATCGAGAATAGCTTCCAGCCCGTGCCAATCGTTTGTCCAACTGCTGATAACCGGAGAGCCTATGGTTGTCAAGTTCCCTTTGTCGACGATAAAGTCCGATCCTGTGAAAAACGAGCCTACGGCTATACCTAATAATACGGGACCGACGATACCATTGATTAAAAGAAAGGTGTCGTAGGTCTTTTTCCCGAGGAAATTCCCGCTCTTTGAACGGTATTCGTATGATACGGCTTGTATGATAAAGCTGAACAGTATGGCCATCCATAACCAATAGGCTCCGCCGAAACTGGTCGAATAAAATAGAGGAAACGAGGCGAAGAACGCTCCTCCGAATACGACGAGGGTGGTGAATGTAAATTCCCATTTGCGGCCTAAGGAGTTCACCATCATGCTTTTCTCGGTTTCGGTTTTACCCATGACTGCCAATAGGGATTGACCGCCTTGTACGAACAACAGGAATACCAATAACGCACCTAACAGCGATATAAGAAACCACCAGTAGTTCTGGTAAAATAATTCATTCAGTTCCATAGTTTTTTATTTTTGTTCGGTTCCTTTTTTTATTTGTTTCAACATGATGCCTACTTCGGCGATCAACAGTACGGTGAACAGGACGGCAAACATCCAGAATGTCGTTTGCACCGAGGCCACTTCGATGTTAGAGATCGCTGCGAAGGTAGGCATGATATCTTGTATCACCCACGGTTGGCGTCCCATTTCCGCTACGATCCAGCCTGATTCCAAGCAGACATATCCGAGAGGAATCGTTAGAACGGCAATCCATAGCACCCATTTCAACTTTTGCAATTTCTCTTTATAGGATAACACCAAAATGAAAATAAAGAACAAGAGGAAATAGCCTCCTAAAATAATCATGATGTGGAACGAATAGAATACGAACGGCACATGTGGAATGAGCTGTTCTACCGAGTCGATATATCCGTAACCGAAATATTCATAGTTTGCCTCTAACCTTGTTTTGGCTTCGTTCATGGCCTCTGTGTCGTTGTCCTTTCGGGCGGTGTTGAAGTCGGCGAGAGCTGCGATGGCTAAACGGCCTCGCTCCATCTTTTCTTGGGCGGAAAGAGCGATGATTTCCTCTCCTTTCAGATTTTTGTCGACGTAACCTCCGTTAATAATATCGTTGATTCCGGGAACGAATCCGTCGATTTCCCGGGTCGCCAAGATGGATAACAGTTTGGGTATGGGTATGTCGAAAAGAAATTCTTTCTCGTCGTTGTCGTATTTCTTGTCGGGATTGAGTATCCCGAAAGCGATGAGTTCTTGTCCGTTTTTACCGTTGTAAACTCCTTCCATAGCCGCCAGTTTCATAGGCTGCTTGTCTGCGACCTGATAAGCGGACCCGTCACCCGTGTAGGCTACGACGAGCGTGCCTATCAATCCTACCCAAGCTCCCACACGAATGCTGTTACGGGCTAAGAAATTCTCCCGGTTTTTAATCAGATACCAAGCGCTTACCCCCACTACGAATATACCGCCCAATACCCAGCCGGACGAGACGGCATGGAAAAATTTGTTGACAGCGACGGGTGAGAGTACCAGTGCCCAGAAATCGTCCATAACGTTTCGTGCAGTTTCCGGGTCGAATTTCATACCCACAGGGTATTGCATCCATGAATTGGCCACCAATATCCAAAGAGCCGATATGGTAGCGCCTATTGCCGTGAGCCATGTAGAGGCCAAATGGAATCTTTTGCTGACTTTGTTCCAGCCGAAAAACATGACTGCGATGAAAGTTGCTTCCATAAAAAAGGCCATGATTCCTTCTATGGCAAGGGGCGCTCCGAAAATATCGCCTACGAACCAGCTATAATTCGACCAGTTCGTGCCGAACTGAAATTCGAGGATAATCCCCGTTGCTACTCCGATTGCAAAATTGACCCCGAAAAGGGTCATCCAATACTTGGTAATCGTTTTCCACCGTTCGTCGCCGGTACGGTAATAAATGGTTTCCATTATACCCACGATTACTCCCAGTCCCAATGTAAGGGGAACAAATAGCCAGTGGTAAATGGCGGTGAGTGCGAATTGTGCTCTCGACCAATCTACAAGGGAAAAAAGATCGTTCATGGTTACTTATGATTGTTGATTTTTAGGATTATTCGGAGTAATGAGATTCTCGATGACTTGGTTGGCTCTTTCCTCGTCGGTATCGTATTTCTGTTGCAAGATATTGGGGAAAAAGAATAACCGCAAGATAAAAAACATGATGAACAACTTGATGAGGATAATTGCCCAAAGAGTTTTACCTAAGGTCATGCTTCGAAATCCTTCCATATAAAATCGCCAGATTTTCAGAGGGATACTATTGTTTTTCAAAATCTTGTTTTCCTCCATGCGTATTATCTTCAACGAATATGTTCACAATATTCGGTAAAATTTATGATTAATACAAATTTGTACACATTATTTTTCGGATAAAATAAATTTCTATTTTTTTGAAGTAACGATTGGATTGTATGTTTGGTTTGGAATATTTTTAATAAAAAATAGAAAGGAGTCGATAATTTATGTTACTTTTGCAACGCATTGGTTTCAAAGCCCCGGTCGGGGTGTAGAATGAAAAGGGAATCGGGTGTGAATCCCGAACAGTCCCGCTGCTGTGAACTCCAAAAAAGGTTCCGAGAATACTGAAAGCCACTGATTATGACGATTGGGAAGGCCTCGGTTACCGGAGTAAGTCAGAAGACCTGCCATGCTGTTTGTCATTAGCTTTCGTGGGGTAGAGCTTGTGAATCTGCGGAGTAAATATAAAGCCGCTTGTTTGCATGGATTTTTAGGCATTATACCCGAAGGCTGTTTATGAAAGGATAGGCCGATGAAGACTTTTTATCGATGTGTGTGGGGTATGATGGTGTCGCTGCTTTGTGGTGTGGGACAAGCGAATGCCGATTCTTCTTCTCTTGACTCGATACAGACATTGGGAGAGGTAATGGTTACCGCCAACCGGTATAACGAAGTGATTCCTTCGCAGAAGCTCACCGGAAAGGAACTGAAAGCGTTGAATAGTTTTTCGGTCGCCGATGCCATACGTTATTTTTCCGGTTTGCAAATTAAGGATTATGGCGGCGTGGGTGGATTGAAAACTGTCAACATTCGCAGCATGGGTACAAACCACATGGGTGTTTATTATAATGGAATTCAGTTGGGGAATGCTCAGAACGGACAAGTGGATTTGGGCAAGTTTTCGCTTGAAAATATAGAGGAAATATCGTTGTATAACGGTCAAAAAAGCGAGATATTCCAGTCTGCCCGGGAGTTCGGTTCGGCAGGCTCTATCTATTTGACGACACGTCGCCCTAAATTTAAACCGGGAGAAAAATCGCATTTGAAAGTATCTGTGAAGGCCGGGTCATTCGATTTGCTGAATCCTTCGGTTCTGTTTGAATATAAACTTAGCGAGACGGTCAGCATGACATTCAATAGCGAGTGGATCAATTCGAGCGGGAAATATAAATTCCGTTACCGGCGGGTGACTCCTTCGGGAGAGACGGCATACGATACCACGGCTACCCGTAAAAACGGAGACATCGATGCCGTTCGGTTCGAAGGAGGATTGCAAGGTTACTTGCCCAACGGTTATTGGAAAGCCTATGTTTATCATTATAGTTCCGAGCGGGGGATTCCGGGGGCTATCGTCAATAACGTGTGGCGCAACGGAGAGCGTTTGTGGGACCGGAATTCTTTCGTGCAGGGTGTCTATCAACAGGATATTACCCGCAAATATGGGATTAAGGTGAATGCCAAGTATGCTTTCGATTATACCCATTATATGAATAACGACGATAAGCTGATGCGGGTCGACAACCAGTATAAACAACGAGAGGTTTATGTTTCTACAGCCAATATGTAAGTATTCGATATTCAGAAATTGGGACGTCTCGGTGGCATACGACATGCAGTGGAACGGTTTGTCGGAGTACATGTCGGCCGACCGGTACACGCACTGGATTTCGGCGGCAACGGCTTTTTCTCTTGCCGACCGTTTGAAAATGCAGGCCAGTGTTTTGGCGACTTTGGTCGATGAGAAAGCATCGGGACAAGTAAAAGCGCCTAATAAAAGTAAAGTGACTCCGGCGGTATTTCTTTCTTATCAACCGTTTAAAAAATATAATTGGGTGTTTCGCGCTTTTTATAAACAGATATATCGCATGCCCACCTTCAATGACTTGTACTATGCCGATATGGGTAACTCGGTGTTGAAGCCCGAGAGCGCTACGCAATACAATGTGGGATTTACTTATGCTGTCGCTCCGAAAACGGGTTTCCTTTCGGGGTTTCATGCAGGAGCCGACGTTTATTACAACCTCGTTTCCGACAAGATTATCGCCTATCCCAAAGGACAGCAGTTCCGGTGGACTATGCTCAATCTCGGTAAAGTCGATATCCGGGGTGTCGACGTTCAGGCTACGGCGACTTTCCGTTTGCCGTATGAAATAAGTTTAATGACGAAGGTGCAATACACCTATCAAGAGGCGATAGATATAACCAGTCCTCGGGATAACTATTACTGCGACCAGATTCCGTATATACCCTGGCATAGCGGATCGGCCATATTGAATTTGAGCTATGACGATTGGAGTTTGAATTATAGTTTCGTATATGTAGGGGAACGGTACAATCAGCAAGAAAATATCGAATATAATTATGTGCAGCCGTGGTACACGAGCGATATATCTTTGGTGAAATCGTTTCGGATAAAATCGGTGAACCTGAAAGTGACGGCCGAGGTTAATAATGTGTTTGATCAGGCATACGACGTCGTTCTTAATTATCCTATGCCCATGCGTAACTATCGTTTTGGAATTGCCATTGAATTGTAATGAGATCGGTTGTCGCACATATTGTTTCGTGTATCCTGCTGGCGGGAATATCGTTGATGACTTCCTGTCGGGAAGACGAGGTCATTATCTTGGCGGAATATGAACGATTGCCGCTCGGAGACAACAGCCGGTCTGATTATGCCGGACTTTATTTGTTGAACGAGGGGAATATGGGTTCGAATAAATGTACGCTCGATTTCGTCGATTTCGAAAACGGCTATTATGTCCGTAACTTGTATGCCGAGAAGAATCCTAACGTGGTAAAGGAATTGGGCGATGTGGGTAACGATGTTCAGATATATGGTTCCAAGATGTACGCGGTTATCAACTGTTCGCATAAAGTCGAAGTCCTCGATGCTCGTTCTTGTCAGCGATTGGGACAAGTGGACATACCCAATTGCCGGTATATCGCCTTCGATAAAGGTTATGCTTATGTTTCGGCTTATGTAGGTCCGGTAGGGATAGACCCGAATGCTCAGCTCGGAGCTGTCTTTCAAGTCGATACCGCTACTCTCGAAATTACGGCCGAAGTAACGGTGGGTTATCAACCCGATGAGTTGGTCATTCAAGACGGCCTTATTTATGTGGCTAATTCAGGCGGTTATCGTAAACCGAATTATGATAATACGGTTTCGGTGATCGATATCGAAACGATGACGCAGATACGAAAGATTCCCGTAGGAATTAACTTGCATCGTATCCGGGCGGATAAATACGGGAAATTATGGGTTTCATCTCGGGGTGATTATGAGAAGATTCCTTCCCGTCTTTTCGTTCTGGAAAAAGATAAGCGTACAAACCGCATGGAGGTGAGAGATACTTTGAATGTCTCTTGCAGCGAGATGGATATTTGCGGCGATTCGCTTTATCTGTATAGCGTGGAGTGGAGTAATATTTCGCAAGAAAATAATGTTACTTACGGTATTATCGATGTTCGTACCGGGGAATTGATTTCAAATAGTTTTATTAAGGACGGTACGGAAACCGATATAGAAATCCCTTATGGATTGAAAGTAAATCCCGAGACCGGAGACGTTTATGTAACGGATGCCAAGAATTACGTGTCGAGCGGAAATCTGCATTGTTATGGACGGGACGGGATAAGAAAATGGAGCGTTCGTACCGGGGATATTCCGGCGCACATGGCTTTTTTGTATAAAAATAAATAAACCGATATGAAGAAAGTGTGGTATGTTTTGTCGATGGCTTTGATTTTGCTGATAGCCTCTTGTCAGTCCGATAATCCTTCTATGATTACATTAGGGCTTGACGATACGTATGTAGTGGAACGCATGAAGGGCTTGACGTTACACCCGGGTTTTACCGGAGAACGATACGAATGGGCTCTTTCTTACGAGTCCGATTCGGTATCTGTCACCGATTCGATTGTGGCGACGACACGCGATTATACGTTTGTAGCAAGTGAAACGGGAACATATCGGTTGCGATTCCAGATTTATGATGCGGCTAATCCCATAACCCATCTTATGCGTATTGTCGTTCGCAAAGAAGAGGTAGCTTATAGCCCTTACATAACTAAGGTTTATGAATATCGCCCTGCACCGGGACAGTTTGTCAATGAGCTTCCGAGATATACCGAGGGAGATACCGAAGAATCTATGCGGCAGAAAGTCGAAGATTGTTTGGCATACGACGCCCGTACGATGGTCACGTTGGGAGGCTACGGCGGATATATTGTCGTCGGTTTCGACCATACGATTGTCAATCGGCCGGGAGAATACGATTTCAAAATATTGGGTAACGCATTTTATGCCAATGACAATCCTCGTCCCGATGCCCCGTTGGGAGGTAGTAGCGAACCCGGGATAGTGATGGTCTCGGTCGATACGAACGGGAATGGCGTTCCCGATGATGAATGGTACGAGTTGGCCGGTAGCGAATATTATAAAAAAGAGACTTTGAAGAATTATGAGATAACCTACTATCGACCCGATGAAAACAAGGAGCCGGTGACTTGTTCCAATCCGAATATCACGGATTCTACGTATGTCCGGTGGACCGACAATTATGGGAATACAGGATATATATCGCAACTCACTTTCCATAAGCAACCGTATTATCCACAATGGGTTTCGGAAAGTTCGATAACTTTCAAAGGGAGCAGGCTTGCCGATAACGCTGTCGACGAGAGTGGAAACGGGAGTTATTATGTCCTTTACGCATACGATTGGGGTTATGCGGATAATCACCCCAACAGTAGCGAAAAGTCCAATTTTAAAATCGATTGGGCGGTGGATAGCGAAGGTAATCCGGTCGATTTACCGGGTGTCGATTTCATAAAAATTTATACGGGAGTGAACCAATTCAACGGTTGGTTGGGCGAATGTTCGACCGAAGTAATGGGTGTTACCGATTTACATATAGAAGAATGACTATGAAAAAATAGAAAGAAACGAGAGGAAAATAACTAAAAAAATATAGTGCACACAGGTTCGGCTACTTGAAAAAGGTCCGCCGATTAAAAGGGAATCGGGTGTAAGTCCCGAACAGTCCCGCTGCTGTAAGCTCCACAAAAAGGTCCCGAGAATACTGAAAGCCACTGATTATGACGATTGGGAAGGCATCGGTTACCGGAGTAAGTCAGAAGACCTGCCGTGTGTATTGTCCGAAAAGCTTGCGAGGTATGAGCTGTGACAAAAAAACGCCGGGAAGTCCGGGAAAGTTTTGGAAGCATATAAGTGGTGTATCTTGCAAGTATTGAATGAGAAAGAACTATTTAATACTTAAAAGTTTAACAAAGATGAGAAAGATTTATGCTTTGATGGTATTGCTGTTTGCGGTTTTACAATTACCTGCACAAGTCCTTGTGCAAGGTCGTCCGCACCCTACGGCAAAGCCGCAGATGGTATCGCCGAGGGCGATTGCCGATGGAACTTTCACGATGGACATGATCGAAAACTGGTCTGGCGAAGGGGCCAATCGCGCTGCGTTCGTCGTACAATGGAATGCCGAGAGTGAAACCTCGGCGTTGGTTTGGGGATTTCGTTGGGACGGTGAAGCTACCGGCGAAACGATGGCGCGTGCAATCGCTGCTTCCGACCCTCGTTTTTTCATTATGACCGAAACAGGAACGGCGTATGGTAGCACTGTATCGGGTTTTGGGTACGATGTTAACAAGAGTGGCGATTTTTCTATTACTAAGGACGGAGTAACACTTTCCCCTGATGAGAACGGGGTAATCTTTTCTTCGTCGTATGGATATGACGGTTGGACCTGTACCGATCCCGAGGACTATTGGCAATCGGGCTGGTATCAAGGGTATTGGTCTTATTGGTTGAAATCGAGCGATAGCGATCCCTGGGGATACTCCGGGACCGGAATTACAGGCCGTAAATTGACTGACGGTTGTTGGGACGGTTGGAATTTTTCGGTAAACATGTCGTCTCAACCGTGGAAACCTCTTGCGCCGGCTCCTAAAAACGGGCCGACAGCTCCTTCTGTGAAAGTTCAACCCGAAGATTTGACGGTTTCTCCGGGAGAATCGGTAACTTTTGCCCCTGAGTTCAAAGGCGATAGTTTGTATTTCCAGTGGTACAAAGACGAAGTAGCCATACAAGATGCCGAAGCGTCGTCTTATTCGATCGTTTCGGCGGAAACTTCCGATGCTGGGCGTTATTATTGTGTGGTGAGCAACATGCTCGATACGATTTCTACCGATACGGTTACGCTCGTTGTCGGCGATAAATCGGTAATAGCCGCTCCGGGAGAGGAACCGGGAACTGCCCTCGTGGTGTATGACGATTCGTATGCCTCTTTTTCGGGGATTTTGACGATCCCACAAACTATCCTGATAGAGGGAGAATCTTACACGGTAGTCGGTATCGACGATATGGCTTTTATGGGGTGTGCTAAATTGACTTCGGTTACTTTTCCTTCGACTTTGAAAACAATCGGCGAAGGGGCATTTTACGGATGCAGCCGTTTGACATCTGTGGAGTTGCCTGCGCAAACGGTTTCGATCGGTAATGAGGCTTTCGGCGATTGTCCTCTTTTGGCAACCCTCTCTTTGGGTGAAGGATTGAAGAGTATAGGTCGCTCGGCCTTTGAGAATTGTATCGCTTTGACCGGTGTAAGTATGCCGGCAGGTATGGAATCGATAGGGGCTTTGGCTTTCAAGGGTTGTACGAAGTTGGCTTCGGCTGCTCTGGGGAACTCTTTGACTTTATTGGGCGATTCGGCTTTTTATGGCTGTTCGGCTTTGCAATCGGTGGAATTGCCGGTTACGGTATCCTCGGTGGGTACTCGTACATTTGCCGGTTGTTCTGCTTTGAATGCTGTCGGGTTAGGAAATGTTTCGACTATTGGCGAAGCCGCTTTTAACGGCTGTTCCGCTTTGACTGAAATTGCGATACCGAATGGGGTCGAAACGCTCGGCAATTATGCTTTTTACGGTTGCAGTTCTTTGGCGACGGTGACTTTGGGTACACAGGAGCGTTCATCTTCTTCCTTGAAAACAATCGGCGATTATGCTTTTGCCGAGACTGCTGTGAAATCGGTCGTATTACCCGACGGTGTGAGTATTCTTGGTAACTATGCCTTTAACAAGTGTGCTTCTTTGGCCACCGTTTCGTTGGGAAATAGTTTGACCGCTATCGGTAATTATGCTTTCAGCGATTGTGATAAATTGGAATCCGTAACATTCGGAAGTGCTCTCGAAACTATTGGAGAACGTGCGTTTGCCAGTGCGAAAATTTCTTCTCTTGTTTTGCCTGCTACGGTGAGAACGATAGGTGATTGGGCTTTTTATAATAATCCTTTAACGGCCATAACTTTTAACGATGGCTTGCAGTCGATCGGCAGCAGGGCTTTCTATGGTGTATCGGTTCAAACGTTGAATATTCCCAATAGCGTGACCGAATTGGGCAGCTATGCATTTAGCGGTTGCAAGTCGTTGGAAACGGTAACTATCGGGACAGGTGTGACGAAAATAAGTGACTATACGTTTAATACATGTTCTGCGTTAACGCAGATATCTTGTCCGTCGGTAACCGAAATCGGGGCGAGCGCATTTAAAGGTTGTTTATCGTTGGTCGATATTCCTTTGAACGATAAGATTACTTCGCTCGGTAATTATGTGTTTTCGGGTTGCTCTGCGATAGAGTCGCTTGTTATTCCGAATAGTGTAACTTCGATCGGTAGTTATGCCTTTGAGAAATGCACGAAGTTGACATCGGCGACTTTGGGTACAGGTATAAGCTCTATTCCCGATTATATGTTTAGTAGCTGTTCCGCTTTGACGTCGGTCGTTCTGCCGGAGAATATTACTGGGATCGGCAAATATGCTTTCCAAAGTACGGCCTTTACCGAGTTGCCGCTGACAGCAAGCATTACCGAGATAAAAGATTATGCTTTCAAAAGCTGTACGAAATTAACGTCGGTAGCTATTCCCGATCGGGTTACTAAACTGGGAACTTATGTGTTCCAAAGCTGTACGGGATTGGAATCTGCAAAAATAGGGGGTGGCGTTACTTCTGTGCCGAATTATATGTTCCACGGCTGTACGAATCTGGTTAATGTAGAACTTTCGGAAAAAGTGACTTCTATCGGCAATTCTGCTTTTTATAATTGTAAGGGCTTGAAATCATTGCCGGTTACCGAATCGATAACTTCTATCGGGACGAATGCATTTTACGGTTGTACAAGTCTTACTTCGGTAAATCTTTCCGATAAAGTAACCTCTTTGGGAGCTTCGGTATTCTATGGCTGTTCCAGTTTGACAGAAGCTGTTTTGGGAACGGGGATAACTACGTTGGGATCGAGTTTGTTCCGCAATGATGCTAAGTTAAAAAAAGTAGTTGCCAATGGCAAAATAGCTTCGGTTTCCACTTATACGTTTAATGGTTGTTCTTCTTTGGAACGTATCTATATTAACAATACACCGCCGACCGGTGCAAGTTCCAATACATTTACCAAAGTGCCGACAACCTGCTGGATTTATGTCCCTGCCCAAACTTGTCAATTCTATGCCCAGACCACCTATTGGAAGGATTTCGTAATCATGCCGTGGTTAGATGAATTGGAAATAGTATCGACTACTCCGTCGATGAGTTTCGATGGCGGGGAAGCGTTGGACGTTAAACCCGATACGAAAACTTTCGTGATAGAGTTTAATAGGACTGTCGTTAATACCGATAGCGTTTCGGCCATGTTGATACGTAGCGGATTTCCTGTCGAAGATCAGGAGTTGACCGTGTCGTACTCCGGTAACGAAGTGACCGTAATTCGTGAAGGAGAAGATTTGCCGAACGATCCTTATTACTACTTGGTATTGACAACGTCGGATAAACAGTTTAACATATTGTTCAAGGTAACGACGGCTACCGGTATCGATGAACCGGCTGTCGAAAAGGAGGTGCGTTTGCGTGAATATTATTCGGTGGACGGGAAACTTTTGCCTCGACCCGTACAAGGTATCAATATTGTGAAAACTGTATATGAGGACGGTTCGATCGAAGTTTCGAAAGTTTATGTAAAACCAGAAGATTGTAGGCGATAAGTCTATGATTGTGAAATAGTAAAACGAAGATGTCCCCGGAGTTTCGGCTCCGGGACATCTTTCCAAAAAAATAGAAAGATGAGAAAATATTTACTTCTTTTTTTAGCTTTTTTCGGCAGTTGGTCCATGTCGGTTCGTGCCGTTTCCTTTTCGGATATAAATTATTGGATAGGAGAAGGGAATGTCGAAGTCATGTTAGTCATCGCTTGGAACGACGGGAAAACGCCCGAAACGTTGGCGTGGGGCTATAAAGGGGAGGAGGAAACTACAATCGTGGAAATGTTGAACGATGTGGTGAAAACGGACCCTCGTTTGTTTTCTCTGATGCGCCGGCAAGGTGGTTACACGGTCGATGGATTGGGGTTCGACCTGAATGGAGAGAATACCATTGCATTGGTTGTCGGCGGCGATACGACCTATCCTAAGTATAATGCTACGGGGCAGTTTACAGCGACTCCGAACAATTACAAAAAATGGGAGTGTGTCGACAAAGAGGACCATTGGAATTCGCCTTCGGTCTCGGAAGATGGAGCATGGCATTGTTTGGCTCGAAGCGAAAGCGGAAACGAGGCTGAGACCGAAATCAATAAAATGCCGATACAAAATCGATATACCTATATATTTTATTACGATAAACCCGGTAGCGATACACCGGATTATGCCAATGCCGTAGCGGTAGAACCATATATACAGGAAACTGTCGATTATTCGCAAGGGATATTTTTTGTCAATGAAGATTGGTATGGCTGGGATAACGGAACCATTAATTCCCTGACGAATGATGGCCGAATGTTTTACCGGGTATTCCGTCGGGAGAATCCCGATGAGAAGTTGGGTGTCACAACGCAGTTCGGAACGATTTACGGTGAAAAATTCTTTTTGATTTCCAAACAGGCGAAGTCGACCGAAGAAGAATCGACAGGGGGGAGACTGGTCGTGGCCGATGCCTTGTCGTTGGAAAAGATAGCGGCTTTTGATCAAATAGGCGGCGGTGACGGCCGTTCCTTTTTGGGTGTAGATGAGAAGACGGGATATATAGGAAGTTCATCGGGAATTTTTGTTTTCGATATTGAAAACATGAAAGTCGGCGATGTGATAGAAGGGACCTCGAATGACGAAGGTCTTTATTCGGGTCAGATAGGTTCTATGGTCCGAGCCGGTAAATATGTCTTTGCTGCGAAACAATCGGAGGGCGTATTGGTGATCGATGCCGAAAACCACACCTTACAAACTACTATCGAACTTCCGTCTATCGCGACACTTGTGTTGGGGCGAGACGGAAATATTTGGGCTGCCGATGGGAATGCGTTGGTTAGAATAAATCCGGTTTCGTTCGAAACTTGGGCTCGGCCGTTACCTTCCGGTTGTCGGGTCGCCGATACATGGGGGGCATGGAATGCCGGGAGTTTATGCGCAGCATATAAATCTAACCTTCTTTATTTTGCCGATGAAAGTAAAAATAAAGTCGTATGCTATAATATAGATACCGATGAATTGAATGCATCGTTTTTTACTTTGCCCGATCAAGACGGGGAGTATGTGCAGATGTTCTATGGCGCGGGTTTGAGAGTGGACCCGCAGACCGATAATGTCGTGGTAATTTCTACGGAATCGGGTTATCTGTCCCATTACATGAACAATTGGATTCACATAGTGGACGGGACGAATGGCGAGCTGTTGAATACGTTACTTCCTGAGAAATACTATTGGTTCCCGGCTATGCCGGTATTCCCCGATAATGAATATCCGGTTATCTTTATTTCCGATAATTTGTCGGTGGGTAGTTCTCCTGTAAAAATTTCGCTATTAGAGAGTGTTTCCGATGCCGATAATCTTTCTGCGGCGATCGTTTCGACAGTCAAGGTAGAAGACCCCTCTATTCTTTCTGCCCGAATCGAGGGATATGATTTGATTCTTTCCGGCGAGAAATTGGGCGATACGAGTTTCACGTTAGCGGTCAATTCGAATGGGCGGGTAGAGACAAAAATGGTTTCGGTACATGTAACCGAAGTTAGTGGAATCGAGGAGGCAGAAAGTTTGAAAATCGTAGCTTCTCCTAATCCTGTCAGGGATATTCTGACGGTGAGAGCTTGTGTTGGCGCAGAATTGACCGTATTCGATCTTCGAGGTGTAGCTGTTTATCGCGATACGATGGTCGAGTCGGAGTCTCGTTTGAATGTATCTTCTTTACCGGCAGGTATTTATGTGTTGTCGGTGTGTGCAAACGATAGAACTGAGTATATTCGAATAATCAAACAATAAATATTAACTAATTAAATTTTTTTTTGACATGAGAAAAATATTACTTGTTTTTGCCGTTTGTGTATGCAGTGCGGTTTTTGCGGAAAACATCGTTTTAGATTTGTCGAATCCGGGAGACTTCCCTATCGAGTATGATGAGACTGGGTTGTGGGCAGATGTTTTTAATAATGATGCGATTGTTTATTCACAAGAATTTATGTTTTCGCACGCTTCTCCTTATTCCAATTATTCAAATGGATTCTTTGCCAGCAAGGTAACTGCCATATCGGCATCGGCAGGTACCGATGATCAATGGGGCTGTATGGCTAAGGGAGGCTTTGCCGGTGAGGGAACTCCCTATTTAGGGGCATATTGGGATGCCTATACCGAATCGACCTCCGATGCGAAGACTTGCGAGGTATACACTTCCGCTCCATATTATGCCGTAGGGTGTTATGTATGCAACAACCCTTATGTCTATTATGCTATTGAGAAGGGGAATCCATATTCGACTAAATTCGAGCAGGGAGATTGGTTTAAATTAGTTGCTCACGGTATCGATGAGCAAGGCACAGAGACAGGAACCGTGGAATATTATTTGGCCGATTTCCGTTCTGAGAATGCCGACGACTGGAAATTGAACGATACTTGGGAATGGGTCGATTTGAGTGAATTGGGACAGATTGCTTCAATTTACTTTACGATGGAGTCGAGCGATGTGGGTGATTATGGCATCAATACACCGACGTATTTTTGTCTCGATAAACTTACCGTTTCGACCGAGCCTTCGTCGGTTGAAGAAAGTGTGGTTGCTCAGGTGAAAGTTTATTACGACCGTTCTAACGGGACTGTTCGTGTAGAGTCGGCTCAGCTGGTCGAAGCTGCTGTTTATAACATGAGCGGTACTCTCGTGATGAAACAACTCGTAGAAGGATCGGGTGCTATTGACATGTCTGCTTATCCCGCTGGCGTTTATGTAGTGCGTTGCGGCGGATATAGTATTAAGATTGTTAAATGAACTCTGAGAAGAAGTATATGATAAATTATTAGTTAAGTCCCTACTGCCATAGGGTATTACGCCTCCGGCGAAGTGATTCGACGGGGGGGGGGTGTTTTTATAGAAATAAG
>ERZ773155.1619-NODE-1619-length-18763-cov-4.755666_pt1 | contig 18763 bp, 12 predicted proteins | sample MGYA00511262_ERZ773155 | MGnify/ENA primary metagenome ERZ773155 (study PRJEB29015, sample SAMEA2737828) | human gut metagenome | biome: human gut; feature: human-associated habitat; material: faeces | place: China | collected 2012 ... | reverse complement strand
CTTGGAACCATATAAACAACTGTACTACAATATTTTAATTTATAGAACTCCTCTTAACCCGAATAAAATATAAGCAAAATATAATTCTGAATGAATTAAAAACATAAAATAAACTATTCTTAATATGAAAATGAAATCACTATTAGGGATTGTACTTTCCCTAAGTATTCTGCAATCTTGCCAGAATGACGAAACAAACATCATCCAGAATGAAGTGAATGACAAAGGCATCACATTCTCTTCTATCATAGATGATGCACAAAATTCCAGAGCTTACGATATGTCGTGGGAAGCCAATGACGTAATTGGTGTATTTATGCTAGCCAATAGTGATAAAAATGTACTGGCTACAAACATTCCTTATGCAACATCTAAAGGAGACGGCTATTTCGTAAGCCAGAATAGTCCTATATACTATCCGGAAGACAATAGTGCAGTCGACTTCATTGCATATTATCCTTATAGTGAAACTATTAGTGACTATAAAAACTATCCCATTGATTTAAGTAACCAAACCAAACAAAACGCCATCGACTTGATGACTGCAGTAAACCTGACAAACCGTCAATTGGCGTCTCCACAAGGTAATCTGCAATTCAAGCATCTGTTGGCTAAATTGGTGCTGAATTTGAAATCTACTTCCGGGAGTTCCCTGAAAGGAATCAAAGCTTCTATCAGCGGACTGCAAGTAAAAGGAACAGCTAATCTTTCTGACGGTACCATTACTCCTTCCGGTGAAGCTACAACCTTTTCCTTATTTATAAATGAGGAAGCCACACAAGCAGAAGCCATTCTGTTGCCTCAAGCCTTGAGCGGAAACCTGAAAATCAAACTGGAACTGAACGGACAGAGCAAAGAAATTGATACACAAATTTCAAGCAGCATCGAGCAAGGTAATAAATATATATATAATGTAAATGTAAATTACCAGGGAGGAGAGATTACGACCGACCCTCAAGCTAAATATACACGATGGACAGAAACTCCATTGATTACAGAATCAGAACTAGCCAAACCCAATATCAAGTACATTATCCATTATAGCAAAGAATATTATACAACAAGTACCTTGAACGGAGTCGAAATACGCAACTACAGTATGCTATATGACACAGACCTGAAGATGGCATATTGGGTAGCATACCCTCTGTGTGACTGGTATTTGAAAGATAATATCGGACGCACTGACGACTGGAACTATGATGACCTGCTAGATAAAAGTCTGCAACCCAATCTGAAAGAAAACTCTTTCAATGACAAAGGAGATGATTACGACAAAGGACATCAGATTCCCAGTGCAGACCGACAAAGAAGCAACAACGATAAACTAATAAACCGACAGACCTTTTACTACACCAATATAACCCCGCAAAGTGGGAAAAATATGAATCAAAAAATCTGGCGAAATTTGGAAGATGCAGTCAGAGGATGGGGTAGTGGCAAAGACACTTTATACGTAGTGACAGGAGCCATGCCTACTACGCCCACAGATAAAACCATCAATTATACAATAGACAATAACGGAAATAAGGTAGCCATTCCCAAATATTATTTCAAAGCATTGGCACGTAAAGTAAACGAACAATTCCAAACCATAGCCTACAAGCTAGACAATACACCTTACAAGGATGGAAACTACAATGTAGGCATCATATCCGTTAAAGAACTGGAAGAAATGACCGGATTTACTTTCTTCCCTGACAGACCGGAAATTACAGAAAGCATTAAAAGCCAGAAGACAGCCTGGTAATAGAATAATCACATTCTCAAAAATAAATTAGTATGAAAATCTCGAATCTACTGTACATGGGGGCATTATCAACCCTAGCTCTAATGAGTTGTACAAACAATGACGACAACAGCGAATGGTACGGAAGTGAAGGCATCGTATTTACCACAGCTATTCAGTCAAGAGTTTCAGGTAACACTTGGAATGCAAACGACGAGGTAGGTATTTACATGATGAACGCAGGTAGTGGAATTGAGGCTGCAACCGCACAAAACAAGAAGTACATTGCACAGACCAACGGCACATTGACTGCTGCTCCTGGTAATGGCATTTATCTCCCTGAAAGCGGAAATGTAGACTTCATTGCATATTATCCTTATACCACAAGTGTAAGCGGCAATAAGCTTGCGGTAAATGTATCCGACCAGAGCAATCCGGCTGCCATCGACTTGATTTATTCTAACGGTACTAAAGGAGTAGCAGCAACTACTGCCACCACTATTAGTCTGGGATTTACACACCAACTGACTAAAGTCACCCTGAATGTAACCAAAGATGAAACAATTGAAACTCTTAACGGATTGGGTGTAAACATTAAGGGTATCAGCACAGAAGGTGAATTTAACTTGGCTGACGGAACACTGACTGCTACAGCAGGAACCAACAATAAAGATGTAGCGATGTACATAGATGCACAAGGTACAACAGCTACGGCTACAGCCATCATTCTCCCAACAGCTGCAAGCACCGACCAGACGTCACTCAACCTGACTTTTAACCTCAACGGTCAATCATTCACCCATACAATCAGTGACGCAAGTATTTTTGAAAAAGGAACAAATGTAAGCTTTAATGCAAAACTATCCATCAACAATGGGAAACCGGTTGTTACAGTAGGAAATGCAACAATCAACAACTGGACTGAAAAACCAGGCGGAGATATTAATGTTGATTTCGACGGTGGAACTCAACCAGGTGGAGAAACTGTGGTATTGGATGAATCATTTGCAACTGGACAAGGAAGTTTTACTATTGATAATAAGCAACTTCCAAATGGAGAAGGCAGTTTTGTATGGAACCATGGTTCATTTAATGATGATAAATTCATGAAAGCCAGTGCTTATATTGGCGGAACAAAATATGCATCCGAATCTTGGTTAGTTTCTCCTCCTGTAGATTTAACTCAGGCAACAACTGCAACATTAACATTCGATCATGCCCATAATTATGCAGGAACAGCTGAAGAAGAATTTACTCTTTGGGCTACTGAAACAAGTGCAGATAATTGGCAACAATTGACAATTGATAAATATGGCAGTGGATTTAAATTCACAACTGCAACCATTGATTTATCGGCTTATGCTGGAAAAACAATCAAATTTGCATTCAAATATATAAGTACAACTGCTGCTGCCGGAACTTGGGAAATCAAGAATGTAAAAGTAGTTGCCAATGGAGAAGGAGGAGGAACTGTTGATCCAGAACCTGAACCGGGAATTAATTTATTAACTAACCCTGGATTTGAAGACTGGACAAATGAATTACCTACTGCATGGGACAATAAAACATATAATACGGGAGAAATTGTAAAAGAAACCAGCATTAAACATGGTGGGAATAATGCACTAAGACAAACTTCAGCCAGTGAAACAAATAAAATTCAACAAGAAGTAACTGTAACACCAGGGAAAAAATATCGCCTTTCTTATTGGTACTTAGATAATGACAATAAAGCGAGAACTCGCTGCTGGTTTGCATACAATAGTGGAGATCCAAGTACTGGAATGCAACCTAATGATTATTCCACAGACAATCCTGAATGGCAACAAGTTGTAGTTGAAATTACAGTTCCTGAAGGAGCTACTATATTACGTTTTGAGGCACGTACATATAGAGAAAGTACAACTCAAGTTGGTGGATATATCTACTATGACGACATGGAAATGGTTGAAATCCAATAACAACTCATTATCAACACACTACTAAAGAGAACATGAAAAAGCTCTATAAAACTTTTTCATGTTCTCTTTCAACCCCTTATAAAATAACACTAAACTAACAATTATTTTTTATGAAACACAAATTACTGTTCTTCATGGCATTCTTCCTTCCTTGCCTTGTCTTTGCACAAGGAAATGTAAGCGTGAAAGGAAGTGTGATCGGAGCAGTAAGCAATGACCCTATTCAAGGTGTAATTGTGACGGTGACAGAACTGAACCGCCAAGTCACAACCGACGCGGACGGAATTTTCACCATCCGAAATATTCAGCCGGGAACTTACGTCATTCAGCTTAACTCCGTAATGATTACGCCCAAGAGTGTCTCCATTGAAGTAGAAAACTTAGGCGTAACTGAACTAAAACCTATCCGAGTAACTGAACTTAACGCAAACGAAGACGTGTCCATGATTGGTATCATTGATGCCGGTATGGTGGATGATGACGTGGAAACCTCCGGGCAGGATGTCAGCTCTACCGTGATTCTGTCAAATGATATTTTCCTGAATAAAGCTGCCTATCAACTTTCACCCGCACGCTTCTCTCCACGTGGATACAACAGCACACAGGAGGTTAAATACATCAATGGCGTGGAATTCAACGACCAGAACAGAGGTGTATTCAACTATGCAGCAGTAGGCGCACTGAACGACATGACACGTAACGGTGATGTCACCAACTTCACAGCTCCTTCGTCCTTTACTTTTGGTGAGTTGGGAGGTACGGAAAACATCAACATGCGTGCCAGCAGCTATACTCCTGGAGGAAAGTTAACCTTAAGCTATACCAACCGAAACTATTATCTCCGTGGCATGTTTACCTACTCTACCGGACTGAAGGACAATGGATGGGCATTCACCACCTCTATTGGTGGACGCTATTCGAATGAAGGTAACATCGACGGTACTTTCTACAAAAACGTATCTTTCGCCTTCTCTGCTGAAAAGCAATGGAAAGGAGGAGAACATAGTCTGTCAATGGTAGCTTTCGTATCACCGGTACAGCGTGGGCAGCAAGGTAGTTCTTACCGCGAAGTGTATGAACTGACAGGAAACTACCTTTACAACCCGAACTGGGGATACCAGAACGGAGAGAAAAGAAATGCAAAGGTGGTTACGGCATTCGACCCGACTGCCATCATTTCGCACATCTGGAAAATCAACGACAATATAACGCTGACTACAGGTGTAGGAGCACATTATGCCCGCTACGGTAATACGGCCCTGAACTGGTACAATGCTCCTGACCCTCGCCCGGATTACTACCGCTACCTGCCTTCGTATTTTGAAGATGAAATGGTACAACTAAGATACAAAGAGTTGTGGCGTACTAACCAGACCAGCTTTACACAAATCAACTGGGATGACCTCTACCTGGCTAATGCCAACAACATTCGTAATGGTAACGGAGCAGCTGTTTACATGCTGGAAGAACGTCGCAGTGACCTGTTGGAAACTTCATTCAACTCTACTTTGAACGCACGCATGAGCCGTCATTTCGACATCACAGCCGGAGTCGGTGCACGCTACACTCAGTCACGCCAGTTCAAGACCGTGGCCGACCTGCTGGGAGCAGAATATGTGCTGGATATTGATAAGTTTGCAGAACAAGACTTCTCTGGTGATCCGGACAAAATTCAGAACGACTTGAACCGCCCGCAGAGAAAAGTATACGAAGAAGGAATTTTCGGTTACAACTATAACCTGAACATTTATTCACTGAATGCCTGGGTCGTGAATCAGTATCATTCACGTTATTGGGATTACTATTACGGAATGAAGCTGACTTACACCAGCTTCCAGCGTGATGGTAAAATGCGTAACGGACGTTATCCGGACAGTTCTTTCGGCAAAGGTGCGCGCCATCAGTTCACAGACTTAATGGTAAAGGGAGGACTGACCTACAAGTTCAACGGACGTCACATGATTAACGCCAACATCAGTTATGGTAGTGAAGCTCCGTTGCCCAACGAAGCATACGTATCACCGCGTATCACAGACCGTACCATTGATGACATGAAGAGTGGACGGGTTCTCTCTGCCGACATCAACTACATCTTCTCTACTCCTCACCTGGCCGGACGTATCGGAGTATTCCAGACTAATTTCTATGACCAGATGGAACGTAGCAGCTACTATGACGGCATTGAAGGAACATTTATCAACCACGTGTTGTATGGAGTAAACCGCATTCACAGAGGTATTGAGCTGGGAGCTACTTACAAACTGGATGACCATTGGAGCTTCGACCTGGCCGGAACCGTAGGTGAATATTATTACAGCAACAACCCTGACGGTATCAAGAACTCTGAAAACGGAAAGATAGTAGAAAGAGAACAAGTATACATGAAGGATGTTTACGTAGGTGGAGTTCCACAGATTGCCGGTACATTCGGAATCCGTTACTTCATCAAATACTGGTTCCTGGGAGCCAACCTGAACGGATTTGCACGCAACTACATCGAAGCTGCTCCCCTCCGCCGTCTGGCTTCAAGCTACACAGAAGTAACTCCGTATAACCAGTATTACGATGCCTTCAAGCAGTTGACCACACAAGAACGTTTCCCGGCAGCCTATACATTAGACTTGTCTATCGGAAAAATTTTCTACTTGCCTGGAAGACAATCTATCAACTTCAATCTTTCTCTGAACAATGTATTGAACAAGAAAGATATTTGTACCGGAGGATACGAACAGGGACGATTTGACCTTGACCATCCGGAACGCTTTGGAGGAAAATACTACTACATGCAGGGCATCAACTGTTTCCTGAATGTGAGCTACCGTTTTTAATCATTAACCTACATAAAACTCAGAATATATGAAACTTTTAAGAAATATCAGTCTGCCACTCATTGCCTCACTCGCTCTCTTTGCATGTGAACGAGACTATGATGCTCCTCTCTTGACAGAACCTGAATACACAGGTCCAGCAGCCAATATCACGATTTCAGAATTGCGTACACAGAATGCAGCAGCTACTCAGGACGTTCCTATCATCATCACGCAAGACCAGGTACTCAAAGCCGTCATCACAGGTAACGATGAATCAGGAAACATCTTCAAGAAAATCTACTTGCAGGATGAAACGGGTGCCATTGAAATGGAAGTAGACCAAAGCAGTGTGTACAACTATTATCCGGTAGGTCAGACTGTATATGTAGACCTGAACGGATTGAGCATTTCTGTATACGGTGACGAACAACAGCTAGGACATCCAGAAGGATATTTATTCCGCACACCGTGGGAAGATTTCGAAAAACATGTCAGCAAAGACGGATGGGCTAATCCAGAAAATGCCAAGCCTGTTGTAATTGATGACATCAGTACCATCAACGCTGCTCCCGATAACTATAAATTCAAATTAGTGCAATTTACCGGAGTTACTTTCCAGAACGGTGGTAAGGGTATCTTTGCTCCAGAAGATGGTTATGGTGAAGAAAATATTACCGACAGTCATGGAAATACTATCATGATTCGTACCAGCAATTATGCCAGCTTTGCAGGTAATAAACTTCCAGAAGGAAAAGGTAATGTAACAGGTATCTTAGGAAGATTCAGAGGTACTTGGCAGCTTACTTTACGCACTGCTAATGACGTAAGCGACTTTACCGGAAGCAATGAAGAAGGTGGAAATGAAGGTGGAGAAACTCTAAGTGGTGAAACCGTTTTATTCCAAGAATCTTTTGGAACTCCAGAGAAGAGCGGAACCTACTGGCCATATTTCAGTGATTATACTGGATTTGATAATCCTGCCAGCATGTTTGAGAACACATCTGAAGAAAAAGCATCTGTACGTATTGTAAGTAATCTTACGAATGTCTGGTTCCCTGGAACAAAAGATGTAGCAATTGCTATCAAAAATATCAATGCACAAGGTAATACATCTGCTACTTTAGAATATCAAGTAGGCTCCAATGTATACAAAGCAGGAGAAAAACAAGATTTAAAAACCTTGAGAGTAAAATGCAATGGACAAGAATTAAGTATTCCAAGCAAAGAAGTTACCGGTGATGCTCAACAAGGAAATACTCCTTTCAAAATGACGATTGAAAATGTAACAATATCCGACAATACAACTTTAGAGTTCTATTGTACAACCTCAGAAAACACTTATGGTTTACGCTTATACAGCGTCAAACTCTATGTTCCAGGAGGTGGAAGTGGCAGCACCGGTGGTGGCGGAGGTACAACCATTGAACCCACTCCAAGCAATTAATGCACACATCAAACCATGAAAGTTATGAATAAACGATTGCTTATTTTCACTTTGTTCATTACTTGTGTATATACCACCAGTCTGTTTGCACAAGACAGACTGGGTGTTTATGCAGCCGCATTCTATAATTTAGAAAACCTTTGGGATACGGTGGACGACCCTAACAACGAAGGGGATGATGATTTCACTCCGGAAGGAAAGTATGAATGGACCCAGACCAAGTATGAACAAAAGTTACAGAATATTGCCAAGGTAATCTCACAATTGGGAAGAGATTATTGTCCGGCAGGCCCTGCTATCATCGGTATCTCAGAAGTGGAAAACCGGAAAGTATTGGAAGACCTGACAAAAACAGCTCCCATCAGTGGAACGGGATATGAAATCGTACATTTCGAATCGCCCGACCACAGAGGTATCGACGTAGCAGCCTTGTACAACCCGAAACTGTTCAAGCTGATTGATGCCAGAACCTATCCTTTCAACAAGCCGGATATGCCGCACTATAAAACCCGCGACATTCTGCTGGTAAGTGGTATACTGGCCGGGGAACCGTTTCACCTGATTGTAAATCACTGGCCTTCACGCTACGGTGGTTCCGCTTCTTCTCCACTAAGAGAATTTGCTGCCAGCATCGTGAAACACATTGGCGATTCTATCCATGCACAGAACCCGGAAGCAAAAGTGCTCATTGTGGGTGACTTGAATGATGACCCGTTCAACAAGAGCTGTAGCGAGGTACTGGGCGCTAAAAAGAACATCAAGGAGGTAAAACCTGACGGATATTACAATGCTACCTGGAAATTGTACGATCAGGGTATCGGTTCTCTCTGCTACCAGAACCAATGGAATTTGTTCGACCAGCAGATTATATCAGGCAACCTGATTGGTAAAGACCGCAGCACATTGAAATTCTGGAAGAGCGAAGTATTCAACCGTCCATTCCTACTTCAAAAGGAAGGAAAATACAAAGGGTATCCACTTCGTACATTCTCGGGTACTACATTCCAGAATGGATTCAGCGACCACTTGCCGACCCTCACCTATTTTGTCAAGGTAATGAAGTAAGAAAAAACATATCTCTTATAAAGAAAACCGTTCCGTCCACACAATCGGAACGGTTTTCTTATTTCATTTAAAACCTCTTCAAATACCCTTTAAACTACTACGTAGTAGTTCCTCCGTTACCTCGTAGTAACAGACCGACTACTACGTAGTAATTCATTCATTACCCCGTAGTAAAATTTCCTCCAAATCTTCCGGCACATAGACCTTGCCGTTAAACTGCGAAGCTGCTTCTGCCGTATAGCGCTCTTTACGGGTAGCCAGTGTCTTGTCTTCCGTGTGATACAGCAGCAGATTCTTCACTCCAAGCTGAGCAGCCAACCGTCCGGCATCCAAAGCCGTGCTATGATGCTTCTCGTAGGGTTTAAACCGCTCCCGGTCTTCATACAAGCAGAACGCCTCACACAGCAGCCAGTCGGCTCCTTCCACATACATCTGGTTACATGCATTATAGGGTTCATCACCCAGACAAACCAGCGATTGTCCATCAGGAAGACAGGTACGGAAACCAAACTGTTTCTCCTTTGTTGAAACGATGTCAAAGCATTCCACTTCCAGGCCGATGGCCTGAAATTTCTCTCCGCTCTTCACCTCACACAACAGTATCTCTTCTCCTAAACGGGCCACAATCTTCTTGGGTAAAGTCATCCGGCAAATCCAGTCGAGCACTTGTACCACCTTGTCATGCCCATATATACGTAGTTCACCTTGGTACTCTCCCTTCTGAATAGCCTGAGCCACCATGCGAATCATCCATATCACACCCAGTATATGGTCGGTGTGTGCATGCGTCACAAATATCTCATGAATGCCCGACAACGGGATATGTGTCTTCTGCAACTGCGACAGAATGCCGTTGCCTCCTCCGGCATCCACTAAAAAGTATTTATCCTCCCGGCACAAGGCAAAACAGGTATTGTAGCAGGCTACGGTGGCCGCATTTCCCGTACCCAGCATAATAAGTTTCATCGAATTTTCCATACAATGTATCCTTTAAAACACAGGACAAAGATACAAATTTCCTGCTTTTATTTTTTTAACACATAAGGATTCTTACCACTATCCCCTTCTTTCCTCAAAATAAGGCACTGAGATTTCAACATAAACATAAAATACAATAAGCCCCTTGCAGGAGACTTTTCCTATTCCTCACGTAAGACATTGAAAATTCGATTTTTCGGGTTGTTGTACTTTTGCCAATAAGCCTGCACGTGAAATTACCTTTTATACATATTGTATGAACTACAAAAACACCACATCACGATATTGTATCAAATAAGATATTTACCCTATTGAACAATAAGGTTTTACAACCCACAAAAGCCCTATTGCATATATCAATAAAAAAAACGTCCTTTGCGGTGTAGACAGAAAAATGCTTATGGAATACACTGAACAATTAGCCAATAATCACATCTCAGTAGACTGCGTGGTCATCGGATTCGATGGAGAGAAACTAAAGGTGTTGCTCGTAAAAAGAATGGGGGAAGAAAGTGGAGAAGTTTTCCATGATATGAAGCTCCCCGGAAGCCTTATCTATATGGATGAGGACTTGGATGATGCAGCCAAACGAGTACTTCGTGATTTGACTGGACTCAAGAACGTAGACCTGATGCAGTTCAAGGCGTTCGGTTCAAAGGACCGTACCAAGAATCCCAAAGATGTTCACTGGCTGGAAAGAGCTGAAAAGGCCAAAGTGGAGCGAATCGTGACCATCGCCTACTTTGCCATGGTAAAAATAGACAAGACCCTCAACAAGAACTTGGATGAATACAAGGCAGAATGGGTGGCACTGGAAGAAGTGAAGGACCTGGCATTCGATCACAATCTGATTATTGCAGAAGCCATGAAGTTTATCCGGCAGCACATCGAATTCAACCCGTCGTGTATCTTCGAACTGCTTCCACGGAAATTTACCGCCCTGCAACTGCGAATGCTGTATGAGGTGATTTACGGCAAGGCATTGGATGTACGCAACTTCCATAAGAAGATTTCCATGATGGAATACATCGTGCCGACGGAAGAATACGAACAGGGAGTATCTCACCGGGCCGCAAGGTATTACCGGTTTGACCGGAAAATCTACAACAAGACAAGAAGATAATTTTAAAAGACTATATAACGATGTACGTATTAGGTTATGACATAGGAAGCTCGTCTGTAAAGGCGAGTCTGGTCAATGTAGAAAGTGGAAAATGTGCCGCATCTGCCTTTTTCCCGAAAACAGAAGCGCCTATCCTCGCTGTCAAACAGGGATGGGCTGAACAGGACCCGCAGAGCTGGTGGGATAACTTGAAACTGGCCACACAAGCCGTTCTCACTGCTTCTGGTGCAAAAGCAGAAGAAATCAAGGCTATCGGTATTTCTTATCAGATGCACGGTCTGGTCTGCGTAGACAAAAACCAGCAGGTGCTCCGTCCTTCTATTATATGGTGTGACTCCAGAGCTGTACCTTACGGTCAGAAAGCATTTCAGACATTGGGAGAAGCGCAGTGCTTGTCACACTTGTTGAACTCACCGGGCAACTTCACGGCTTCCAAACTGGCTTGGGTAAAGGAAAATGAGCCGGAGGTTTATGAACGTATCTATAAGGTGATGCTTCCGGGTGACTATATCGCCATGCGACTGACAGGAGAAATCTGCACGACAGTTTCCGGATTGTCGGAAGGTATGTTCTGGGATTTCAAGGAAAACAAGGTAGCTGATTTCTTGCTGGATTATTACGGTATTGACGCATCCTTGCTGGCTGACATCCGTCCGACTTTCTCCGAACAGGGTAAAGTAACGGAAAAAGTGGCTGCCGAGTTAGGACTGAAAGCCGGTACTCCGGTAACTTACCGCGCCGGTGACCAACCGAACAACGCTCTTTCTTTAAATGTATTCAATCCGGGTGAAATTGCTTCTACAGCTGGAACTTCCGGAGTAGTATACGGAGTGAACGGCAGTGTCAACTACGACCCTAAGTCACGCGTCAATACATTTGCACACGTCAACCATACTGCTTCACAGACTCGTCTGGGCGTATTGCTCTGCATCAACGGTACGGGTATCCTCAATTCGTGGATGAAACGCACATTAGCTTCCGACCTCAGCTATGCGGAAATGAATGAGGTAGCTGCTCAGGCTCCTATCGGTGCTGCCGGCATCAGTATCCTTCCGTTTGGTAACGGAGCTGAACGTATGTTGCAAAACCAGGAAACCGGATGTTCCGTTCAGGGTGTCAACTTCAACCTGCATAACCGCAGCCACCTGCTTCGTGCCGCTCAAGAAGGTATTGTATTCTCCTTCCGCTACGGTATCGACATCATGAAGGGTATGGGAATGGATGTACGGAAAATTCACGCCGGACATGCCAACATGTTCCTGAGTCCGCTGTTCCGCGACACGCTGGCCGGAGTCACAGGTGCTACCATCGAACTCTATGACACAGACGGTTCAGTAGGAGCTGCCAAGGGAGCCGGAATGGGTGCAGGCATCTACCGCGACAATGTGGAAGCTTTTGCTACTCTCGACAAACTGGCTGTCATTGAACCGAAGGCTGCCGACGAAACCGCATACGCCGACGCATACGCACGTTGGAAAGAATGTCTCGAAAAATCAACAAACAATTAAATATAACAATTCATTAACTTATAAAACAAAGATATTATGGCAACAAAAGAGTACTTTCCGGGTATTGGAAAAATCAAATTTGAAGGTGTAGAGAGCAAAAACCCGATGGCTTTCCGTTATTATGATGCAGAAAAAGTCATCCTGGGCAAACCGATGAAAGAATGGTTGAAATTCGCTATGGCATGGTGGCACACATTGTGCGCTGAAGGTGGCGACCAGTTCGGTGGCGGAACAAAAAGCTTCCCATGGAAAGGAAATCCTGACAAAGTACAGGCTGCAAAAGATAAAGTAGATGCAGGTTTTGAATTCATGCAGAAAATCGGTATCGAATACTACTGCTTCCACGATGTAGACTTGTGCGACGAAGCAGCTACTATCGAAGAATACGAAGCTAACCTGAAAGAAGTAGTAGCTTACCTGAAACAGAAACAGGCTGAAACTGGTATCAAACTGTTGTGGGGTACTGCTAACGTATTCGGTCATGCACGTTATATGAACGGTGCTGCAACCAATCCTGATTTCGATGTAGTGGCACGCGCTGCTGTTCAAATAAAAAATGCAATCGACGCAACCATCGAATTAGGTGGTTCTAACTACGTGTTCTGGGGAGGACGCGAAGGATATATGTCATTGCTGAATACAGATCAGAAACTAAAAGAGATTCAATAATTCACAATTCTATTAATAATTAAAAACAAAAGCAATGAAGAAAATTCTATTTTTACTGCTCACTGTCGTTACAGTATGCAGTTGCTACAATGACGATGATCTCTGGGATAAAGTCAATGATCTCGACGGACGAGTAGAAACACTAGAAACAACAGTCAAGAAAATGAACTCTGAAATTACAACTTTACAGAGTTTGGTAGACGCATTAAATCAAGGGAAAGTAATCACCAACACGGAACAGACATCTGATGGCTACACATTAACTTTCAGTGATGGAAGCACCGTATCTATCAAAAATGGAAAGAATGGTACAGATGCTCCTGTGATTGGAGTGAAAGCTGACGAAGACGGAATATATTACTGGACCATTACTACCAACGGTACTACAGAATGGCTGCCGGATGCAACTAACAAGTTAAAAGTGACGGGTACAACTCCAGTTATGGGAGTTGACAGTGACGGATACTGGACCGTTGATACAGGTGAAGGAGCCAAACGTATTAACGGAACAGACGGCAAACCTGTGAAAGCGAAAGGACAAGACGGAGACTCTTTCTTCAAATCTGTCACAGTTAATGATAATCATGTAATAGTTACTCTTGCAGATGGAACATCGTTCACATTGCCTACAGTTACAACTCCCGAAATTATATTCGAAAATAATGATACCGGTATAAAAGTTGGAGAAACGAAAACTTTCAATCTAAAATATACAAAGGTAGAAGATTGCTTCTTGGTTTCTATCCCTGACGGATGGAAAGCTACTTTGAACAATACAGAGTTTATTGTTACCGCTCCCAACACGCTTACAGCTAATAATCGTAATGGAGAATTCAAATTCATTGCATCTGATACCGAAGGGACATGTAAGATTATTAAACTTTCTGTATATGCTTACGAAATCCGTACGCTAACTTTTGAAGACTCTGATTATAAAGGTGATGCTAACATGGTAGGAGAAAGAAACTGGTCATCATTAATTGACAGCCAACAATATGGTGGCCCACTACTTTATCCTAAGAATAACCAACTCTATAACTGGAGTGATGCAAACAACACTTTTCTTGCTTCCGAACTTCCTAACGGATGGGGTGATTACCAATACTGGGGTGGCGGACACGCAATTTCCAATTATCTGGATATGGATCTTACTCATGGAGACTTCCAGCACCAACTAGCCGTTTATTATCAGGATGCAAAAACTGGTTTTGGAGGACATAATGGCTCCAAAAACTTCTGCGTACATTACGGCTATGCAGACAATTCCGGATATGCCAACGGTCCATTACCCTATATTTACTTTGGAGACGGAGTTGCTCGTGTAGTTGACCACATGTATGTGACTATGACGACCTACCTAGCCAACTGTGTGGCCAACGGTAACGGTTTGACCGCACCCGCAGGCAAAGATGATTGGGTGAAACTGGTTGCTATCGGTTATGATGAAGATGGAAATGAAGTAGCTGCGCGTCCGGAATTTTATCTGGTCGGAGCCGAGGGTAATATACTTGAATGGACAAAATGGGATTTATCCGCATTAGGCAAAGTGGTCAAAATAGACTTTAATGTCACTGGAAGTAATGATAACGGATATGGTTTCAGCCAACCTGCCTATTTTGCTTATGATGACATAGCAGTGAGATTCTAATGAAATATATTATACTTCTTTTATTTGTTCTGTTCGCATTAGTATCATGCGTGAAAGAAGAGGAGGACTCTCCTCTTCTTTCCGCTCCTGTCATTACCTTGAAAGAAGAATCCCCCATCTATAAAACAAAAATTGGTCGGGAGATAACCATCGCTCCCATTTATGAAAATACCGATTCGGAAACGACCTTTAACTGGACAATAGATGGAAAGAGTATCTGTACCGCTTCCACCCTGACATTTTCAGCCGATGAAGCAGGCAGGTATTTCATTCTGATTTCTGCCACCAATGCTGGAGGGACAACAGAAAAAGAGATACGTATCGATGTCTTTCAGCTTGATGTACCGACTATCTCTATTGCGGATGCCGACAAAGGTTTCAAAGTGCTTCAAGGCTCTGAACTAACCATTACACCCATAGTAGATTCTTTTCTGGAAACCAGTTACTCCTGGCAAATAAACGGTGAAGATATTTCGAACGAATTAACCTGTACTCTCCCCACAATCGAGCTTGGCGAATATCAGGTTCGTTTTGCTACTCACAATGAAGATGGCGATGACGAAGTAACTTTCAAAGTAGAAGTTTGTTCACCGGATCAAGTAGATTTCAACTGGACATTCCTGCAAACGGAATATAACATGTCAGCCGGCAGAACTATCCGTATCAAACCGGTTGACGTGAATAATGCACTGGATGCAGTCTATACATGGACTGTGGACAATGAACAAGTGCAATCCGGAGAAAATGATACTTATCTGTTTACATCCGAGCAGCAGGGAGAACACACAGTAAAGGTAGAAATGAGGAACTCATATATACTCGCTACGCAAACATTAAAAATCAATGTTTGCCCTCCCGCAGGAACATACCAGCGGAAGATTAGCGCCACAAGTTCTGCGTCAATGAACAGAGTATATGAATATTTACCGGCTCCCGGTCAATTCATCAATGAGAATCATACCACAACAACTATGGCAGAAGCCTGCACCTATGCAGAAGAACGAATCAATCAGACGGCTTATGTTTCCCTAGGCGGATTCGGTGGATACATCATCGTTGGATTCGACCATAGTATCGTGAATGATGGAGATTACAACATTGCTATTACAGGAAACGCTTTTGATGGTTCGTCAGAACCGGGAATTGTATGGGTAATGCAGGACGAAAATGGTGATGGGTTACCTAATGACACTTGGTATGAATTGCGCGGATCCGAATATGGGAAAGCCGAAACCTGGCAGGACTATGCCGTCACCTATCATAAACCAACTGGTATTCAGCTTCCCACCCCATGGACAGACAATCATGGTCAAAGTGGGTCTATTGATTATCTGGGTGCTTTTCACCGGCAAGATTATTATTATCCCGCCTGGGTAAAGGAAAAACAATATACTTTGCGAGGTACTCGCCTGAAAGAGCGTAATTACGATCAATCCGGTAATGGTACTTATTGGGTAAATGATAGTTATGAATGGGGATATGCTGATAATTTCAGCGCCATTGATCGTCTGACAGATGATGACAACTATAATGCCGGACCGTCTGACAATCATTTCAAGATATCCCATGCTGTAACTTTCGACGGTAAGGATGCAAACCTGAAGTACGTTGATTTTATCAAAGTACAAGTGGGTGTTAATAGTAAAAGCGGTTGGTTGGGTGAAATATCCACTGAAGTTTTTGGAATAAAGGATTTCAACATGCTCAAATAATTGATAGAATATACATAAGAGATTCTTTTCCCTATTAAATATAGAGATAAAAATTACCAAATGGTAATTTTTATCTCCTCCCATAACCCTACCTTTGTCGCCATTTTCAACGACAAAGGTAGAAAGTTATGAAAGATAGTATTGATTTCGGCAGTATGAACATCTCCACGTTGTTCCGTAAGTTACTAATTCCTACGGTACTTGGGATGGTATTCTCGGCTCTGTTCGTTATTACGGACGGGATATTTGTAGGAAAAGGAATTGGCAGTGACGCGCTGGCGGCAGTAAATATCACTGCACCGCTTTTTATGATCGCAGCGGGTATCGGACTGATGTTCGGAGTGGGAGCTTCGGTGGTGGCTTCCATTCATTTATCTCAGGGAAAACGCAAAGTAGCAAGTATTAATATCACTCAGGCAATTGCTTTTTCCGCATTGCTCATACTTATCCTGTCTGCTCTGTGCCTTTATTTTATAGAGCCATTAGCCAGATTATTAGGTAGTTCGGACCGATTGTTGCCGTTAGCTGTAGAATATATGGCATGGTACATTCCTTTTCTCGTATTCTACGAAGTCTTAAATATAGGTATGTTCTGCATCCGTCTGGACGGTTCACCCACCTATGCCATGATGTGTAATGCGGTTGCAGCCATACTCAATATCATACTGGATTATATATTCATCTTCGAACTTGGTTGGGGAATAATGGGAGCAGCTTTTGCCACCAGTCTGGGAACTGTCGTGGGAGGGTTGATGACACTGATTTACTTACTCCGTTTCTCTCGTACCCTCCATCTATGCCGGATAAAGTTAAGTATCAAAAGTCTGTTACTGACTCTTCGCAACATCGGTTATATGATTAAACTGGGAAGTTCTGCTTTTATCAGTGAAGCCTCCATTGCCTGTATGATGTTTCTGGGGAACTACGTTTTCATCCGCCATCTCGGTGAAGACGGAGTGGCAGCATTCAGTATTGCCTGTTACTTCTTCCCTATCATCTTCATGGTCTATAATGCCATTGCACAATCCGCACAGCCGATTATCAGCTATAACTTCGGAGCCGGACAACCCGAGCGTGTACGAAAGACACTGCATCTCGCCATTCGGACCGCTTTAATCTGCGGTATCAGCTTTTTCATTCTTACCGTACTATGCTGCCAAGACATCGTTTCGTTATTCATTGACCGCAGCTACGCTGCATTTGATATAGCAGTAAACGGGCTTCCTTATTTCGGAGTAGGATTCATTTTCTTTGCCGTCAACATGATTGGCATTGGTTATTATCAGAGTGTCGAAAGAGGTCAGCGAGCAACAATTATCACTCTTCTCCGGGGAGTCGTATTTATGTTGATGGGATTCTTTGCGCTCCCTCCGGTATTGGGTATACCGGGTATCTGGCTAGCCATACCATTGGCAGAGTTATTAACCACTTTCTATATTTTCGGAATTTATTTGAAAGATCGTTTCATTGTCTGCCGACGATAAGTATCTTTGCAATATGAGAACATTCATTGAAAAACTTTGCGATAGATACAAGGTATCTGAAACCGATGTACAGTCTCTACTGAACTGTATGGAAGAGGTACATTTCAAAAAGAGAGATTTAATAGTACGCGAGGGGACAAAGAACTGTAATCTTTATTTTATCAAGACAGGAATATGGCGAGCCTATTATCATAAAGACGGAGTGGATACTACCATCTGGTTTGCTTCAGACGGAGAAGCTGCTTTCTCCGTCTGGGGCTATGTAGATAATGCCTACTCATTAATAAATATTGAGGTCATGTGTGACAGTGTGGCCTATTGTATTTCCCGAACAGCTCTGAATCAGCTATTCGCCTCATCCATCGGACTCGCTAATTTGGGGCTCCGCCTCATGGATCATCAGTTTCTTCAACAGGAGAACTGGCTTATCAGCTCGGGAAGCCCACGGGCTAAAGAACGCTATCTCAACCTTATCAAAGAGACTCCTGAATTATTGCAATATGTACCTTTAAAACATATTGCGTCTTACTTGTGGATAACTCCGCAGTCGCTAAGTAGGATTCGGGCGAAGATAGCATCTTCTCCGCAATAATACTACGCTTTCGCGGTCTTCACCCCAACAGCACAATAAG
>ERZ773155.1611-NODE-1611-length-18824-cov-235.927007_pt1 | contig 18824 bp, 49 predicted proteins | sample MGYA00511262_ERZ773155 | MGnify/ENA primary metagenome ERZ773155 (study PRJEB29015, sample SAMEA2737828) | human gut metagenome | biome: human gut; feature: human-associated habitat; material: faeces | place: China | collected 2012 ... | reverse complement strand
AAGAGCGTGAGGCTATCATCGAGCGATTCCGCAATGGGCAGACTAAGGTATTGGTAAATAGCCAAATCTTGGTCGTAGGCTTTGATTATCCGGAGTTAGATACTGTAGTGTATGCAAAGCCAACACGTTCATTAGCGCAATATTATCAAGTCGTAGGAAGACTTCTTAGACTATCAAAAGGGAAACAACCTTGGTTTGTTGACCTCTGTGGTACTTATGAGAGGTTCGGAAAAGTTGAAGACTTGAAATTGCTAGACCAAAACGGCAAAGGAAAGTGGGTAATAATGAGTGGAAATAAACAATTAACAAATGCATTTTTTTAAGATATGGTAGTAAAATTAGACGAAAAAGCATGTAGCTTGGATGCAGATGAATTGGTCGCTTTCGTCCGTCTGTCATTTAATGCTGACAAAGACGGATATATATATGGGAGCAACAAGGAATTATCGAATAAGATAGGTATGTCGGTAGCAAAGACAAAAAAAGCTATTGATGGGCTATTTGAGAAACAAATGTTATCTATCGGAAACGGAAAAGTCTTTATTTGGAAGCATGAAGACAACATAGAATTTGCTGAAGGCGAAGAATCTAAACCACACAAGAATGAACCTGAACGAATAGCATTGAATAACGTCCCTAGTGTACAACAAGTGGATGATAAAGCAAAAAAGGTTTGCGAATATTTCAATAAGGTTATCGCTGGAAGAGGAATGCCTCTAGTTCATGCCCTGACATCGAAGAGAAAGTCAATGATTAATTCACGGCTTAAAGAATATGGGAGTGAGCAGATGAAGTTGATGATTGACAAGGCGGCAGCATCTTCATTCCTTAATGGTAGTAATGGATGGATGGCGAGTTTTGATTGGATTATGAGACCAAATAATTTTGTTAAAGTATTGGAAGGAAATTATGATGATAGAAAGCAAGGGACTAATAAAGACGCAGAGCAAGGCTATTACCAAGAATCAGCCGACCTCGTGCAGCGTCTCAATCAACAGAGAAAAGCAACGAATATTCAATGAGTACGGAACATTCGATAACGTTCTAATGTCTTTCTCTCCATCAAGCCAAGTAGGTAGTAAGATGCCAATCGGGAAAGCTTTTAAAAGCAACGCACCAACACTTACCTATCTTGACTTGTGTTATGGAGAAGGAAGTGCAATAACATGGCTTGTAGCATGGGTTTCTGATGTCTATGGTATTTGTGGCTTTGTAAATAATGAGGCTACTGAAAATATCAAGATAATGACTGCAAATGCTATAAAGGATGAGTATTATTTCCTTAATCTGAACGAGCTGATTACTTTCTTCAAGATGTTTATTGCCGGAAAGTTTGAGAAATTCTACAAGAAGCCAAATCCGCAAGTTATAACAAAGAGCTTGAATACTTTCTGTTCCCATCGTATAGATGCCATAAAAGCAGTAGAGGCAAATATACAGAAAGAGAAAGAGGCTAAAGAAGATGAGGCTATCAAGCAAAATGCCATCACTTATGAAGAATGGGCGGCAAGAAAAAAAGCTAAGGGCGAGGAAGTTAATATAGAACTTATCGAAGACGAGAAAGGCAACAAGATTTTTCGGGTAAAAGCTCCTAAAGCTGATATTAGATTAGACTCAGCTTATATGATAGTCAAGAATACAACAAATGCAGATTTTAAGGCTATATGCAAGCTAAGAGAATGTTTCGTTAAGAAATATGGTATAGACCCATACGACTTGATTAGAAGTTTAGGGAATAAAAAACTTAGAGAATATGAAGAAAGAAGAAATTGTCAAGGCAATCATTAAGAACCTTAGAGATGTAAATGGCAAAAAGTTCCGCAAGGATGATGTTCAAGCCATTGTGAATTATTTCATAGACCTCACAAAGCAATCGTTGCGCAACAGAGACCGTGTTATGATACGCAGCTTTGGAACATTTGTGGTACGACATAAAAATCCCAAGCAAATTAATTGCGTGCGAACAGGAGAGAAAACGATGACAAGGGAGAAAGACCATGTGACTTTCATTCCTTCTAATGATTTTGACTTAGATTCAATAGTATAAAATGGAGATAGCAGAAATAGAACAGATTATAGAGGCTTGCAACTTTGATGTTGCTAGCCAGACCCAAAGAGCAGAAACATTCAACGTAATTGACGCTATTGTAGAAATGCGCAAATACGAAGGTCGTTTCAACGCCAAACGTTGGGAATATGAAAATGTTAATGGACGTGGTACGATAGAAATATATTCTAAACTCGTTGCCGGAACTCTAGAGGACAAATTAGCAGAGTTTGCTATTATATTATTCTCAATGGCCAATAAGTACAAGATGAATGTCAAATCATTGAGGCTAGACCCAGATTCAATGAGAGACCGTTCCTTTGAAGACTTGATGATGTCTATGCTGAAGATTGAAATGACACATTACCGAGTGTTCAAGAAGATAATAATCTTGATTGGCATGCTTTGCGGATATTGCATGATGAATGGTATTGATTTGTTGTGGTTCGTTAACAAAAGACTTTTGATAAACATTAAATAGGCTAAAATATGAAGAAGTTAAAGTTAGTTTTTACAAGTACGGATTTCGCATCTTATACGAAGAGTACTATGGGTATGTTATGCAAGGTTCTTTTACGAATTCCTTACCTTGTACTTGTAGGCATAGTTAGTACAACATGCTGGCTTGCTAAGTGTATTGTAAGGTTCTGTAAGGAGAATACAAAGGCTGCAGTAATAATAGGCTTTGCTATCTGCTTTATGGTTATGTTTGTTGAGTTTATCTATTTTAAAATTCAACTAGCAAAGAGTTCGTATCAGACAAGTGAACTTATAAAGCGGAACTATGAGCTGGAGCAGACCGACAGATACGATATAGGCTTCCATGATGCAATGGCAAAGAACAGAGAAATGCTTACACAAAATATTGAACCATGACAAACGAATTCAATGATGCGTTTACGAGAGCACAAGCTTTGCAGAGAAGGTTTGACCCAAATTACATGAACTCCTTTTCGATAGTAATTAAATATGATAGCTATTACGAGGAATACATGGAGATTGAATTGAGAACAGATAATGATAAGTTCTTTATTTCTACATTGACATGCGTTTACGAAGAGGATTATACTCTAAGATTAGACGAATTAGAAAAAACAATAGATAAATTATTAACAGATGAAGACAATGAATAAAAAAGTTATTTTTGTAAGCCTGTTGGATATTATAAGTATTCCATCGGGTAACGAGCATCCTGTAGATATTACGGATTTTCAGCTAAAGCACGATTTCTTTAGAGCGTTGCAAGCAGATAATAATATAGTCCGTGTCAACATCTTAGGATATGACAAGAACCAAGTAATGTATTCAAGCGATATAACATTCAAGAAAATGGTATCGGTTATTTCATACGAAATTGCTATGTATACAGTTAATGCGGTAGTTCCATATTGCTCTACTGATAATATTGATGATACTTTTGTTGATGCTGCAAAAAGCACCGAGAGTATAGAGTTTCTCAAAGACAAATCTAATTGGCTGATTATTGGGAACGATGATCTGGCTGATAAATTTGGGGTTGACAATATAACAATGGAGGATTTCGTCAATGGAGAACTTGGAGAATATTCTGAAGGAGCTAAGACAGCAGAAAAGAGATAAACATATTAAACCGGAAATCTTGACCTTAGCAACCATAAAGAATAGGTATGGAAAAGACCCGTTACCTGAGTTGCGTAATTTATGGGCAAAAGGACTGGTTAAGAATTGTAGAACTTTAAATGATTTAGGCTTTATATACAATGGATAAGGAGTTAATAAAGAAGTTAGTAGCACAAGGCAAGGCTTATGTACTTGACTTGCGAGGTGGTCGTGTTCCTTATAAGGAAGGTAATGCTGCGGCAGTTGATTTTTACTGTCCACAAGATGTGGTATTGAATATGCCTTGGGTGAAAATGGGAAGAGGTCACATAAATCTGCATTTAGGCGTGGAACTTCCTAAAGATGTTGGCTTGGATATTCGTTCACGTTCCGGCTTTACTGACAAAGGTATGCAAGTTGATGTGGCCTTTATTGGCAAGAACGAAACACAAGTTGGTTACATGACTAATGTTAGAGCGGATATTGATATTTGCCTAGGTCTGGTCGATGAAGATTATAGGGACAATATTGGTGCGCTTTATAGAGTTAATTCCGACCGTTATATGCCGACAAAGGATAGCAAATTTAAACTAGATTCAGATTACGAATATTATGTTTTCGTAGTCAAGAAAGGCACTCGTGTTTGCCAGGGCGCATTCCGCAAGGTAGAAAAACCAGATTGCATACTTGGAGAGTTGAATATGGAAAATAATCGTGGAGGAGGATACGGACATGGTGGAGCAAAATAACAATGGGTGTTGCGAATATGCTAACAAGTATATCTTTGAGATTAGACATTTGGCAGACATGATTGAATGCAAGGATAATGCCACTTTCGTTTCATCTCTAAGGGAGGACTTCGGAAAGCTCGGATTATTTTCAAGCGCAGCCAATTTCCTTCGTCTTATGTATGAGATTCGAGCATCTTCTGAAGACAAAGAAACCTTACGAAATCATATCAGCGTAATGGCGATGGAAGCCTTGCTTACGCTCTCTTGGTATATTGTTTCTGATTATAACGACATCATCGGGTCGCAAATCGAGCTTTTCAAAACCAAGAATAAGCGGTATGGAAACGCTTTCTCGGAATGTTTCTCTAAGGATGGTTATCCGTATGCATTCGGTCATTTGCAAGAGAAGATTAATCGTATTTGCTCTTTGCTGACTTTGAACGAGGATGCTAAAGAAGAGCCTGTCATAGACAGCTATAAAGACTTGTTAGGTTATTGCATTTTAACTCTTATCGAAATAAAATGAGATACCGAATAACGAGAATAGAAAAAGTTATCAATGGGCAGAGTTCATTTGAGCACTGCTCGTTGATAGTTTCTAACATAGAAAAGTTTAGGAAACAAATAGATGCAGACGCGGTTAACTTCGTCTATGAAATGTTGGATTAAAAATAGAAAAGAATGAAAGAACCAGACATTGAAATGAATCTAAAGAAAATCATGGAACGCATAAAATGGATTAGAGAAACTAAGGCCATCTTATCCAAGGAAGAAATAAGTCTTTCCATTCCATTGATGCAAGACTTATCGCAAGTAGGCAATATTTACGATAAGTTTATGAGCTATCATGCCGGACGAAATTCCACAATGGTACGCAAGCAATTTATCTTTGTTATTCTTTATCTTTATTCTCCTAGTGCCCTTGGCGGTTCTAAGATGAGAAGAGGGTTAAGAGAAAAAATCGCTAAGGTTTTGGGGTGTACATGTTCTAATGTAAGCCATGATTACAAAAACATCAGTTTCTATTATGTTACTTACCGAAGTTTCCGTAATGACGTGAATGAGATATTGGATAAGCTATTAATAGATTTGGGTTTAAAAGAGATAGGGGAAGAATAACTTCCCCTACCCTTTTTAAAGCAATCGCAACTCTTGTTTAATACCAAGTTTTTTTGACTCTTTATTAAAGAATTCTATTTTACGTTTTACTTTATCTTTAAACTTCTCGAACAATGCAATTAAAGCCTCTTGCTCGGTATCAAAAAGCTCTTCTTCTCTAATTGTATGCTGTACGGTTCGTTTACAATGGTCGGGTTTGTATCTATAATCTATCCACCAACCCGAAGAATTAAATTCGTTCCCCTCAAACCAAGATACGTTGCAGCATCCCTTTACTATACAGCGTTGTGGGGCATCAAACCATCCATCAATATACCAAGCAATATCACCATTCTTATATTTGGGTATTGGTCTTTCCTCTTTGTTCGTATATTTATATTTCTTCATATTCTCTTTTTTATTACTTATAGAAATCCCTATTATAAATACCTGAAAGCCTTTGCATATCTTCCTCTGTTATGGAGTACTTGTAATTTAACTCATATTGAATATAGTCTCCATACTCCACATCTTTACATGGGAACAGCTTTCCGTTATCAATTCGTTTGAATATTATATTATAATCTGTCCTCACTCCCTTGTTAATAATTGAGAAGTGACTTCCTACAGACTCTCGTTTATCTATTACTTCATACCAAAAAGTTTTACCTTTATGAGACCTATCGTTAACACCCATATAAGCAAAAATTCCTAATATAAAAAGAACAAATAAAAGCTTAAAACAACTGTTATCTTTTTCCATATTACTAATGTTTTACTACTTCCAAATACTTTAATTTTGCGAATCTGTATGAATTGTATATTTTTACATACGTACATACTCTTGGAGTAAAGGTAGAAATACAACCATCAAAGTTATCAAATCCTAAGATGATATATTTCTTTTCAAGATACCCTGCCACATATGCGCCAATATCCTTGCCTTTAAAAAGAACTCGCTCACCTATATGAGCCTTACAAAATTCCTCGTTTGTCATAACCGCCATACTATTTTAGTTCATCAAAGTCAAGCCACTCAATCTTATCGTAGCACTCATACAGAACTTCGATACGCTGTGTTCCGTCTCCTCTTGTGACAACCCATATATCGTCACTCATTGCTCCATAATGAAGAGCCGTAGGATTTACGCCACCTCCACTATATCGGAACATTACCCACTTTTTTAAAGGTGGCTTATCTTCTTTTAGGTCGTGCCATAATGATGCAGCATTCACGTAAGGAACGTTTTCCGTATCACAATCGGTAACACCAACCTTTTCTGTACTGAACGTTACTCCGTTAAGCTCATTGTAATCTACCTCATCTTCATTGCTACAGATATTGAGGTAAATCTTCTTTGGTAAATTCTTTACTTTCATATCACTTAAACTTAATAATAAAAAACTCAGTACCAAGCCACTTATCGGGACATAGACCTTTTTTAGGCTTCCCGATGGTGATACTCTCAATCTCCTTCTCAATTCGTGGACTATCCTTGCGGTAGCCGTTTATGAAGAGAACGTGGGTGTATGGCTTGTATTCCGGTTCACCTGTCACACAACAATAACCGCCGTACTCATCAAAAAGCACTTCGCCGCCTTCGGCTTGCTGGTTTACAAGTCTGGATGCCCAATACGACTTTATCTCCCGATACTCTTCATTCTTTCTTCCGTCAGCAATCATGTCGAACCATTGCTTGCTGATGGTGAGGGTCAATACTTTCTTTTCCATCCTTACACCTCCTCCCAGTCTGTTGCGAAAATAGTCTCTGGAAGTAACCATAAAACTGGTGCAGCTCTTCCTACGCTATTATACATTAATGCCTCTGAACCAATATAGTTCTTATCAATGTATGCGTATGTGCCGTCCGCAAAAATCTTACGTTTCACTTTCTTTCCTTCCTTCATTCTTCTCAGAGCCTCCGAGAAGTCAAATGTTTCCTTGCTCATTATAATTTTGCTTTAAAGTTGTAAATTGGTTTAATAACATCTATCACATCAACCGTAGGTTTTATTAGCTCAACAATCTCTTCTGTTGATTTATATGCCATAGGTGCTTCGTCAATCGTCTCTTCGCATACAGAACTAGAATAGATGCCATTCATTTCATTCTTGTAAGAATCCATAGATAACTCTTTCTTCGCTTGCGTACGAGACATCAATCTACCTGCTCCATGTGGGGCTGAGCATAACCATTCCTTGTTTCCTTTTCCCTTGCAGATAAGAGAACCATCACGCATATTCATTGGGATAATGACTACCTCATCCTTTTTTGCACTGATAGCTCCCTTTCGCAATATACCCTTGTCTGTATCTATATAGTTGTGAATGGTTGTAAAAGAATACTTATCTGAATTAGCATCAATATCTACACCTAGAGCATTGACGAGTCTGTTAGCTATAATTCTTCTATTATGCTCGGCATACTTCTGAACTATACGCATATCATTTAAGTAATCATCAAGCAAATCGCCCTCCAAGTAAGAAAGTTCCTTGCTAATATCTCTAGTACCTAACAACTTGATAGCACTCTGTATTTCCTTTTCTCTTCCTTCGCTTTTCAACTTGGCAATAACCTCAGACTTATCAGCTATTTTCTTACGACAATACTCGTAGGCAAGTTTTTGGTAATAGTTGCATACCCTAACACCAAGGTTTCTACTTCCTGTATGTATCACAAGAAACTTCTCTCCTTCTTCATTTGCATCTAACTCAATAAAGTGATTGCCGCCGCCAAGACTTCCAACAGAACGATATACTATTTCCATACTGGCTATACAATCCCAAGCACGGAATTTGCCAAACATACAACCATCAACCAATCCGTTTATGTAGGCTGATACTTCTCCCTCGTTAACATTAAAACCAGACGGAATCAACTTATTGACTGCTTCATCAAATTTCTGCAAGTCAATATCAACTTTACCAAGTCTTACGACTTTCATGCCGCAGCCTATATCTACTCCAACAGTGTTAGGAACTACTCTTTTGTCCAGCTCTATCACCGTGCCAATAGTACAGCCTTTACCTGCGTGACAATCTGGCATTATTCTTATTTCACAACCAGAGTAAGCATTGCTATTGGATAGAACTTCTATCTGCTTGATAGCTTCATCTTCTATTGTCTTTGCAAAGACCTTTGTGAACTCATTCATATCTTGTTCGTCTAAAATTATTCGTTTCTCCATACACTATTTTATCTTACAATTACCATAACTTTCCAATCAAATGATGGTCGTGCTTATCGAAAGCAATTCCATACTTGAACATTTCTTCAAAAAGCATAAGACGCTCCTCGTTGGTAGCCAACCGAGTAGATTTCTTTTTATCCTCGGTCATTGTGAAATGAGAGCCTACCATTAAATTCTTATCTTCCTTATGAAGATAAAGATAGCAGAAGAGATTGTAACACTCTGGTCTCCAACGCTTACATAACACAATCCAATTATTATTTATCACAACTATATTGCCTTCAGCAACAATATCTTCAAACATATTATTTTCCATACGCTACTTCTTTTTACGACAAGGGCAACTTTCTGCGTGAACAACGCAAACACCATGTTTCGTGTCCACAACCAGATAATCGTGTCCTTCCTCTGTGAATACTGACATACCAATCTTCTTTGCAGGTTCATTGCTATTAGCCAAAGAGCGAATGCCCTCAAAAATCAATGCTCCTACAAACAAACACAAGACAAACCAAACGGCTGACTTAATTAAGTTTAAAATCTTATTCTTCATACGCTACTATTTCTTTCCGTAATACTTCTCTGATAAGCCGTTGAATCGCTCATAGTTCGGCAACTTGGGAGAGATTTCAAACTTCATCGTTGTAACATCATATCCTCTATCAGTCATTTCTTTGACAAACTCTTTGGTGAAGACCTTATCGAAAAGATAATGAGCATCTGTTTGAGTCATAAACCCTAGAGGATGATAAGCACCAATGCAGTTCTCTTTCTTATCCCAATATGCCGTTAGCTTATCTTTCTTTTTAAGAATCATACGCTACTTCTTTTTATCGAATTTATTACCAACAATTGACCATTCAGAACAGTGAGCAATAGCTGTAAAAGAAAAATTAATATTCCCAGTAACATCTGAACATTTAAAACCACATAAAGAATCATCCCATTTTACTGTGGCTACCCTTTCAAAGTGTGGGCTACTTATAATATCACCTTCCCAAATCTCATTTCCTTCAGAATCTTTCAACCCTGTGAACATACAGACTGTAGAAGGGTCAACGTCAGTTATACCATCTTTTATATGGTCTCCTCCTATACATACCCTATTCCCAAGACGTACTAAATCGCCCTCAAACCATTTTCCTGAGTTGAGCTGCTTAGCCTTGAATTTTATGTTTTTTATTTTCATAAGCTATTCATATAAAATTGTTATTCTTTTACTTTTATCTACCTTCAATATAGCTTCTTCTGCTTTATCAATCGAAGAAAACAAATAGTCTGGGCAAAGGTTATATGCACCATAATCCCAATAATGGATAAGTCCAAATAACAATGAATGTCTCTTATCTACACGATAAGCAAGGATTGGATTATCCTGAGAATCGTAATGTATGCCTCTAACAGCCTTGCTTTTACGATACATATCTACTATTCTATATGTTGCCATAACTATTTTTTCTTTAAAGGTATACACTCCATTAATGACCTCACCCCATCGCACACAGGACAATAGTGTTTACCATCAATCATCTTCCAGTTTGAGAAGTCTTCAATATCAGTACTTTTGTCGTAGAATAGTGCAGAGCAAGTATCTGTACCGCCAAATACTTCTCCGCATCTATCGCAAACAATCTGATACATTGTAATCGGTCTATACATAAGCTATTTCTCCTTTCCGTATAAAAGTTCAACACTCTTTCTTAGCACTGCCTCTATATGGTCTCTTTCGAGGTCTCTAGGCTGTCTAAGAAGCCATTCTATATCTCCGTCTATCAATTCTTGATAGGCTTCCTTACATATTTGCATGCTCATATTTATCTCTTCCAATATTTACCAATTAAATAACCGATAACTCCACCCATAAAAGCTATATATAGAACAGCTAGGGTAAGTATAACATAAAATCCAAACATAAGCTATTCTTCTTTAAGTTCAACTGGCTCATCTTGCCAAGACAGCTCTCTTCCGATGAGCTTCTTGATAGAGCCTTGTGGAAGAGGAATTATCTGGGTTTTATCATTGCCCCATAACCTACGGAATAATTTCTTCGGTCTATCTGAAAGAATAACTTCCACACCATGATAATTAACTGCTACCCATGCCATAACTATATCTTTTTAAGTTTTATTTTTATTGCCTTCAGATTTCTTTCACCTCCATCCCAGAAGCATGAACGTCTAAGATAGAAAGGTTGACCTTTAAGCCAAGGGAACTTATCATAGAAAGCCTTCCATTTAGCCTTTCCTGCGTTCAAAGAAGGTACTTCAATACAGCTTCTAGCATGGCAACTGCCAAAGACTAATGTGTTATCACAAACGTTTTTATCCATAACTATTCCTCCAATTTTGGGCTCCAATATTTTGTTCCACAGTAATCTTCCCCACATAGCTCTCTACTGTTCTTATACTGACAATTAGAACAACTTCGCTCGCTCGGATTCCACAGCATAAAATAAATTGCATTACGAAAACCTTGGTCATATATCTCTTGTTCAAATGCGCCAAAATCTTCCATATAAGCTCCTTCTTCTTTTGCTTGTTGAATTATTTCATCTATTTTTTCATTAATTTCCATAACTATTCCTCCAACTTATCAATAGGTTTCCAATGAGTGATAGTGCTACAATGCAAATTGAAGTTTAGAATGAATCCGTTATCATCCATAACCTCTCTACTAATTTTATCTCTTGGAATCTTACGTCTGTAAGACACATTCATATACCCATCTTTTGATATAGCAAGAACATTCTCTCCATAAGGTGGCAACCCATCCTCAACAGATACCCAGTCTGACTTTCCTAACTCTATCAAAGCATCATGCAATAAGCTATTTGCCTTTCTCAAAGGAGCATTATGCTTATCGCATCCAAATTCCAAGCTATCAATATTGCTGTTGATAACTTCTTCTATCAGCTCTTTAACTTTCTTCTTATCCATAGTTACAAATTAAAATATTCACGTATCTGCTCACCTGTCATACGATATACCTCAGATATTCGGCAGTCTCTAATTGGGCTATCCCATGCACTGATATATTCATCATTACAACTACCATCAGCAACACGCTCTACGGCTTCTTCTGTTCCTGTTGCAAATCCAACGCTTAAAAGTTCCTTTTCCTCGTCACTAAGCCCTTTTCCTTCCAAAGCAATATTTAGAGCGATTTGCAACTCGTCATGAGCCTTATCTGAATAGCCTATAGCCTTATCAATATGACTATTGATTGATTTCTCTTTCTTATCCATAGTTCTAAATTGTTTCTTGTTTAATCACTTCGTCAAGCCTTGCCCCCATCTTCTGAATGATGTTGTCAATGGTTTTGCCTTGATAGTCGGCAGCTATCTCTTGGAGGACTGCGAGTTGGCTTGTTAGTCTGAATCTGTTTGATACTGTTATACACTAATTCTTTCTCTCATTTTCAGTGCTTCCTCAAAAGGTATATAACGACCATTCTTTGCAAGTATAAACACTTTACTCATATCCATTTCTGTAAAATTGCAAGAAGTAGTATCATATCTATTACAAATACAATGTTGCTCTTTATCATATTCTTTTGGTGGCATCCATAGCGTATGGCACAGTTTACTCATCTCTGAGTCTTCCCCACCACCACATAAGACGCAACCACCCTTGCCTAGAAAGCACACCTGTTTAGTGTCTTCTTCTTTTTTATTGAAAGAAACTATAAGTTTTGTTGAACTATACAAGTCCGTAGTCTCATGAGGATAGAACGAGCGTTTTTTACCTTCTTTGTCTATGCCTTTAACGAGATAGTAGCCATTATCAATCTCGTCCATATAAGCATCATATAAAATTTCTCCTGTCTTTTTTACTTTTGCGTACATATTCTTCTTAATTATCCCTCTCCCTTTTACAGGAGAGGGTGGTTAGTCACTCTATCTCCAAGCGTAAATTGCTGTATAATTACCTTTGCACCCAGTATCAAATCTATGGGAATAATAATACTTAACAGCAGCGCAATCAAATCCCCAATTGTGCTTTGCAATTAATGTGTAAACTTCACTATCTCTTGTAGCGTGCCCCTTTTCATCAAATAATGCTAAATAGAGAGGGTCATTATCCTCACATCTATATGGGTCAAACGGCTTAATGAAGTTACCATCTTTATCAAAGCAGTCTTTAATTTTCATTTTCTTCATATTACTACCTATTTATATCCTTTGCAGGATGATTAACTAATTTTTTTGATACTATCAATTTCCATACTCAATAGAACAAACTCTCTATTGGAGCGAGTGCCATCTTTCTTAGCAGGGTTGATTCTTACCTCAATCATGCCAGAATATCTTGCGCAATTTCGTTCTGGAATAATGCTTGCAATCCAACAAACATTACATCTTGAACAGCTCACTTTGTCACCAACCTTGTATGGTAGACTTTCGATGTAATCATTTACGTAAGAACAAATCTCTTCGTTAGCATCATTGATAATGCTTAGTTGCTTGGAAACCTTTACTTTTAATTCTTCTTTTGTCATATCTTTAAAATTATGCCCGAAGGCGGTTAGTTACTTTAAATAATTATTTTTAGTAATTCAAATTGAATTTGAAATGTTCTACGTATAGGATAGCCTTGATTTACATACGTCTTCCCAAGATAAGCAGTAGTTGCAATACTTGCATATCCTAAATTACCATTGCTCTCATAACAAGTCACATCACAATTATCATATACTGTGTCTATATCTGCTATGATTTTTCTGAGTTCTCCTAATTTCATATCTCTATACTTTTAAGTTAACAACTTCTTCTTATAATTATTATATATATCACATGGAAGAGTACAATAACAATATCTCGAATCTGATTCTTGACACTCTTTATATTTATTAAAAGGACACTTTGCCATACCTACACCTCCATTTTGTGATTAATGTTCAAGCCGAAAAGAATGTGCTGTAAATCAGAAACAAAATCAACATCAGAAAGCTTCAACCTAGTAAAATTTTGCTCTTTGTGAATAATGTCATTCGTTGCTCTGATATAACAAACTTTATGGTCAAATGCAAAGACAACCCCCAATGTAACATTATTATCAATTTTTAGCAACAACGAATCTCTGCTAACTTTCCATCCGTTTCTAAGAAGTATATCCTTTGTTAAAGGAATAGGTTTTATCTCGTCATAAAAACAGACTTCTCCCCAACCTTCACAATAGATAACACTATCCTCATCAGCATTTGAAACTCTTACTACTTTTGGTTTCGTTGATTCTGTTTCTATTGTCACAATATCTCCTGAAATGTATTTTATCTTATCCATATACTTTACTTTTCATCATTTATACCCAAGTGCCATATTTTTAAATGACAATATAACTCTTCTTTTATAATTTTTCTTATAAGATTCTCAATTTCTTCTTTTGTCATATGCTTTACTTCTCATATAACATAAACTTCCCATCCTCTATACCGATTGATTTAATACCTTTCGCGTTATAATCAGTATCTCCATGAGGGTTTATAACATATTTCCTTTTTATGCAAACATTGCTTTCTGGCTTTGTTAGCAATATTTCTGCTAATTCTTTTGCTTTCATACGCTTTACTTTTTAATTACTATCTAGTTCTGACATAAAAGTTACTATAAAACCACAAATAGTAAGGAATGCAAACATGCCAATAACATCTGCCTTAAACAGAAAGTAACTGTACACTTCTAACACTCCTATCAATAAATAAGTGATACTTACAAGAAGCAGTTTAAATACTTTCATATTATTATTCAATTAAAATGCAATTCTATAGTCCTTTCCTTTCAGAGAAGGTTTCTTACTGATAATGAACTTCTCTAAATCTTCAAAATCTATTGGGAAGAGCGCACAATATTTATACTTTAATGTGCAGATGAATCTTCCGTCGAGCATTATATCAAATACAAATGTTTTCATTACTCACCTCCAGTTAATTAAATCAAACAACTCATCTATGAATATCCAATCAGACAAATGGAACGTCTTGACTTCCTTTTCCCACATTTCTTGATATGTGTCGCAAGCAGTTTCATTTAACATAGCGTTCATATCGTAGAGTTTAATATTACTATTAACTTTTGAGAATGCGAGAATCTTTCCGTTATCATTTCTAGGAACTTCGCTAGCAGGATGAAGCAATTCATTCAAATCGTTCAAGAACTCATTGATAGCCCACTTAGCACCTAGTCCAATAGCTTCTTTGATGTCCCCCTCATAGAACATTTCTTCCTTTTCATCATTGTTGAAGACTATCTCTTCGCCATTTAACAGAAATCTATCTTCATAGATTTCTTCCTTGGCTTCTTCTATTTTGTTTTTATCAATCATAGTCTACCCTTTCTTTTTCTAAGTTCTAACATTCTCCTAGTTCTACGGCTTTCCTTGCCACTAGGAGGGTTGCCACCAAGCTTTACTTCTGGAATTTCATAATTCATATAGATGGAAGCTTCTTCTTCGAGTGCCTTAACTACTTCTTTAGTCAAGACTTCTTTAAGTGATACACCAGTTGGTGTTACAATTATCTTTACATCGTCTCTAATCATTGCTCACCTCCTTCTTTTGGCAGTATATCAGTATCATAGCACCATTTCTTTATTTCATTATCCTCAGCATAGTAGTCCCAATTGAACTCGCCTATACCAAGGATTCTATCATGTCTTGTTGCTTCATCAGAAACATCATAATCTTGACAGATGTGTCCATCCTCATAAAGACAGATGATAGTTTTGTGTCTTACATCTGGCTCTTCGCTAGCAGGATGCCACAAGTTCTTCAAGAACTCTTCTTGCATCCAATTAGCACCAGCCTTGAAGCTATCTTTGCCCCTAAGACAAATCATTTCTTCCTCAACCTCGCCACTATTGTATCTAGCATACTCTGTCTCAATATGCTTATTAGCAGCAGCTTCTATTTTCTTATCGTCTATCATAACTTACTTCTCCTTTAAACGTTCTATTAATTTATCTGCGATTTTGATGGCAGAATTAACAACACTGTCATACGTAGAGTTAGGACGTTGTACAAGACCTGCTGCAACATCTTTTGCTATCTCATATCTTCTCTGCTCCCAAATGGTTTCTTCGTTATCATTATTCTGGGTAAAGCTTGAACAAAGTATTACATCCTCCTCATTTTGATTGGGTCTTTTGCTACAAAAAAAATATCTGGAGCAGTAACTACATAATCCTTTCATCCCTCACCTCCTTTCCACTCACCAGTCGTTCCTAGTAGATGTGCTGTCTTTTCGTTGTAAGGAATACATTGATTCCAACCACAACCATTACAACAATAATAATAAGAATCGCTATCTTTATAGCTAAACAAGCTTACTTGCCATGCTTGGCTTCCAAAGTCTCTGACAAGCACCTTATCAAATGGTTTTAGCTCAACCTTTGGCTTCAAATCAACAATAGCTTTCTTATCACTATCCCATCGTTTGCCTTCCTTTTCGAGAGCTGAGAAGAGCTGTTTTTTCTCTTCTTCTGTAGCAAATCTATACTCTTCAGATGATTCCACCTCATCGTCAAACAATAATCCAACCATTTCATTTAGAGAAACATAGAAACAAAGGGTATGCTTATAAAACTTTCGGCATATTGCTGCTGATTTTCCATATACCACTATATCCCCATCCTTGAACTCAAGCTGCTTTTCAATCTCCAAAGTTTCAAGATTGAGCTTGCCACCCAAACGCTTCTCTATGGTGTTAATGTAGGTCTGAGCAGTATCTTTATCTACAAGGGAATATCTTTCAGTTGTACAAAGGAAGGCTTCATTATACTTAATATTATTTTCATCTTCACTATTAAGGTAATGCTTACTATAGAAATTGGTATAGGTATCATCGTACCATTTATCAAAGATAACTTCTGTACCACCATCATTACTCACCAGTACATCACCTTTTTTCCATTGGAACTTAGACCAGTCTCGCATTTCTTTTGATGGAAAAACAACACATTCTCCATCATCATACAATTTGCCATTTTTATCAAGATACCCTTCTCCACCATTCATAAAACCAAATTTTGAACTGTAGAAGGATATTTTGAAACTTTTATCATCCACTTCTTCTAACTTGCATTTACCACAAGCGGAAGAATATAACTTCGTTCCTTGCGGCTTATCCTTTAGGATTTCCACTATATTAATCTCAGCTTCCATAACTAAACCAATTTTTGCATTAAACAATGTTGATAGTAGCTCATGCTACAATCTGCGTATTTTGATATTTTTGGCAACTCCCCATCATAAGGAGTGACTTTCAAGCCATCAATGAAATCAGCATTCTCAGTTGATACCTCGGTATCATGCTCATTCATAAACACCTTTTGCGCTGTCGTAGAATGGCTTTCAGCTCTAAGCTTACCGAGTGACCGCCAAACCTGCTTGCGATGAATAAACAATCCATGCAAAGGAATAGTTCTTACTTCTACTTTTGTTCCCATAACCATTAGCTTGCTTTATATAGATTGAACCATACCTTGTTGCTCTGCTTACTCTTATAAACATTACCTTTAAGGTCGAAATAAACTCGTTTCTTCTGATTGAACTTCTTTATCATTGGCTGATTATCTTTGTATGTCGTTACATCATACTCAACTAATGAAGAACCACGTTCATTGTTTGTTGGAGGATAACCTGATTCACGTATGAAACGTACCTCAAATTCTTTATTTCCAATTTCAAAATTTGCTGTAGCCATAACCTTAACCATTTAAAGATGATAATAACTATTTGATACCCTTGCGCCCAAATCGAAGCAGCCCACAGCATCCGGCTTTAAGAAGCGTTTCTCTAACTTCTCCAAAGCCACTTTACACTTCTGCTCCATGTGCTTGCAATGTAGTCTCTGAGCTAATTTAAGTTGCTCAACAACACCCTTGCGAGCAACTCTATATTGTTTATCGGACATCATAGCCTTATTCGTTCACATAGTTGATTACTTGCTCTTGACCTTGCTCATGCAAGTTATCGAAAGCGTCTTCTATAACTTTAGCTACTTGGTCGCCATTAAGGTTCTCCAGCATTTCGCTTACTACCTCTATCTGCTGGTCTGTTGCTAAAGAGCAAAACTTGTCAATAAGAAAACTCTTCTGTACATGGACGAGCATATCATCGAATAAATCCGATACATCTACACTAACTTTATAATATGCCATAATTTGAAATTTTAAAAGTAATTAGTTGTACACACATCATTTGGCATAAGAGCCAATTTCCATCCATACTCTAGTTCATACCTTAATATTTCAAGGTCGTGACTCATTACAGATGAAAGACCTACAAACTTATTTTCGTACTCCATATCCAAACCATTTAGTTACCATACTTGTAATGCAAATAATTAGCCTCTGAGCCGAAATAAAGCTCAGTATCGCTCATATTTGCCTCCATCAAGTCATTCTCTACATCTTTATAAGAAGGCACGCAATCCTTAACTCTTTGGCAGAACAAAGGATATTTTAAAGACACGTCTTCTCCGTCTTCATTATAGATATTAATCTTATCTACATTGTAATATGGATAAGAAGAAATATTCCCATATGAATGGATAACCTTTCTACTCTTAACGGACACCACGATTTCAGCAGGTTTGTTAATAGCATCAAACTCGCAAGTAAAATCATCAAGCTGCGCCACAAAAGCCGCATCATTAAACTTTTCAGATAAGTTTTCAAAAAACTTTTTCATTTTCTTATTACAGTTTTTGTGGTGTGCCTCACCATTTTTAATTAGTAACCTTTATTTCTTAATTACGATGCAAAGATACTAAGAATATTCGAAATATGCAAATTATTTAATGTGTTTCTTATAACCTTTAACACACTATAATAATATAAACAAATAATTTGCTGACGTTAACAAAAAAATCCCCACCACTACATTATTATATATAGTGATGGGGTAAACCCAAAAAGGTATTTTGCCTTTGGGCTATTTTTCTTCCTTATCTACGATTTCAACGAAATCTCCAATTCCCAAACGAGCCTTATTGATACATGATGCTATCCAACCTATCAGATAGGCAGATGGTTCTCCACCATGTTTCATTTCAATATTACCCTCGATAGCATCACAAGCGTGACTAGCCTCATGACAAATTACATTCATACGCATAGCCTTACTGCTACTGAATAAAACAAGAACGCACTTTCTTCCTGTTTCTCTTATGTGAAGTCCGTAA
>ERZ773155.1602-NODE-1602-length-18909-cov-5.279251_pt1 | contig 18909 bp, 24 predicted proteins | sample MGYA00511262_ERZ773155 | MGnify/ENA primary metagenome ERZ773155 (study PRJEB29015, sample SAMEA2737828) | human gut metagenome | biome: human gut; feature: human-associated habitat; material: faeces | place: China | collected 2012 ... | reverse complement strand
CCGGCCACTGCGGGCCGTCCGGGCCGAAGGCCCATGTGGTGTTGTCCATGTACGCAATCCTCCTTTGATTGGTTGTGAGTTATTTATGGTATCTCGTCCCCACGGCGATCTGATACGCGCGGTAGACCTGTTCGAGCAGCATGACCCGCGCCATGTGGTGCGGGAACGTCATCGGCGACATGGAGAGCCGCCAGTCGGCCTCGCGCTTGAGCGTCTCGTCCAGCCCGAAGCTGCCGCCGATGAGAAACGTCAGCTGCGTCCGCCCGGCGACGCCGAAATCCGCCATGCGGCGGCTCAGCTCCTCGCTCGAGCAGGGCTTTCCCTCCACGCAGAGGGCGATGACCGCGCCGCCGCGCGGGAGCCGCTCGCGGATGAGCGCGGCCTCCGCGGCCAGCGCCTGCCGCACCTGCGCGGGCGAGGGATCCTCGGGCAGGCGCGTCTCCGGCAGCTCGGTGATCTCGAGCTTGCAGAAGCGCTGCAGCCGTTTACTGTATTCCTCCACTGCATCGCGGTAGAACTTCTCCTTCAGTTTCCCCACACAGAGGATGCTGACCTTTTGCATTGCTGACCTCCACGATATACGGCCCGCCCAGTTCCCTGCGCGGCGCGGCGGACAGGCGCACGCCCGTTCCGCTCAGTGCGCGCCCGACGCGCTCGAGCGCCATGGCGGGGGTGTTGTTTTCCCGGCTAAGGTGCGCGAGGACAATCTCGCGCGTGCCGAGACGCGCCATCTGCGCGGCGAAGGCCGCCGCGGCATCGTTCGACAGGTGCCCCAGCGGGCCGAGAATCCGCTGCTTGAGCGAATAGGGGTAGGGCCCGGAGCGCAGACATTCCTCGTCGTGGTTGCTCTCGAGCATGAGAAGCGCCGCCCCGGCGAGCACGTCCGCGGCCTCGTCCGTGATGAGCCCCGTGTCCGTCAAAATGCCGACGGAGCCGCCCGCGGCGTCAATGCGGTAGTCGATGCTCCCCGCTGCGTCGTGCGACGTCTCAAACGGCGTGATGCGCGCCGCGCCGACGGTGAACGGCGTGAGCCGTTGCACCTCGCGGAGCATCGGCCCGATCCCCGCGATGCGCCAGGCGAGCTGGCACGCGGTGGCGGGGGAGGCGTAGATGGGAATCCGGTGGCGCTTGACGAGCGTCTGCAGGCCGGAGATGTGGTCGCTGTGCTCATGGGTGATGAGGATGGCATCGACCTGCGCGAGAGCAATGCCGAGCTGCTCGAGCGTGGTCTTGATGCGCCGGGTGGAGATGCCCGCGTCCACGAGGATGCGCGTGCCCTCCGCGTCGATGACCAGGCAGTTCCCCTCGGAGCCGCTGGCCAGAGTATGTACTGTAATCACGTTGCTGTCCCTTCAAAAATGCGCGTCACAAAGACAAAACCAGCGCCCGCCGTAAGCGGCAGACGCTGGAATTTCTTCTGAACGCTTCAGCTGATCTGTGCCTCGTTCTCGGCCGCTTCGACGGGCACATCCACCATCTGAATGTCCGCGCCGACCGCGCGGAGCTTGCCGACAAGATCCTCATAGCCTCGCTCGATAAACTGAATCTGGCTGATCTCGGTTGTCCCCCGTGCGGCCAGACCCGCGATCACGAGCGCCGCGCCTGCGCGCAGGTCGCACGCGTGCACCGGCGCGCCCTCGAGCTGCTCGACGCCCTCGATCACGGCCACGCGGCCGTCGACCTGAATGTGCGCGCCCATGCGGCGCAGCTCGTCGAGATACTTGAAGCGGCTCGCGCCGTAGACGCCCTCGGTCACAAGGCTCGTCCCCTGCGCCAGCGACAGCACGACCGCGATCTGCGGCTGCATATCGGTCGGGAAGCCCGGATAGGGCTGGGTCTTCACGTTGGCGCGCTGCAGCGGCTCGCTGCGGCGCACGAGGAGCGTGTCATCCTGCTCCTCAATATGAACGCCCATCTCCATGAGCTTGGCGGAGATGCAGTCCATGTGCTTGGGGATGACGTTCTTGATGAGCACCTGACCGCCCGCGGCGGCCACGGCGGCCATGTAGGTACCGGCCTCGATCTGGTCGGGGATGATGCAGTAGCTGCCGCCGGAGAGCTTCTCCACGCCGCGGATGCGGATGGAGTCCGTGCCGGCGCCCTTGATGTCCGCGCCCATGGAGTTGAGGAAGTTCGCGAGGTCGACGATATGCGGCTCCTTGGCGGCGTTTTCGATCGTGGTGACGCCATCGGCGAGGACGGCGGCCATCATGATGTTCATCGTCGCGCCGACGCTGACCACGTCGAGATAGACGGTCGCGCCCTTGAGGCGGCCGCCCCTGGCCGTGGCGTGGACGAGGTTGCCCTCCGTCACGTCCGCGCCCATCGCGCGGAAGCCCTTGACGTGCTGGTCGATCGGACGTACACCGAAGTTGCAGCCGCCGGGCATGGCGACCGTTGCCTCACCGAAGCGGCCGAGCAGCGCGCCGAGCAGATAGTAGCTCGCGCGGATCTTGCGCGCGAGGTCATAGCAGGGCTGGGTCGAGTGGACGCTGTGGCAGTCGATCTGCACGGCGTGCTGGTTGAGGACCTTCACCTTCGCACCCATGTCCTCGAGGATAGTGAACAGGAGCGTCACGTCGCTGATCTGCGGGATGTTCTCGATGCGGCACACGCCGTCGACGAGCAGAGCGGCAGGAATGATGGCAACTGCGGCATTTTTCGCGCCGCTGATCGTGATCTCGCCGAACAAGGGACGAGACCCGTTGATAATATACTGATTCAAAACAGGCACCCTCTCCTAAGGTAATGTCTCCGGGCTTATTTTGCCCATAGGTAAAGAACTTCATACGGCCTGCGTATGAAGATAATAGCTCATGATTGAAATCAGTATACCATTTTTTTTTTTTTAAATCAATGTCAAACCTGTGTGATGGAAAAATTTTCTTCCGGTTTCGCGCCGTCAGATCCGGCTGCCGTCCCAGCGGTAGTGTCCGGTGATAGGCATTTTCCGCATGTCGTCGTGCTCGACGGCGCCGTCGACGGGGTTGCCGTGGTGGATGAGAAAGGGGACACCGCTGCGATTGCGCCGGTCGGAGCAGATGCCGATGTGATCCATGTCGCCGAAAACGACGATGTCGCCCGGCTGCCACTGCGCGGGATCGTCGAGACTGCACGTCAGCACCTGTGCGTGGCGGCGGAGATAGGCGTCGAGGTTTGTCACGCGGCGGAAGTCGATGTTTGGGTCGGGCGCGGCGACGTTCGGATAGGCGGAGGGCGCGGCGAGAATATCGCGGTCGACGAGATCCTTGAGATTGTACCCGGCGGCCTTGAGCGCCTGCCAGATGACGTCCGTGCAGACGCCGTTTCCGTCGTTGGGGTAGCCGCCGACGTAGTAGGCGCTCTTGTAATACGGCTTCGTCGCGATGTAGTCCCGCGCGCCGAAGAGCATATCCGTGTAGTCGTCGACACCGTCGCCGTTGGCGTCGAGCGGGCTCTGAATCTGCGTGATGCCGAGCTGCCGTGCGGTGTAGTACGGGCGGGGGAAGAAGTGCCAGACCAGCACGCCCGCGACCGCCAGAGCCGCCGCGAGCAGCACGGCCCGGCGCTGCCGCGCGCGGCGGCGTCTGCGGCGGCGGGAGCTTGCGCGGGTGGTGTAGACCGTTTCATCCATGGGAAGCGTCTCCTTTATATTATAGTGTGTTCCGGTGGAAGCTGCCTTTATTCTACCGCCTTTTTGCCGGGGCGTCCATTACGCTTTTGTCACTGGGGATGCCTTCGGCGACATACTTTTTGCCAGCAGCGGCGCAGTAGCAGAGACGATTCTAAACTTAGGCCACGTCCTACCGAGAATTCCGCTTGCCGACCGGGAAGGAAGTCAAGAAACCATCCGGTTTCTTGCGCATCTTTGAGTACTTTCTGTGCGCATAGAAAGTACCCGCCGGAGGCAGGACACGCCGATTCACCCACCATTTTTGCGCCAGAACACCCCACCCATAGCGCGCCGCATTTGTACAGACTGCCATTTTTCTCTGTGCGGATTGACGGAGAGGGGAGATGGGTGTATCATACAGATTAAATAGGTATTTACGCGCCGCGGGCGCGCTGAAAGGATGCGGATAAGCAATGAAAAAGATTATTCTGACGGGCGACCGCCCGACCGGCCGGCTGCATGTGGGACACTATGTCGGCTCGCTGCAGGAGCGCGTGCGCCTGCAGAACTCCGGCGATTTTGACGAGATTTACATCATGATCGCCGACGCGCAGGCCCTGACCGACAACGCCGAGCACCCCGAGAAGGTGCGCCAGAACATCCTGCAGGTGGCGCTCGACTACCTCACCTGCGGGCTCGACCCAGCGAAGTCGACGCTGTTCATCCAGTCGATGATCCCCGAGCTGACGGAGCTGACGTTCTACTACATGAACCTCGTGACCGTCTCGCGGGTGCAGCGCAACCCCACTGTCAAGGCGGAGATCCAGCAGCGCCACTTCGAGGCGAGCATCCCGGTGGGCTTTTTCTGCTATCCGATCAGTCAGGCGGCGGACATCACCGCCTTCCACGCGACGACCGTGCCCGTGGGCGAGGATCAGATGCCCATGCTCGAGCAGTGCCGCGAGATCGTCCACAAGTTCAACGCCGTCTACGGCGAGACGCTGACCGATCCGCAGATCATCCTCCCCTCGAACAAGGCGTGCCTGCGCCTGCCCGGCATCGACGGCAAGGCGAAAATGAGCAAGTCCCTCGGCAACTGCATCTACCTCGCCGACAGCCCCGAGGAGATCCGTCAGAAGGTCATGTCCATGTTCACCGACCCGACGCACCTGCGCCGCGAGGATCCGGGCCACACGAAGGATAACCCCGTGTTCATCTACCTCGACGCGTTCAGCAAGCCCGAGCACTTCGCGGCCTTCCTGCCGGAGTACAGCGGGCTCGACGAGCTGAAGGCGCACTATGAGCGCGGCGGGCTCGGCGATGTGACGGTGAAGAAGTTCCTCAACAGCGTCATGCAGGAGGAGCTGCGTCCCATCCGCGAGCGCCGCGAGATGTGGGCGGGCCGTTTGCCGGAGGTGTACGAGCTGCTGCGCGTGGGGAGCGAGAAGGCCCGCGCCAAGGCGGCACAGACCCTCGCGGAGGTGCGCCATGCCATGCGCATCGACTACTTTGAGGACGGAAACCTGCTGAAATAAGTACATATAGGTGAAAAAGACGCGCTGTCCGTTTATGGACAGCGCGTCTTTTTCAAATCTATTTCAGCTCCGCGATAAACTCGATGGTGCGGCCGTCGTCGGCGCTTTTTGCGCGGATGCTGCCGCGGTGGCCCTCGGCGATGCTGCGGGCGATGGAGAGCCCGATGCCGAAGCCGCCGCCCGCGGCAGAGCGGGCCTCGTCCGGGCGGTAGAAACGGTCGAAGAGCCGGTCGAGTACGGCGGGATCCAGTCCCTCGCAATCGTTCCGCTCGCGCAGCACAACGCCGCGGCGGGCCTTCTGCAGCGAGAGGAGGATCGGCGCACCGGGCGCGGCATAGCGCGCGGCATTGTCAAGCAGGATGGATACGAGCTGCCGCACGGCGTACTCGTCGCCGCAGTAGGTCAGCTCCGGCGCGATGTCGAGCTGCAGGACATGCCCCTTCGACTCGGCGAAATCGGCGAAGGACTCCGCCGTCTCGCGCACGGCATCGCTGATGGGAAAGTCCTGCGGATGGAGAGGGGAGTCCTCCTCGTCCATGCGCGAGAGCGTCACGAGCGAGGCGACGAGTTCGCGCAGCTTCTCCGTCTGGGCGCGTGCCTTGTCGATCCACTTCTGCTGTCCGACGTCCATCTCCAGCAGCTTCAGGCTCGTGGCGATGACGGTGATGGGGGTTTTCAGCTCGTGGCTGGCGTCGGTGATGAACTGTTTCTGTTTTCGGTTGGCCTGCACGACCGGCTCGATGGCGCGGCGTGAGCAGAGCACGACGATGAGATACACCAGCGCGACGCACCCGGCCATGACGGCCAGTGATAAGAGCGCCGTCGTCATGACGGAGCGCAGCTGCTGGGAGCTGTCGAGAAAGACGGCCATCCAGCGCTCGTCCGCAACGTGGACGACGCGGTAGCTGTAGCCGCCGGAGATGCCGCCGCCCTCGCCGCAGCGGAGGGCGATCTGGAGATACTGTTCGGCGTCGTCCTCCGTGACGGCGGCGATGTGGGCGAAGTCCGTGTGGACGAGTGTCCCCTCGTCATTGTAGCGCAAGACAAAATAGCGCGTGGAGAAGGGCGTCTCGGGCGTGAAGGAGCCGTCTGCGCGGCCGCCGCCGGGCTGCTGGCCGCCGCCGGGGGGCGCGGAGGGGAGCGTGCCCTGGTTGTCGCAGATCATATCGAGCATGCGCTGCTGCTCGGCGCGGACGGAGAGGAAGTTCGCGGTGTTGAGCGCGATGCACAGCACGAGCATCACGCCCGTGACGGCGAGCGTGGCGATGCGGATGAACCGCTTGCGCAGGCGTTTAATCATGGCTGCTTTCCAGTACGTACCCGAGCCCGCGGTTGGCGCGGATGGTCACGGTCGAGCCGATGGCGCGCAGCTTCTTGCGCAGGTTCGAGATGTGTACCCAGACGACGTTGATCTCCGCGTCGCTGTCCCAGCCCCAGACGCGCTCCATGATCCGGTCGGCGGAGAGCACAACGCGCACATGGCGCAAAAACAGCTCCATCACCTGAAATTCCCGCCCGCTCAGGCGGATGGACTGCCCGGCGCAGGAGAGCAGGCCCGATCCCGTGTCAAGCGAGACGTCCCCGAAGGTCAGTACGGCCGGGGTGTAGGCCCCGCCGCGGCGCAGCATCGCGCGCACACGCGCAATGAGCTCGTCCGGCTCGAAGGGCTTGGGCAGATAGTCGTCCGCCCCGGCGTCGAAGCCAGTGATGCGGTCATCCTTCTCGCCGCGCGCCGTGAGCATCATCACGGGCGTCTTAACGCCCTCCTCACGCAGGCGGCGCAGCACCTCCAGCCCGTTCAGCCCCGGCATCATCACATCGAGGATCACGGTGTCGTAGTCCCCGCCGCTGGCGTAGTCATAGGCTGAGAGACCGTCGTTCACGACGTCCACGGAGAATTGATTCTTTTCAAACAGAACGCTCAGGGCCTCGGCGAGGTCAAGCTCGTCCTCGGCAATCAGCAGACGCATGGATTTTCCCCCCTAAGCAGACAATTTATGTTATATTGGTATAACGGCATGCGGGCGCGGACGCAATGCCGGTTTTTGATAAGAGTACCCCAAAAGCCTAAAGAGAACCTTAAAGGGCCGGGAAAAGAGAAAAAAATATCATTTTCATCTTGACCGGGGGAGAAAGCTGTGGTAACATAGGAAATACCTGTGAGTGGGGCTTTCTTTTTGCGCATTTTTTCGCTTTGGATGCGCGGAGAGCCAGCTTTGACGGAGCAGGGAGGCAGTCGGCGTCCCCGGCTCACTGGAGGACGCCAATCTAATAAGGAGGTGCCGTTAGATGCGCGTGAAGATCACTTTGAGATGCAACGAGTGCAAGCAGAGAAACTACAACACGATGAAGAACAAGAAGAACAGTCCCGACCGTCTTGAAATGAACAAGTATTGCCCCTTCTGCAGAAAGCATACGGTCCACACCGAAACCAAGTAATTGGCCGATGAGAAAGGTTGTGTAGAGCTATGGCAGAGGAAAAGAAAAAGGAGCGCGGCAAGTGGTTCCGCGAAATGAAAAGCGAACTGAAGAAGGTCGTCTGGCCCGACGGTAAGACCACGATGAAGAACACCGCCACGGTGCTGCTGTGCTCGCTCGGCGTGGGCGTCTGCATCTGGCTGTTTGACGCAGTCGCGGTGCTGGCCGTCAAGACCCTGATCGGGGTCTTCGCGGGCTGAGGGCTGAGAAATGTCTGAAAACGCAAAATGGTATGTGATCCACACCTACTCCGGCTACGAAAACGCGGTGAAAGCCGCCATCGAAAAAGCGGTCACGAACCGCGGCTTCGAGGATATGGTGCTCCAGACGGAGATTCCGCTGGAGACAGTCACCGAGGTGAACGAGGCTGGTGTGTCGAAGGAAGTGGAGCGCAAGGTGTTCCCCGGTTATGTGCTGCTGAAGATGGTGCTGACCGATGACACCTGGCACCTGATCCGCAACATCCGCGGCGTGACCGGGTTCGTGGGCGAGGCCAACAAGGCCATCCCCCTGACGGACGAGGAGGTTGCCGCGCTGGGCGTGGAAAAGCGCGAGATCGTCGTGCAGTATCACGTCGGCGATACCGTCCGCATCACGGACGGCCCGCTGTCGAGCTTCACCGGTACGGTCGAGGAGATCGAGCCGGAAAAGAACCGCGTCCGCGTTGTCGTCTCCATGTTCAGCAGAGAGACGACCGTCGATCTGGAGCTGGATCAGGTCGAAGTCCAGTCCTGACCGGGACGGGACAAGCACAGGCCGGAGTATTACCCTCCGGCGCAAGTGGGAGAGACGAAAGCCGTCTCGCCAAAAGCGGGTCCGGTATTGGCCGGCCGCTACCACATTTTTATGAAGGAGGTGCCTATCCATGGCACAGAAAGTTGTTGGTTATGTCAAGCTGCAGATTCCTGCAGGCAAAGCAACCCCCGCACCCCCCGTTGGCCCCGCTCTGGGCCAGCACGGCGTCAACATCGCCGCGTTCACCAAGGAGTTTAACGAGCGCACCAAGAACGACATGGGCCTGATCATCCCTGTGGTCATCACCGTCTATGCCGACCGCTCTTTCACCTTTATCACCAAGACCCCTCCCGCAGCGGTCCTCATCAAGAAGGAGTGCAACATTGAGTCCGGTTCCGGCGTTCCCAACAAGGAGAAGGTCGCGACCATTTCCAAGGCCTCCGTTCAGAAGATCGCCGAGATGAAGATGCGCGACCTCAACGCCGCTTCTCTCGAAGCCGCTATGAGCATGATCGCCGGTACTGCACGCTCCATGGGCGTTGTCGTCGGAGAATAAGGAGGGTGTAAGGAAATGTTTAGAGGTAAGAAATATCAGGACAGCGCCAAGCAGATCGACAAGGCGCTGCAGTATGACCCCAAGGAGGGTCTGGAGCTGATCTGCAAGACCGCCTCCGCCAAGTTCGACGAGACCGTTGAGCTGCACGTCAAGCTCGGCGTCGACTCCCGCCACGCTGACCAGCAGGTTCGCGGCGCCATCGTCCTGCCCAACGGCACCGGTAAGACCGCCCGCGTGCTGGTCTTCGCCAAGGGCGACAAGGCCGACGCCGCCCGTGAGGCCGGCGCTGACTTCGTCGGCGATATGGATCTGGTTGAGAAGATCCAGAAGGAGAACTGGTTCGGCTTCGACGTCGTGGTCGCTTCCCCCGACATGATGGGCGTTGTCGGCCGCCTTGGTAAGGTCCTCGGCCCCAAGGGCCTGATGCCCTCCCCCAAGGCCGGCACCGTCACTCCCGATGTCGCCAAGGCCGTGAAGGAAGTCAAGGCCGGTAAGGTGGAGTACCGTCTGGACAAGACGAACATCATCCACTGCCCCATCGGCAAGGTCTCCTTCGGCGCCGACAAGCTCTTCGAGAACTACTCCGTGCTCATGGGCGCTATCCTCAAGGCCAAGCCCACCGCCGCCAAGGGCCAGTATATCAAGTCCTGCGTGGCCGCTTCCACCATGGGCCCCGGCGTGAAGATGAACGCCAACAAGCAGCTGTAAGGGCTGTTTCCGCAAGAAAAGCACATAATTTGTTATCCTGGGCTTGACAAATTGTCCTGCTCTCGATATAATATCAGATGCGTTCCAAAGACAGCAGGTGGCTCTTGCCGTAAGTCCTGCCGAGGATGGCAAATCACTTTGATTGCTTACACCGTCCTTGCGTCTTTTGATGCAGGGACGGTTTCCTTTTTGAACGCACCGAAATTTTCCTGGAGGTGAAATCAAAGAATGCCCAACGCAAAGGTTCTGTCTGAAAAGCAGGCAATCGTGGCGGCTCTGACCGAGAAGCTGCAGAATGCAGCTGCCGGTGTCATCGTTGATTACAAGGGCATCACCGTCGCGGAGGATACCGCTCTGCGCGCTGACTGCCGTGAGAACAACGTCGAGTACTCCGTCATCAAGAATACCCTGCTGCGCTTTGCATTCAACAATTGCGGTCTGAACGAACTGGACGATCAGCTCAACGGTAGCACGTCTCTGGCTATCTGCGCTGATGATCCCGTCGCCCCCGCCCGCGTGATTGCTGACTATGCGAAGAAGCTCAACGACAAGTTTGAGATCAAGGGTGGCTTCATGGACGGCAAGGTCGTCTCTCGGGAGACCATCAACGCGCTGGCCGCGATCCCCGCTCTGCCCGTGCTGCAGGCGCAGGTTCTCGGCACCATGCTCGCGCCCATTTCCGCGCTGGCCTGCGTGCTCAAGCAGATTGCTGAGAAGGACGGCGCTCCCGCTGAGGAGGCCGCTGCTGAGTAATCAGCTCTCCCCCTATTGGGACGCGCGGCGTCCCGCCATTATCTAAAAAACAATCTTACAATCAGGAGGCTTATCAAAATGTCCGAGAAGATTACTGCTATGATCGAAGAAATCAAGGGCCTGACCGTTCTGGAGCTGTCCGAGCTGGTTCACGCTCTGGAGGAAGAGTTCGGCGTGTCCGCCGCCGCTATGGCCGCTCCCGCTGCCGGTGCTGCCGCTCCCGCTGCTGAGGAGAAGACCGACTTTGACGTCATCCTGACCGGCTTCGATGCCGCTCAGAAGATCAAGGTCATCAAGGTCGTCCGCGAGGTTATGGGTCTGGGCCTGGCCGAGGCGAAGGCCGCTGTCGAGGGCGCTCCCACTACCATGAAGGAGGGCCTGTCCAAGGAGGATGCCGAGGCTCTGAAGAAGCAGGTCGAGGAAGTCGGCGGCAAGGTCGAGCTCAAGTAAGTTATTCCCCTTATTTTCTTATCATCGTTGTATTGTTCACGGCGCAGCTTCGGCTGCGCCGTGACTTTTTTTGCCGGAAAACGGGCAAATTCTCCTTTACAAGGTCGAATTTATGTTCTATAATGATGGCTGAGAAAGAGGGGGGAGATGCATATGCACGCGCCGCAGATCAGCTGCTGCTTCAGCGGCTACCGCCCGGGGAAGCTCCCGTGGGGCAACGACGAAAACGACCCGCGCTGCCGTGCGCTCAAGGCGCGCCTGCGCGACGTGATGGAGGCCGCCTATGACGAGGGCTATCGCCACTTCATCTGCGGCATGGCGCAGGGCTGCGACCTGTATTTCTGCGAGCTGGCGCTGCAGCTGCGAGGCGAGCGCCCGGACATGACGATCGAGGCCGCCATCCCCTGCCGCACGCAGGCGGACAGCTGGAGCGCGGAGGAGCGCCGCCGCTGGCGCGGCTTGATTGGCGCCTGCGACGAGCAGACGCTTCTGCAGGAGAACTACAGCCCGCACTGTATGCAGCGGCGCAACCGCTACATGGTCGACCACGCGGGTCTGCTGATCGCGGTCTTCGACGGGCAGAGCGGCGGCACACGCGGAACGGTGCAGTACGCGATGAGCCGCGGGCTGCAGATTGTGGATATTCCGCCGGTGATGGACTGACCGGCGACAAATAAGGAGGACAATTCCCATGAACGAAGTCATGAAGGCGCTGCTCGAGCGGCGCAGCATCCGGAAGTTTAAGCCCGACGCCCTGACGAAGGAGCAGCTGGGCCAGATCGTCGAGGCCGGGCTCTATGCCGCCAGCGGCAAGGGCGCGCAGTCGGCGATTGCGGTCGTCGTGACGAACAAGGCGCTGCGCGACAGGCTCTCCTCCGAGAACTGCCGGATCGGCGGCTGGGAGGAGGGCTTCGACCCGTTTTACGGCGCGCCGGCGATCATTCTTGTTCTCGCGAACAAGAACGAGCCGAACCACGTCTACGACGGCAGCCTGATGATGGGCAATATGATGCTCGCGGCGTATGCGCTCGGCCTTGGCAGCATCTGGATCAACCGCGCGAAGCAGGAGTTCGACATGCCGGAGTATCAGGCGCTGCTGAAGGAGCTTGGCATCGAGGGCGAGTGGGAGGGCATCGCCCACCTCGCCGTCGGCTATATCGACGGGGAAGTCCCCGCGCCCGCCGAGCGGAAAACCGGCAGGGTGTACTGGGCGGAATAACATTCCTGGAAAAAGGGCTTTGCCCTTTTTCCAGGAGAGGGTTCGCTGCGCTCTGTGCCTCGGCTGGCCGTTGACCAGCCTGCGATACGCCGCCGCGAAAAACGGATTTCAATTGATTCACGGCCTGCGGGCCGCGAACTCGGTGAGACCTTTTACAAGAATAGACACAGCCGGTACGGCTGTGTCTATTCTTGTTTGTATCTCGGTTATCGTTTGTCGCCGGGCTTGCAGAGGAGGGCGGCGAGGGCGGCGAAGACGACCGCCGCGGTGATGCCGCCGGAGGTGGCCGTCAAGCCGCCCGTGAGCGCGCCGAGCAGCCCGCGCTCCGCCACGGCCTTCGCCACGCCCTTCGCCAGCGTATAGCCGAAGCCGGTCAGCGGGACGGTTGCGCCCGCGCCGCCCCAGTCGACGAGGTACTGGTAGACGCCGACGGCCTGCAGCAGAACGCCCGTCACGACGTAGCCCGTGAGGATGCGCGCGGGTGTCAGCTGCGTGCGGTCGATGAGAATCTGCCCGATGGCGCAGAGCAGTCCGCCGCAGAGAAACGCGTTCAGATATTCCATCAAAAGCCCTCCTTTGCCGTGGAAAAGACCACGGCGTGGCAGATGCCGGGGATGCTCTCGCCCTGAAACGACGAGGTCGGACTGAGCAGCGCACCGGTCGGGGCGAAGATGATCCGCCGCCAGTACCCCTCGCGCATCATGCGCAGCAGATACCCGTTCAGCACCGCCGCCGAGCAGCCGCAGCCGGAGCCGCCCGCGTGCATGTCCTGCTGCTCGAGGTCGTAGAGCAGCAGGCCGCAGTCCGTGTAGTTCTTCGAGAGGTCGATTCCCTCGCGCGCGAAGAGGTCGAGGACGATTTCGCGCCCCAGCGCGCCGAGGTCGCCCGTTACGATCAGGTCATAGTCGCCGGGGGAGGTGCCCGTCTCGCGCAGGAGGGCGGCGAGCGTGTCATGCGCGGCGGGCGCCATGGCCGCGCCCATGTTGTTGACATCGCTGATGCCGAGGTCGACGATCTTTCCACAGGTGACGTGCGTGATATACGGCCCGTCGCCCTGCGCACCGAGGATGCAGCAGCCCGCCGCGGTGGCCGTCCACTGGGCGGTCGGGGCGCGCTGGCTGCCATAGGGGACGGGCATGCGGTACTGGCGCTCGGCGGTGCAGTAGTGCGAGCTGGTCTGCGCGGCGGCAAGCCGCGCAAAGCCCCCGTCGATGAGCAGGCTCGCGAGCGACAGCCCCTCGCCCATCGTGGAGCACGCACCGTAGAGTCCATAGAATGGGATGCGGCTCTCTCGCAGAGCGAACGACGAGCCGACGCACTGGTTCAAAAGATCACCCGCGAAGATGAGGTCAAGGTCACTCACCTTGAGCCCCACCTTTTCCAGCGCGCGGGAGAGCGCGTGGCGCTGCATGGTACTCTCACCCTTTTCCCAGGTCTTCTCGCCGAAGAAGTGATCCTCGCTCAATTCGTCAAAGTATTCGCGCAGCGGGCCTTCGCCCTCGAACCGCCCGCCGACGGCGGCGAACGAGAGGACGGAGGGACATGTGCGCAGGCGGCGCGTCTGCGCGCCGACGGTTTTTTGCTCCATCACGCTCTTCCTTTCCGATGGATTTAGGGGAATCCCTCAAAAGTGGCATTAGTTTCTGCCGTTTTTCCAAGAATATGAGTACTTGACGCATATTGCGCAAGATGTTATGATGAAAATACATTGATATAGGAGGATTTTTCCGTGAAGCATGTGATTTCTACGACCACTGCCCCCGGCGCCGTCGGCCCCTACTCCCAGGCGATCGAAGCAAACGGTTTTGTATTTGTCTCCGGCCAGCTTCCGCTGGACCCGGCGACCGGCGCATTTGTTCCCGGCGGCACGTCCGAGCAGGCGGAGCAGAGCATCAAGAATCTGCTCGCGGTGCTCGAGGCGGCTGGCTGCAAGGCTGAGGACGTTGTCAAGACGACCGTGTTTATGATCGATATCGGCGATTTCGGCGTTGTCAACGAGGTGTACGGCAAGTATTTCTCCGGCGAGTGCCCCGCGCGCTGTGCGATGCAGGCGGCCGCCCTGCCCAAGGGCGCGCTGGTCGAGATCGAGGCCATCGCGGTCAAGCCGTAAAGCGCGAAAACCAAAAAGAAAAGGGAGAAACAGCGTGTTTCTCCCTTTCTTTTTGCGCACGGACGCGGTATAATACTCAATTAACATACGATATTTTCCGGGAGGAAATGGAATGAAAGAAGAAATGCGTACCATCGGCTATCTCTGCCCCGCGTGCCACAAGCGCGTCATCCAGCAGAGAAGCGTGTTTGCCCTGAGCGCCTCGGGCGCGGTCGTGAGCTGTGAGTGCGGCGAGTCAAGCCTGACCATCGAGGCGGAGGAGAACAAATTCCGCCTGAGTGTGCCGTGCGGCGTGTGCGGTGAGGAGCACCTGGCGGAGTGCAGCGCCGACAAGCTCCTGCACGGGCGCGGCATCGGCCTTGCCTGCCCCGATACGAAAATGCTCTGCTGCTTTATCGGCGAGGACTACGCCGTCGAGCACGAGATGGAGCAGCTCTCGCTCGCGGCGGCCAAGGAGCGCGAGCAGGGCGACGACCCCGCTGCCTTTGCCGACAGCGTCATCATGTACGAGATCCTCTCCGAGCTCAAGGAGATCGCCGCGCGCAAGGACGGTATCACCTGCTCCTGCGGCAGCAAAAGCTACGGCATGGAGATCCACAGCACCTACGTCGACCTTGTGTGCAAAAGCTGCGGCGCGAAGCTGCGCATCCCTGCGGCAACGGATGAGGACCTTGACCGCCTCTGCTGCCGCATGAAATTACAGATCAAAAGCGAGTGAGGGAAGACTATGATCGGTTTTCTTGCGAGTCGGTTCATCAAAGACTATCAGAACACGTCTGATGCCGCAGTGCGGCGCGCTTACGGTGTGCTTTGCGGCGCGGTGGGCATTGCCATCAACCTGCTGCTCTTCGCGCTCAAGCTGTTTGCGGGGACGCTTGCGGGCTCTGTCGCCGTCACGGCGGACGCCTTTAACAACCTGTCCGACGCGGGCGCGTCCATCGTGACGCTGCTGGGCTTTCGTTTGGCCGGGCAGAAGCCCGACCCCGAGCATCCGTTCGGCCACGGGCGGCTGGAGTATATCTCGGGTCTCATCGTCTCGATCGTCATTTTGCTGATGGGCTTTGAACTGCTGCGCGACGCCGTGGGCGCAATCCTGCATCCCGAGGCTGTGGAGTGCAGCGTGCTGACGGTGGCGATCCTGCTTGTCTCCATCTGCGCCAAGTTCTACATGTACTGCTACAACCGCGGCGTGGGGAAGAAGATCAGCGCCGCCGCCATGCAGGCGACCGCGGCGGACAGCCTGTCCGACTGCGCGGCGACCGCGGCGGTGCTGCTTGCGACACTCGCGGGCTATTTCCTGCATTGGCAGATCGACGGCTGGTGCGGCTTGGTCGTGTCGCTGCTCATCCTGTGGGCGGGCGTGCAGGCGGCAAGGGACACCCTCTCGCCGCTGCTCGGCCAGCCGCCGTCCGAAGAGTTCGTGCAGGAGATCCGCGATATTGTGATGGCGAATAAGGCCGTGTGTGGCATCCACGACCTTGTGGTGCACGATTACGGCCCCGGCCGCGTGATGATCTCGCTGCATGCTGAGGTCCCCGCGCACGGCGATATTCTCACCCTGCACGACGAGATCGACAACGTGGAAAAGCAGCTGCACGACAAGCTTGGCTGTGAGGCGGTCATCCACATGGACCCCATCGTGACGAACGATGAAGCGGTGAATGTCACGCACCAGAGGATCGCAGCACTGGTGCGCGGCATCGACGAGAACATCTCCATCCACGATTTCCGCATGGTCACGGGGCCGACGCACACGAATGTGATCTTCGACGCCGTTGTTCCCTACGGCTGCAAAATGAGCGACAGGGAAGCGGAGGAGAAGATCAAGCGGGCGGTACACGAGCTGGATCCGAGCTATTTCGCTGTGGTGCAGATTGACAAGAGCTATGTGAGATAAGCGCACGAGCGCAAAAGGAGAACCGATGACGGAAGAAATCAAAAAGCTGAAGGAACTCATTGACGGAACGGACAATATCGTCTTTTTCGGCGGGGCAGGTGTTTCGACCGAGAGCGGTATCCCGGATTTTCGCAGCGTGGATGGCCTGTATCATCAGCAGTGGGACGACCCGCCGGAGGCGATCCTGAGTCACACGTATTATGAGCGCTATCCCGAGAAGTTTTTCGCCTTTTACCGCGCGAAGCTCCTCTGCGAAGGCGCAAAGCCCAACGCCGCGCACTTAAAGCTCGCCGAGTGGGAAAAGGAAGGGAAACTCAAGGCCGTTATCACGCAGAATATCGACGGGCTGCATCAGGCGGCGGGCAGCAAGAATGTCCTCGAGCTGCACGGAAGCACCTTGCGCAACTACTGCGAGAAGTGCGGCAAGTTCTACGACGTGTCCTACATCAAGCATTCGCAGGGCGTGCCGCGCTGCACCTGCGGCGGGCGCATCAAGCCCGACGTGGTGCTCTACGAAGAGGGACTGGACGAAAAGACACTCTATCGCGCGGTGGAGTACATTCAGGAGGCCGACGTGCTCATCATCGCGGGCACATCGCTCGCGGTCTATCCGGCGGCGGGCCTCGTGCGCTACTATCGCGGACACAAGCTCGTTGTCATCAACAAGACGCCACTCGACCGCGGACTTGGTGCCGACCTTGTCATCACGGGCGCGGTGGGGGAGACGCTCGCGCAGCTTTAACACGAAAAAGATGCCGGAAAAGTTTGGAAAATCTGAGCTTTTCCGCCATTTCTCTTACAGCAAATTTTTTTATTATTTCTCTCAAAAAAAGGTTGACATTTGGCCTATTTTGGGCTTATAATGGCCAAGTGGTCGTTGAGAGACAGCCGTTTGAAAGATGAACATGCGGGTGTGCTGGAATTGGCAGACAGGCTAGCTTGAGGTGCTAGTGTTCGTATGGACGTGCGGGTTCAAGTCCCGCCATCCGCACCATCTTTTTAAAAATCAAATATGCGCGAGTGGTGGAATTGGCAGACTCGCTAGATTCAGGTTCTAGTGTTCATTACGGACGTGCGGGTTCAAGTCCCGCCTCGCGCACCAAAGTGTTGAAACTCAAGGGTTTTTCCCTTGAGTTTTTTCTTTTACATTAGATTCCTTGGGGTGGTAGAGAACTGGATTTTTTAGAGATCAGAAAGCAGTGTTATTTTTTGCACTTTACGAACAGCCTTCCTAACAAAAATTTCCCTCTTGTTTCGCTTGCGTCAGAATGCAGGGCCGTTTCAAAAAAACTTTTCAAATGTGAAACATTTCCGCAGCCTGAATGATATAGTAAGTGAAAGGCCTTTCAAGGAGAATCCTATGTTGACAGAAGAACAGTTTTCGTATCTTGCAAAAAAGTATATGGACATGGTGTTCCGTCTGGCGTTCCACTACACCAAAAGCCGCTCGGAATCGGACGACATCACGCAGGAGGTGCTGATTAAGCTCTACCGCACGGACAAACCGTTTGAGAGCGAGGATCACGTCAGGTACTGGCTCATCCGCGTTACGGTCAACGAGTGCAAGCGGGCGTTCCTCTCTCCGTGGAAGCGGACGGAGGCGATCGATGATTATACCGAACAGATTGCGTTCAAAACGCCGGAGCACAGCGAGCTCTTTCATGCCGTGATGGCGCTGCCGCAGAAATACCGTGTGCCGATCTTTCTGCACTATTATGAGGGCTACTCCTGCAAGGAGATCTCCCAATTCCTTGGCATTCCCAACGCGACCGTCCGCACCCGATTGCGGCGCGGGCGGGAACAGCTCAAAACCGATCTTCAGGAGGCGAACAACGATGTTTGACGAAAACCTATATCAGGAGACGATCTCCGCGCTTCACGTCTCCGAAGACACACTTTCGGAGGTAATGAACATGACGCACAAGACAAAAAGAAGAGGCCGCCTGCGCACGACGGCGGTGCTTGCGGCGGTCATCGCGATCCTGTGCTGCATGGCGGCAGCTGCAGCGACGCTTGGACTGGATCAGCGGTTGGCGGAGTACTTTGGAGCAACGGCGGAGCAGGAAGAGCTGCTCTCGACTGCGGCGGTCCCAATGAACATTGTGAAGCGGGACAGCGGCGCGGTGATGCGCATCGAGCAGATCATCGCCGACCGCTATTGTGCGGCGGTCCTCATCGACTTTACCGCGCCGGAGGGGACAGTTCTGGATCAGGACTACTACGCATTCGATCGGAGCGTGTCCGCAACGTCCAGGGACGGAGTGAAAATGAATACCTACGGCATTGGCTGGGAGGTATTGCCAAGCAGCACGGAGGATGAGACGGGCCGCCATGCCACGATTTTGATGACGATCCATTCTCTGAAAGGAGAATTCAACTTCATCGGTGCGAAGGTGAAGTTGACGCTCGATGGCCTGTATCGGGATAACTGTTTGGAAGAACTTGTCGTTCCCGGGCGCTGGAGCTGCACATTCACTCTGCCGGAGACTGATCCGGGACGCCTGTGCACGGTGAATGAGCCGATCGAGATTGAGGGAAAGAACGCTGTTCTGACGACGCTCTATGTCTCGCCGCTCTCGCTGACCTGCGAGATCAAGCAGGGAACGGATGATCTGAAAGAAACGGTTGAGCCCATCTACAGCGACGACGGGAAGGAGAGCATCGCTCCCGAGGTGACGCTGCAAAACGGCGAAACGGTCGGCGCGGCGGACTGGTTGTTCCTTATAACGAATTATGCCGATAAGCGCGGGCGCTACTGCTTCCGGATGGATGAAATTCTTGATCCGGAAACAGTGAGCAGTGTTTCCGCCTTCGGAGAGACGTTCTCCGTCGAATGACGGGACGATAAAGCATATTTATGTAAAAAAGGGGCCTCT
>ERZ773155.1574-NODE-1574-length-19065-cov-3.468858_pt1 | contig 19065 bp, 20 predicted proteins | sample MGYA00511262_ERZ773155 | MGnify/ENA primary metagenome ERZ773155 (study PRJEB29015, sample SAMEA2737828) | human gut metagenome | biome: human gut; feature: human-associated habitat; material: faeces | place: China | collected 2012 ... | reverse complement strand
AACCCGGCACCCACCGCCAGCAATGCAATCGGTGTTGCAGTCTGCGCAACATAATTGAGTGTCCGTGCCGGAATCGTCGGGATTGGCAACCGTACCAGTGATGCGATCAGTCCCAGAACAATTCCTATAATAATTGGATTTTTCGCAATGTTGATACAAGCGTTCTTGATTTTACCATAATCTTTATTTGCCTCTGTATTTGCATTAAATACCAATATAATGACTGATAATATATTGAAGAACGGAACTGCCGCCACGATCATAAGCGGTGTCATGCCGATCTCCCCACAGATATTCTCCACAAATGCAACACCCAGAATTGCTGCGCTTCCCCGCGCGCCCGCCTGTGCAAACGCCCCTACCATTGTCTTGTCCTTCAGGGTAAGCTTTGCAATGCCCCACACAAGAAAGAACATAATGATCGTCACGATCATACAGAACAGGAAGAACTTTACATTCATATCCTTTCTCACATCGGAACCTGCAATATCCCGGAACAACATAACCGGAAGTGCGACAATAAACACATATTTATTCGCCACACGCACAAATTCGTCCGTCAGAAAACCGATCCTTCTTAATATATATCCTAACAGAATAATCAGGAAAATCGGAATCGTCACATTCACACTAAATATAAAATTATCCATTGTTTTTTCCTCTTTAAAAATCTTTTTGCATTGCCTAGTGTACCACACTAGGCACATGCAAAAAGAATACCGTACCATTTTATTGTCAGGCTGCCAATGGAAAAAGCGTCAGGATTGATCTCAAAGGAAAAACCCAACCCGGGAAAAGAAACGATCTGTGTCATACCAAAGCTCCATTCTGTTGTGTTTTCTCTGCTTGATTGCTCGTCTCTGCCGCCAATCAGCTTAATCCAACGGCGAAATGACCGACAAAGCCGCATATTCTGTCCGGTAGTCCTCAGCCAGCCGCCGCTGCGCTTCTTCCAGAGTAGCATTGGCTGCCGCTTCCAAAAGATCATACAGACCTAAACCGGAAAAATGGGCGCCTACCATGGCATTGGCAATGGAATCCGGACGGTTAAGCATTCGGATATAACGGCTGTAAACCGCCTTTTTACCCCGCTCAAATGCCTCGAGAGAAATTCCTTCTTTCCGCACCCGCTTGATCTCGTTAAGGATCTCCTGCGCAGCCCGATCCGGATCTTTCGATTCACCAGAAAAAATCAGCGCAGAAAAATCCTTTCCGCAGTCTGTTTCGCTGTCAAAGGTGGCAGTTTGATGCGACCTTGCAACTTAATGGCGGGGGCAGAATGCCTGCTCCTTACGAATTGGCGGACGGGCAACTCTCATGGAGTCGTCGTTATGGTAGCTTCGAACAGCTTAGTATGCAGGTGACTCGTTATTTCCGTCGCTGGTCTATCTATGTGGGAGGCGAGAATCTGACGAACTTCAAGCAGAAGAGCCCGATCATTGACGCGGCGAATCCTTGGGGAGATAATTTCGATTCTACCATGATTTGGGGACCTGTGCACGGTGCAAAAGCCTATGTCGGCATACGTTTCAATCTGGCAAGAAACGGTGAATAAGAAGAATGTATCAAAAATGAATCATAGAATTTTAAACTAATAAGAAAAATGAAAACAAGAAGATGGATAGCCACTTGCGTGGTGGCTCTTTTGGGTGTGACTGCCGTATTGGCGAAAGATATTCGTGTCGTAGTGTTCAAAGTGGCTCAGATGCATTGTGAAAAGTGTGAAAAGAAAGTGAAGGACAATATGCGCTTTGAGAAGGGGCTGAAGGACTTGTCGACTGAGGTGAAAACCAAAACCGTCACTATCACTTACGACGCGGATAAAACAAATGTAAAGAACTTGCAGGCAGGGTTTAAGAAGTTCAATTATGAAGCTGAATTTGTAAAAGAAACAAAGAAAGACGATAAAAAAGCGGATAAGAAGTAATTGAACAAATACCCGTATTTGCGTGTTTTATAAATAGAATGTGGTCTCTCCCCGGCTTTCTCTTTTGGAGAGGGTTGGGGAGAAACTCTTATAAATATAGATAATAATATGGTAAAGAAGAATTTTCCCGTGCTCAATATGCATTGTGCGGGATGTGCAAATAATGTAGAAAGAACAGTCAGGAAGTTGCCGGGGGTCATAGAGGCTTCTGTCAATTTTGCTACCAATACATTAACCGTTTCTTATGAGAGCGATAAACTGGCTCCCGGGGAGATTCGTGCGGCAGTGCTTGCAGCAGGTTACGACTTGATTGTAGAGGAGGCTCATAAAGAAGAACGTCAGGAGGAGGAACAACATAGGCGTTATCTTCGTCTGAAGCGGAAGGTAATCGGTGCGTGGATTCTGGTAGTCCCTTTGCTTATTTTCTCAATGGTATTGATGCATGTGCCATACTCTAATGAAATTCAGTTGGTACTGACTATTCCTGTATTGGTACTTTTCGGCGGCGGTTTTTACACGGGAGCCTGGAAACAGGCAAAAATAGGACGGAGCAATATGGATACGTTGGTTGCGCTAAGTACGTCCATTGCTTTCTTGTTCAGTCTCTTTAATACTTTCTTCCCTGAGTTCTGGTATGCCCGCGGACTGGAACCTCATGTTTATTATGAGGCCTCTGCGGTAATTATAGCTTTCGTCCTGACCGGGAAACTTATGGAAGAACGTGCCAAGGGAAATACATCGAATGCGATTCGCAAGTTAATGGGAATGCAACCTAAAGTAGCCCGTGTATTGCGTAACGGAGTGGAAGAAGAAATATTGATTGACCAACTGCAAGTAGGAGATTTGGTAGTCGTTCGTCCGGGAGAACAGATTCCCGTGGACGGTCAGCTCTCCGAGGGTGATTCGTATGTGGACGAAAGTATGATTAGCGGTGAGCCGATTCCTGTGGAGAAGAAGAAAGGTGATAAAGTACTGGCAGGAACTATCAATCAGCGTGGTTCATTTATTATCAGTGCCACGCAGGTGGGTAGTGAAACAGTGCTTGCCCGTATCATTCACATGGTGCAGGAAGCTCAGGGAAGTAAAGCTCCGGTGCAGCGTATTGTCGACCGTATTACAGGGATCTTTGTCCCTGTTGTGCTGGGAATTGCTATTCTGACATTTATCCTTTGGGTTGTTATCGGCGGTAGCGAATATATGTCTTATGGGATAATGTCGGCTGTGTCTGTTCTTGTGATTGCCTGTCCGTGCGCTTTAGGACTTGCTACGCCTACTGCATTAATGGTGGGTATCGGTAAGGCTGCCGGACAACATATCTTGATCAAGGATGCAGTTGCTTTGGAACAGATGCGCAAAGTAAATGTAGTGGTATTGGATAAGACCGGAACACTGACCGAAGGGCATCCTACCGCTACCGGCTGGTTATGGGCACAGCCTCAGGAACCACATTTCAAAAATGTGCTTCTGGCTGCGGAACTGAAATCAGAACATCCGTTGGCGGGTGCGATTGTTGCTGCACTCCAAGAGGAGGAGAAGATCAAACCCGCTACGCTGGACAGCTTTGAAAGTATTACGGGGAAAGGAATCAAGGTGTCTTATCAGGGACGTACTTACTGGGTAGGCAGCCATAAATTCCTGAAAGATTTCGGTGCTATCGTGAGCGATGTAATGGCTGATATGTTGGTTCGTTATGAATCGGACGGTAATGGTATCATTTACTTTGGTTGCGAGAACGAACTGTTGGCTATTATTGCGGTTTCCGATCCTATTAAAGCAACATCCGCCGAAGCGGTGAAAGAACTGAAACGTCAGGGTATTGATATTTGTATGCTTACCGGTGACGGACAACGTACTGCGTTGGCAGTATCTTCCCGGTTGGGAATCGAACGTTTTGTAGCTGACGCTTTGCCCGACGACAAGGCCGAATTTATACGTGAACTGCAATTGCAGGGAAAGAAAGTGGCAATGGTAGGTGACGGCATTAACGATTCACAAGCTCTGGCACTGGCAGACGTCAGTATCGCTATGGGGAAAGGGACGGACATTGCTATGGATGTAGCTATGGTTACCTTGATGACTTCCGATCTGTTGTTGCTTCCTAAAGCCTTTCAGTTATCGAAGCAAACAGTAAAGTTGATTCATCAGAACCTTTTCTGGGCGTTTATCTATAACTTGATTGGCATTCCTATTGCTGCCGGTGTCCTGTTCCCGTTGAACGGCTTGCTGTTGAACCCGATGCTGGCGAGTGCGGCAATGGCCTTTTCCAGTGTGAGCGTGGTACTTAATTCGTTGAGTCTGGGAAGAAGAAGTCTTTGATTATTGGCCCGGTTTCTTTCAAACAGGGAAATGACTGACTAAAAAGTCGATAGTATCTAAAATTCTCCTCCTTCAGGAAGGAGGAGTACCCGTAGGGGGAGGTGGTAGGTGAATACATAAATTATTTATTATCAGCATTGTGTATCTACCTACCACCCCGACTTTCAGCCAGCCTCCATTTAGCCACTCCCTTTTTATGAAGTTATCTGTTTCTGAATTCCAATGGTGTCATTCCCACATATCGTCTGAAATACTTGCCGAAGAAAGAGGCGCTGGGGAAGTTCAGCGAATAGGCTATTTCTTGTATAGTCATATTGGTCCCTTTCAGTTTTGCTTTGGCGTCCATGATAACAATGTAAGCAATGGTATCCAATACACTTTTGCCCGTTACTTGCCTCACCGTGGTACTCAGGTGTTGGAGGGAGATTCCTAATTGATCGGCGTAGAATTGCGCACGGCGTTCATCTTTGTAATGCTCGGTGATAGATTGGATCAGTTCCCGGCAAATTTCTTTTTTGCGGTTTGAGCTGCTGTTTTCTCCGGGATAGTTGTGGTATATCAGCCGAATACTTGTCAGAATAGTCTGGAGTGACAATTCTACCAGTTCCGGGTCCATATCGAAGTTTTCATTGCAACTGGCCCGGGATAATAAGGCGAAATAGTCTTTCAGATAACCGGCAACATCTTCGGAAAGCGGTACCACCGGTTGTTCTAAAAGTTTAGGATAAGCGTTTCCAATATTTTTCATCAAGTTGACCCGTCCGGTACAATGAGCGGAGAAACCGACGAAACAAAGACATACCTTTTCTGTTCTTTCCCGAAACTGGATGATTGTTCCCGGCAGTAATGTAATCAGGTCATTCGGACGGATTTCATAATCAAGTAGGTTAATCGATGCCTTCATCGACCCCTCCGTACATATGGCTACAATACAGGCTTGCAATCGGCAAGATTGCTTATAAATATTCAGAATGTCTTCCGTGACGTTCGTCCATGCTAATACTTCAGTAGGTAAGTCTACCTGTGGAAAATCCATTTTCATAGTTGTGTTTGTTATATTCGGCCAACAAATGTACACATTTTCTTTTTATTTCTTACCTTTGTTTTTATGAAAACAGTTTTTATCGATTGGAATTTGATACCGTATGCCGAGGCATGGCAACGGCAGACGGAATGGTTCGATGGGATAGTCCGTGCGAAAGCGGAAGGAGAACCGTACGAGAACCATATCATTATGTGCGAACATCCTCACGTCTACACTTTGGGACGTAGCGGAAAGGAAAATAATATGTTGTTGAGTGAGGAACAACTAAAAGCTATTGATGCTACGCTTTACCATATTGACCGGGGCGGAGACATTACTTATCATGGTCCCGGACAGTTAGTTTGCTACCCGATTCTGAATCTGGAGGAGTTCCGGTTGGGATTGAAGGAATATGTTCATCTGTTGGAAGAAGCGGTGATACGTGTCTGCGCATCTTATGGCATTGAAGCGGGACGTCTGGAGAAAGCGACGGGTGTCTGGCTGGAAGGTAATACGTCTCGTGCCCGTAAGATTTGCGCGATAGGAGTGAGGAGTAGTCATTATGTCACTATGCACGGGCTGGCCCTGAATGTGAATACGGATTTGCGCTATTTCAGCTACATTCATCCTTGCGGGTTTATTGATAAAGGCGTCACTTCTCTGCGTCAGGAGTTGAAGCACGATGTGCCTATGGACGAAGTGAAGCAACGCCTCGAGGGTGAACTTAGAATACTATTCCAATGCCAAGCTGCCAAGTACGGTGCATGAAACAGTCTTTGTCTGCCAGTGCGTAGGAGAAGTCGGCACGGATCGGCCAGAAGTTTATTCCGCAGCCAAGTGTTCCGTAGTTGCCTACTCCCTTGTCTTTATCTCCGAAGTGGTATCCTGCACGGACTACCCCGTATTTCAGGAAGTTATATTCGGCGCCGATTCCTGCCTGAAGTTGGCGGATTTCGGAAGGAAGCAGATAGTTGAAGTCGAGTGCCACTTGCAGACGGTTCTCCATGCTGAATGGCAGGTCGATTGCACCTCCCAGGCCTAGTTTGGCGGGAAGTTTGTAACCGTCTATCTTTTTTCCTAAGTTAGCAGCCTGGAAACCGATGCTCCAGGAAGCCATTTCATCCAAAAGAGCCATATTGCGGTGATAAGTTGCTCCGAAGTCAAGGCAAACCGAGTTTTTGGTGTCCGCATCCTTCCAAGCTTTAGCCTGTAAATATCTGAATGTTAGAGACAAGGACAGGTTCTTGGCTACAGTACTGAAATATCCGGCTTCCAGATCCCATATATGCGGGCGGAAGTTATCGTTCTGATCACCGTCCAGTCTTTGCTTCGGATTCTTAAAATGACGGAAACCTACTGTGAAACCATGATTCCCTTCTCTTCCGATTTTATAGAAAACAGATGCGCTGTGCATCGAGTAATCTTTGTTTATGTCAGCGTACGAATAACTTGCGCCCATTACTTCTTGTGAGAAAACAATGGTAGAAGCATTATGAAAGATAGCTGTACTTCCATTGTCGGTGATAGCTAATCCCGTGCCGGCCATACCTGCTGATTGGGCATCCGGAGCAAGTTCCAGAAAGTAGGCGTTTGCGCCTCCTTGCGCAGCCAGAAAGCCGGGCAACAAGCATGAGGCGAGAAGGAAATGTTTAAGTCGTTTCATAATCAGTTATTTTTAGAGTGAGACATTCGGACAACACGTATACCTGTCCACGATTTATTATTGTTCAACATGTGATTGAAAGGCTTCTCGCTGACAACCACTTTTCCCAGCGTGGAAGAAGCGTGCAGCAGATGCAGTTTTCCGTTTACGTAATAGGCTATTCCCACATGGGCTATGTCCAGTCCGGGAAGCTTCGTAGTGATAGCGATAATATCTCCGTTCATAATCCAGGGTAATCCGTTTTCCGGTAATTCGCTTTTCGGCAACCAAGATACAGTTTTTCCGGATAATGCTTTCTCGTATTCTGCCATTTGTGTTACATTTTCCGGAGAATCAGCCAATTTTTTATATTGTTTGGGATGCGTGGACATATATGAAAGAGAAAGTTTCGTAGTACGGGAACTGTTTCGGGCTGTAACGTCAGTCAGAAAACCGTTGCGGAGACCATTATCAATCCAGTCGGAAGTATAATGCAGGCGGGAGGGGTATCCATTGATGATACCGTCCCGGTAACGTATCCTTTGCAAGTTATCGGCAAAAGAAGAACCGAGTGCTTGTGCCAGTGTATATTCTACAAAGGTCAGGCAATCTACTTCTTTGGTGTTGATAACCAGTTGCTCTACTTCGTTCCGGTCCAACGTGTTGGCTACGTATCTGGTCCCCAAGTAAGACTTTCCGATTCTTAGCATAGGGTCGGACTCGTTTGAAGTTGATTCAACGGGCTGTTGTGCAAATGCCATAACAGTGATAAGCGATATTATGATAGATAGCAGTCTCCGCATATTACTTATTTAACTTTCATTGAAGCTTTGATGAAATAGAGGATTAATAAAGCGTATGCTCCTAATGCCAACACTTCGGACCAAGTATTGTTCAACCATGCTTCATTCACCAGATTAACGCCACCGAAACGCATAGCGGCACTGATTACCCCCATTAATGCACCTCCGGCAATGAAACCGGACGCCAACAGAGTTCCTTTTTCTCCTCTTTCCGTATTCAATGCTGCGTCTTTGCTGCGGGAAGTGACATACCAGTTTACAGCACCACCCACAACCAATGGTACGTTCAATTCCAAAGGAATAAACATACCCAATGCGAAAGCTAAAGCAGGAATTTTACAAAGAGTCAAAATGATAGCTAAAACAGCTCCGATACCGTATAACAACCAAGGAGCACCAACACCGCTCATCAACGGTTCGATAACTGCTGCCATTGCATTTGCCTGTGGAGCAGCGAGTGCGCCGCTTGTGAATCCGTATGTCTTGTTCAAGATAATCATTACACCGCCTACGGTTGCAGCAGAAACGATTGTCCCTAGGAATTTCCATGTCTCCTGTTTGGCAGGAGTACTTCCCAACCAGTAACCGATCTTCAAGTCAGTGATAAAACCTCCCGCCATGGATAGTGCCGTACATACCACACCACCCATAACTAACGCAGCGACCATTCCCGAAGGACCTCGCAATCCAACGGCTACCATGACTACGGAAGCCAGAATCAATGTCATCAGTGTCATTCCCGATACCGGGTTTGTGCCTACAATGGCGATTGCATTGGCGGCTACCGTAGTAAACAGGAAAGAAATGCCGGCCACTAAAACGATTGCTACCAATGTATGCACCAGATTTCCCTGCATCACATCGAAGTAGAAAAATAACACAATCAGTATCAGTGTGATGATAGAACCAATCGCAATAATTTTCATCGAAAGATCCCGTTGCGTACGGATAATGTTTTTCTCTACATTTCCTTTACCACCCATTTCTTTGGCAGCCAGTCCGACAGCACTCTTGATGATTCCCCAGGAACGGATAATGCCGATCACACCTGCCATAGCGATACCACCGATACCGATACTCTTGGCGTAATACTTGAATATTTCTTCCGGACTCATCATGCCTACCGTAGAAGTAATCTCCGGATTCCATGCATTCAGCACGCTGTCTCCCCAGATAGCAGACATTCCCGGAATGATAATCCACCAGACAGCCAATGAACCGGCACAAATGATCGAAGCATATTTCAATCCGACGATATATCCCAAACCGAGTACTGCCGCACCTGTATTGACCTTGAATACGAGTTTTGCTTTTTCCGCCAACATCTCGCCGGCACTGCATACGCGAGTCGTGAAATTCTCGTTCCACCAACCGAATGTGGCTACGATAAAGTCATATAATCCGCCGATCATTCCTGCCATTAACAACGGTTTAGCCTGACTACCGCCTTTTTCTCCCGAAATCAATACCTGAGTAGTGGCAGTGGCTTCCGGAAAAGGATATTTGCCATGCATGTCGCTAACGAAATATTTGCGGAAAGGAATCAGGAACAGGATACCCAATACACCACCCAGCAGGGAACTGATAAATACCTGCATAAAGGTGACGGTCATTTCGGGATACTTAGCCTGAAGAATATAGAGGGCGGGGAGGGTAAAGATAGCTCCGGCAACGATTACACCGGAACAAGCCCCTATTGACTGGATAATAACATTTTCTCCTAAAGCATTTTTTCTTTTGGCAGCTCCGGAAACTCCTACGGCAATAATTGCAATCGGGATAGCTGCTTCGAACACCTGACCTACTTTTAATCCCAGATAAGCGGCGGCAGCCGAGAAAAGGATTGCCATGGCGATACCCCATGCTACTGACCAGATGTTAACTTCCGGATAACTTTTTGAGGGAGCCATTAACGGGTTGTACACTTCTCCCGGTTTCAACTCTCTGAACGCGTTCTCGGGTAGCCCGGTGAACTTGTCTTCTTCTTGTTTCATAGTTTTATAATTTGCTAATGTGTCAATTTTATATATTCGTCCTCAAAGTAAACAAAAAAAAAGGAGAACCGAAAGATTCTCCTTTATGTTATCGCCTATTTTTTCTTATTTGGCATCTTTGGCCGTCATGTCGCCCTCGATATATAGCCTTACCATTTCTGTTTTGGCATTGGTACGCAGAGTGATTGATTTCTTGAAATGTCCTGGATATTTACCTGTTCCGTTATAAGTTACCTTGATCGTGCCTTTTTTTCCGGGCATGATAGGTTCTTTCGTATATTCAGGTACGGTACATCCGCAAGAGGCTACTGCCTGATGAATTACCAAAGGAGCGTCACCGATATTAGTAAAGGTGAATGTGCAACTGACAACCGGACTGTTTTCGGAAAACTTACCGAAATCATGGGTTGTTTTGTCAAATTTAATGTCGGCATTTGTTTGTGCAAATGCAAAACTTACTCCCATTACTAATAAGGTCATTAAAAAAAGTACCTTTTTCATTTTTCCTTCTTTTTAGTGATTACAAGTGACAAAGGTAGTGCTTTTTCCTTAAAATGTACTTTATGGAGTGCGAAATAGTATTAAACGACTCTCTTTTGTTATTTAGAGAGCTCGAACCCCAACATCATTCCGTCGTAATTATCGGCCAGTGAGCTGACTGTTTTCAAAGCGGTACTATTGCTTTTACTTCCGATAAACGCTAATAATTTGAGCAGTTTGTCCGAGTTGAACAATAATTCCAATGAGCTGGAGCTGCAATTTACTTTCGCGTGGAGATTCAGCAGTTTCAAGAATTTCAGGTCTACCTGTTTTGCGGAAGCGTCATAAGAATAAGTTCCTTTCAGTGTTTTTTTACCTACGGTACTTGTGAAAGTACTGTCGGCATTGAATGTGAAATTCATCTGTCCGGCCTTGATCCCTACTTTGCTTAGTTGTTCATCGAGCTTGTTTTCTGCCATGGTAGCGGCTGCGGCGCCTCCTGCTTTCATCAACAGATTCTCCGATTCAAATTCTACTGCCGAACCTTTGTAGTTCCATGTTCCGGTCATGTCGATCGTTTCAGGAGTTCCGGTGATAGCATTTACTACTTTCGAGATGTTGTCCTTATTTAACAAGTCTTTCCATGACTGCGCCTGGCTGTTAGTGGCTATTAGCAAGAATACTGCCATAAAGGCAAGTGATACAATGTTCTTTTTCATTTGTAATTGATTTCCTTGTTTATGTTTTCAATATAATTGAGAATTTCTGTCCGTCCTGTGCGGTTTTCCGAGGAGGAGATAAAGTAGGGGGGAAGTTCTTCCCACTGTTTACTTAACTCACGCAAATAAGCGTTGACGTTCATCTTCAGGCGGCCGCCTTTGAGTTTGTCGGCTTTGGTGAAGATGATAGAAAAAGGTATTCCGTTCTCGCCCAGCCATTCCATAAATTCGAGGTCTATATTCTGAGGCTCCAGACGGCTGTCTATCAAGACAAAGAGGTTTGTCATCTGTTCCCGTTCCAAGATATAATCTTCGATTATGGTACGTATCTGGTCTTTTCCTTTCTGTCCGCGACGGGCGTATCCATATCCCGGAAGGTCGACCAGATACCAGTTCTTGTTAATAAGAAAGTGGTTGATTAGCATTGTCTTTCCCGGGGTAGCGGAAGTCATTGCCAGTCCTTTGCGGGCGGTCAGCATATTGATAAGGCTTGACTTTCCTACGTTGGAACGGCCGATGAAGGCATATTCGGGGAAGATACCTGCCGGACATTTTTTCACGTCTGTATTGCTAATCACAAATTCTGCACTTGTTATTTCCATTTTCTTGTCATTTATTTCTTTATAATTTCGTTTATAATAAACTCGCTCATCGTTTATAATAAACTATTGCGTCGTTTATAATAAACTCTGCCATTATTTATAATAAACTCCGGAGCACCTGTTTTTATGGCGCTTTCGGCGTTTTCTCTTTTTTAGACATAAGCATTAGTCCTGCAAAGGTAAGAGTTCCATTCAACATTAGCAATTCATAGCCGAATTTATATCCGGTTTCTTTGAATATCCACCAGTCTAAAACATAGCAGAGCAGTGGGGAGGCGACAGCTGTGAGGGGAACCCGGCGGTCGTTTGTCTGTCTTCGTGTGAACAGACCGAAGGCAAACATTCCCAGTAGCGGGCCGTATGTGTAGGAGGCGATGATGTATATGGCGTCAATTACACTTTTGTTATTCAGCATTTCTACCAGGCAAATGAATAAGGCTAATAAAACAGAAAGAGAGAAATGTACCTTCTTTCTTTTACGGCATGCCACCTCTTCAGAGTCTTTTCCCGTGTTCAGCAGGTCTACGCATACACTGGTCGTCATGGCTGTCAGCGCGGAATCAGAGTTGCTGAAAGCGGCTGCGATAATTCCGATTGTAAAAAGTATCAATACCGGTTTCCCCAAGTACCCTTGTGCGGCAAACATGGGAAGAATGTCGTCGTTCATTGCCGGAAGTTCCAGTTGCATCTGTCCGGCTAGGGCTATTAGCAAAATTCCCAGGCATAAAAACAGAAGATTCAGCGGGATAAAGGAGAATCCGTAGCAGTACATATTCTTTTTTGCTTCCCGGAGGTTCCGGCAGGAAAGGTTCTTCTGCATCATATCCTGGTCTAGCCCGGTCATCACTATGACGATGAAAATACCGCTAAAGAATTGTTTGAAGAAGTTCTGGCGGGATATCCAGTCGTCGAAAACGAAGATACGGCTGTGTTCGCTGCCTTGAATTGTCCGGATGATACCACTGAAATCAAGTCCCAGTTTCTGAACGGTGAAATAGATGATGAAGATCAATGCTGCAATCAGGCAGAATGTCTGCAAGGTATCTGTCCAGACGATTGTCTTTATACCGCTTTTATGGGTGTATATCCATACTAATGCTACCGAACCGACGGCTATCAGCCAGAAGGGGATATGCATTTCCTGAAATACATAGGTGTGGAGAATGAGGCAGACCAGATATAGTTTGGCAGCCGTTCCCAGCATACGTGATAAGAGAAAGAAGAAAGAGCCGGTGCGATAGGCATGTGTCCCGATGCGTGTACCGAGATAGCCGTAGATACTTGTCAGGTTGAGTCTGTAATATAAAGGAAGCAGTACGTGGGCAACAACCATATATCCGAAAAAGAATCCGAATACCGTTTGCATATAGGTCATATCCATTCCGCGTATCATTCCCGGAACGGAAACGAAAGTGACTCCGGAGATAGAGGCGCCAATCATTCCGAAGGAGACTATATACCAGGGCGATTTGTTCTCTCCCTTAAAGAACGCTGCATTCGATCCGCCTTTATGTCCGGTGATACGGGCTATTAGTAATAATACCGCGAAGTAGCAAAGAATAGTGACTAGTATCATCATAACAGATGCAAAGGTAGCAATTTTTGTAGGTATTAAAAACAATAATCTGTATCTTTGCAAGGTTTTATCGATAGAACAGCAAATATTATCTATGAACCAACAATATCCTTCTATACTGCTTGAAAAGGCAGTCGGCGAATTTTCCAAACTTCCGGGTATCGGGCGTAAGACGGCTATGAGGCTTGTTCTGCATCTGCTCCGTCAGGATACGGCTACGGTGGAAGCTTTCGGAAATTCTATCATAACATTGAAACGTGAGGTGAAATACTGCAAAGTGTGTCATAATATATCCGATACTGAAACTTGCCAGATTTGTGCTAATCCGCAACGGGATGCTTCCACTGTCTGTGTGGTGGAAAATATCCGTGATGTAATGGCGGTAGAGGCAACCCAGCAGTATCGCGGGCTTTATCACGTTTTGGGAGGAGTCATTTCTCCAATGGACGGAGTCGGACCGAGTGACCTTCAAATTGAAAGCCTGGTGCAGCGGGTGGCTGAAGGTGGAATCAAAGAAGTTATTCTGGCATTGAGCACTACGATGGAGGGGGATACTACCAACTTCTATATCTATCGCAAGCTGGATAAACTAGGGGTTAAACTAAGTGTGATAGCCCGTGGCATATCGGTTGGTGATGAACTTGAATATGCCGATGAAGTAACTTTAGGACGCAGCATTGTGAACCGGACGCTTTTTACCGGAACTGTATAATCATTATTAATCATTTAAGAACGAACATGGAAGAACAGATAAAACGAGCTGTCAGAAATTTGAATATCAGTTATGTTTTCTTTTGGGTGCTCCCGGCATTTTTGCTTGGGGCAGGAGAGTTTGAACTCTTTCCCGTAGGAGGTTTGGTAGATAACGCACCGGCTATCTACTATTTTGAGACGGTCGGCATTTTGCTTACTGCTTTGTGTGTGCCTCTTTCTCTCAAATTATTTAGCTTGGTGCTTAAGAAAAAGATAGATCACATGACTATCACGCTTGCCTTGAAGCGATATGTGCAATGGAACATTGTTCGCTTGGGAGTGCTTGAAGTAGCTATTGTGGTGAACCTTTTGTGTTACTACCTGACGTTGAGCAGTACGGGTAACCTCTGTATGCTGATTGGCCTCACGGCGTCACTTTTCTGCCTGCCCAGCGAGAAGAGATTGCGTAACGAACTTCACATTGCAAAAGAAGAAAAGCTATGAGACAGTCTTTCTTGATGAACGAGCGTATCTATCTTCGTGCGGTAGAACCGGAAGATATGGATATAATGTATGAGATGGAAAATGATCCTTCGATGTGGGACATCAGTAACTTTACAGTTCCATACTCCCGTTACGTATTGCGCCAATATATTGAAGGTTCGCAGTGTGATGTGTTTGCGGATAAGCAATTACGTCTGATGATGGTACGCAAATCCGACCAGTGTATCCTTGGTACGATTGATATTACGGATTTCGTTCCCCTTCATTCGCGGGGAGAAGTAGGAATTGCCGTGCATAAGGATTATCGTCAGCAAGGTTATGCCACCGATGCATTGAAGCTGCTTTGTGAATATGCTTTTGATTTTCTGTCTTTAAGTCAACTCTATGCACATGTCATGACGGATAATGAAGTATGTGTAAAACTGTTCACCTCTTGTGGTTTCGTTCAATGCGGATTATTAAAAAACTGGTTGCAAGTGGAGGGCTGCTACAAAGACGCATTGCTCCTCCAATGTTTGAATCCTAAGAAATAAAATATTAGTTGAGAGTAGGCACTTGTGGGAAGCGTGACCACGTTTCGTACTTGCTGCCTAGTTTCTCTAAAGCAGTCCGCCACATATCTTTGATATTGTTTTTCATCAGATATGATTTTTCTTCTTCAGACACCAGCCATGTGTTTTCTCTGATTTCGTTATTTAGCTGTTCGCTGTCCCATCCGGAATATCCCAGGAAGAAACGGATACATTCGCTGATTTTATTTCCTTGTAATATATATTTCTTTATTTCATCAAAATCTCCATTCAGATAAAGTCCTTTGCTGATAGAGATAGAGCCGGGGATGTCTGATAGTGTATGGAGGTAAAATAAAGTATCAGTGGCAATCGGTCCACCTTTGTATAGAGGAATCTCGTCCAGATATTTAAATTCCATGATGATATCGTTCAGGAATAATGGCAGTTGTTTGTTGATAACCAATCCCATACTTCCTTCGTCCGTATGATCGACCAGTAAAATTACGGATCTGCCAAACGTTGCGTCACGCAGAAAAGGTTCAGATATTAAAATCTTTCCTCTTGATGGTAACACATTATTCGATTGAATCTTAAATATGTCAGAGTCGATATTCATGCCACTAAAGTAAGAAAAAAAACGGAATAACAATCGTTCTTTCCGTTTTTTTTCATTTTAAGAATGGCTTTTATGAATATCTTATGTCAAATAATCAGGCTATCGGATGATTTTCAGCAAATAGTTTCATTCTTTCATCCAGTTGCGCATACTGATGATCTTTAATAAAAGAGGTACACGCGCGCAAACCTTCCTGATGGCTTCCTGTTGTAACCAATGAGATCGCGCTTACTCCGTAGTACATCAGTTCTTTGGCCAGTTCGCCGCTGGTCATTCCCGGATATCCGATGGTAAAATAGAATCCGTCCGCAATCGGGTCGCCCAAGTCGTTGTCATATACCAGGTGGAAACCGTGACGGAGGAAGATTTCTTTCAATTTTTGTGCTCTTTCACCATAGATCTTCACTTCGTTGAGGAAGTTATATTGTCCTTCGTTGGCAGCTTTCAGCATGGCAGCCATGGCGAATTGTGCGGAATGACTCGTTCCTGATGAAAGTGCATAAAGTACGCGATGGATGAAAACAGTTCCAAAGGTACCGCCGCCATATCGTTTGGTCAGTCCTGGATAGCTTCGGTGGTATAATTTATCAGAGATACAGCTTACGCCAATACGCTGTCCGGCGTAGCTGAATGCTTTCGAACCGGAAATCAACAATACATAATTATCTGTATAATGGGCTACTGATGGCTGGAAAGGAGGTTGGTATGGTTTGCTCAAATCCTGCCGGAAGTCCATGGCGAAATAAGCCAAGTCTTCCAAAACAATCACATCATACTGCGTTGCCAATTCACCGATAATCTGCAATTCTTCCTCTTTCAGGCAAATCCAGCTGGGGTTATTGGGATTCGAATAAATGATAGCTGATATATTTCCTTTTTTCAGATAGCTTTCCAGTTTCTCTTTCAGTTTGTCTCCGCGGTAGTCATATACATCAAACGTTTCGAACTTTTGTCCCATTACTACCAACTGCTGTTTCTGTACTGGAAATCCGGGATCGATGAATAAAATCGTATCTTTCTTTTCGTCACATTGGCTGCAAGTGAGGAATGAAGCGAATGTTCCTTGCATAGAGCCGGTAACAGGTACGCATCCCTCCGGATTTAAATCTACGTTGATAAATGCTTTGATAAAGTTGGACGCCTCTTTTTTCAGTTCCGGCAATCCGTTGATATCGGGGGATAGGCTGGCAATGCCATTTTGTAACGCTTCAATCTCTGCTTTCACACCTACTGCGGAAGGAGGGAGCCGTCATTGAGTTCAATGAATCCAAACCCCTTCAGATCCCGAATGGTGCGGACCCAACCGCCCACGGTGACGGTCTGGCCGCTGAGGGCCTCGCTGTCGGCGTAAATGGCCGCGATTTTTGTATAACTCATAGAAACTCACCCGTTTTTCTCATTTTTGGGACAATTCCTTGTTATTGTACTCCACTTCCTCCCATTTTACAAGAGAAAAGTGCCTGGAATCTCTGCGGCGGACGTCTTCCGCGGCCGCATTCGTCCGATGTCCTGCTCTGGTTCCCGGAAGCGGGCAGAAAACCGGCGGGGCCGGCCCCTCGCCCAGCCCCGCCGCCTCTTAGGAAATGGCCTCGCTGCCCACAGTATAGCTCCCCCAGTGACCTCCGATGCTGACGGCGGTGCAGTCCTGGAAATAGTAAGCTCCCAGCGGGGAGCGCCACTTCTCGGCGTTAAAACGCACGCCGTCGTAGTCCGGGATCTCGTCACCGGGCCCCAGAGAAGGCAGGCTGAACACTACCGGATCGTCCGTCTCTGTGATGGAGAACAAGCACCCATCCTCCCACTGGTACAGCGCCGGGTGCTCCTCTCCCTCTCCGGCGGAGCCTTCAAAAGAGATTGGAGTCAGATAGCCGCCCTCCGCCAGCTCTTCATACGTTCCCTGAATGGCCGTCAGCCCATGGGCCTGACCGAAGGCCCATGCCACTGCCTGCCGCTCGGGGTAGCTGAGGCTGGTCCCTGAGAGGTCTACCCCCAGCTCCGTAATATTTTCGTTGAGGCCGGGATCCGCCGCCCACAGATCCTCCAGCACCTGGAGATAGAGTACGCTGAGATCGTTGAACTCCTCCGTGGAAAACGCCAGCGCCGTGACATTGGAGAACTGAAGGGGCCAGGTCTCCTGGAACCCGCCGGAATTGGTCACCAACACCGTCGTCCCGGCCAGGGAGCCTCCCGGCAGAGCCTGGTACGCTCCAGGTGCCGACGGATCAAACTCCGTGCCGTCCAGCGTCATGTCCTGATCTCCCAGCGACAGCGTAAACACTCCGGTGGACCCCTGCTCTGCCAGCAGCAGCGTTCCCTGATCCTCCTGTACCACCCGGCACAAGGTGGTTTCCGGGGATTCCTCCGGCAGCGTCTCCTCCCGCAGCGGCTTTTCCCCAAACACGCCCCAGCCCGCCAGCAGGCAAAGGCACAGGCCGATACTCAAAAAGGCCAGTCTCGCTTTCATTTTCTTCGCCTCCCTTTCTGTCTTTTCTGTCGGCGCCGGCCGCGGTTTTGTTCCGCCGCCGGTACTTCTTTTCTTGCAAGCTCCCGAAATTTCCACAGAGATGTGGAAATTGGGGATTGACATTTCCTTGAAACCCAAATAATCCAAGCATAGGATTATGCTTCTAAATTTTTTTAGATATTAGATACAGGAGGGCCGGCATGACACAGCGCGAGTGGCAGCTTCTCAACTGGATTGAAGAAAATCCAATGATCTCTCAGCAAGAGCTGGCGGACAAGGCAGGCATCACCCGGTCCTCCGTGGCGGTGCACATCTCCAATCTGATGAAAAAGGGCTACATCTCCGGCAAGGGCTATATCATTCCATTCACACTGCCCCTTACGTAACGGTGGTGGACGGCGTGACCATGGACACGTACCGCCATCTCACCCCCCCAGGTGCTAGCCCAGCGGCAAAAGCTTCTGTGCAACAGCCAGGTGATCGTTATGGACACCAACATCCCCGCCGCGTCCATTGCCTGGCTTGTTGAGCACGCCGGCGTGCCCGTCATCGGCTACGGCACCAAGAGCTGCCCGCCTTCTACACCCGCAGGAGCGGTTTCCAGATGGACTACGAGATCGACACCCCCGCAGAACTAGCCAAGGCGTTTTACGTCAAGCAGGATATGGGCCTTGGCGACGGCACGCTGGTGACCAACCCCATCCCCGAGGAATACTCCATGGACGCAGACGTTATCAACAGGGCCATTGACGAGGCGGTAGCCGAAGCCAATACCCAGGGCATCCACGGCAAGGAGAGCACCCCCTTCCTGCTGGCCAAGATCCAAGATCAAAGACCTGACCGGCGGCGATTCCCTGGCCTCCAACATCCAGCTGGTGTACAACAACGCCCGGCTGGCCGCTCAAACCGATGGCGAACTGAGCCGTCTTGTCAGAGGCTGAGATTTCTGATACACTGGACTGGCCGGAGCACTCCGGTCAGTCTTTTTGTATTCTTTCAAGAATAGGGGGCACCCATAATGGAAAAGGCGCTCTATCTGCCAACGGAAAATTCCACCACGCTTTTTGCGGTGATTGGCAATCCCTGGGCACTTCTGGGGATCTGGCTGGTTCTCATCAATCTTGTTACCTTTTGGGTATTCGGCCTGGATAAGTGGAAGGCCCGCCGGAAAGTCCGCAACGAGGCCGTCCGCC
>ERZ773155.1572-NODE-1572-length-19078-cov-7.046996_pt1 | contig 19078 bp, 16 predicted proteins | sample MGYA00511262_ERZ773155 | MGnify/ENA primary metagenome ERZ773155 (study PRJEB29015, sample SAMEA2737828) | human gut metagenome | biome: human gut; feature: human-associated habitat; material: faeces | place: China | collected 2012 ... | reverse complement strand
GGGGCGGGCTTGGGCGGAGGCGGGGGCAGCTCGGCGGCCATCACCCGGCGGTGTCCGCTGATGATGCGCCATGTGTTCTCGCCGTCGGGCGTGACCACGATGTCCTCCAAAAAGCCGTCCTGCTCCACTTTCCGCAGAATGTGGCCAAGATTATCCTATCATGACACAATTAAATTGACAAAGAGAAGTTCACCCCTAAGCCGTAAAAAATGGCCTAAAAGGGGAAGCTCACTTTTTCAAAATAACCAGAGGCCGTCTTAGGTCTCATTGATAGCAATTGAACAAAATGATATTTTTGTTCAATTAAGGGAAGGGCGAGCCAGGGAGGGGGGGTGACAGTTGTTTTGACAAAGTGAACGTCTCCTCCGCTTAGGTGCTTTGCCCTCTTTTTACGCTTGCCATACACGCACCGTCAGTATTTCTTGGGAAAATTCGCCTTTCCTAATTGCCAGAGATATTGGTCGATTTCCTTTACGGTATATGATTCCAATTTATAAAACCGTTGAAAATCATGCAATACTGCATATCTGCGTTGCTACCAAGTCGAGGGCGATGCCTGTATGCGCTGTCCAAAACGGCCGGGCTGTTTTGACAAGGCTGGAATTCGGCGCAGAGTGCTGGCCAGCAGCTGCTATCGTAGTATATAACAGCTTATTTTTGCCTGATCCTCGGCACGTATGGCCTCCTTGGCTGCATCCATTTTTTCTTTCCGTGCCCGCTTATTTTTCCAGTAGTAAGTGGCCTGCCAGCCTGTTGACTTCCTGCGAAGATATGCCTCGTGCCGTCTCTCCCGAATTTTCTGCCGTTTCTCCATCAGCAGAATCTCCTCCGGCGTCGGCCCTTGCTCCGTGGCCGGTGTCTCGAACTTGCCAATGAAGTTGAAATAGAACTCAATGGTCTGCGGCGAATCAACGGAGCCTTTAATGTCACGCTCATGCACCAGAATCTTGTACACGAATTCATTCAGCATGGTATTGGTCAGCCCCTCGAAGTTTGCGTATTTCCGCACAAGTGCAATGAATTTATCTGCAGAAATAAGCTCGTTCTCATATCCGGCATTTTTCAGAGGGCATCAACGCGTGGGAACTCCTGAATACCTGTCCATGATGCGGCTTCGTAAAATCTGGGCCGAGGGCAGTTTCTCCGTCTTGAAACGGGAACACTGTATTTCAAAGATTCGAAAAAGGGGCATTCTTGCAGCTACGGAAGAATGCCTCCTTGCTGCCATGGCCCTAAATCTTAAGCGGATGGCAAAATGCCATCTTTCGCTATCTCCCAATTTATTATTCTGCTGGGGCCACGATGGGTTTCAGCAGAATTTTTGTCAACAGGCCCAATCGTCCGCTTCAATTTTTAAAATTCAACTGATTGAAAATCAGAAATTTGACTGAATATAGTTGCGAAATCCGGCTGAATGGATTATAATGGACTCAGCTTATAGTCGAGGTGAATGTTTATGGATAAGCAGAACTACAAACCCCGCGTTATTGATGCAAAGGTGAAAGAATATCTGTTGGCCTTTGGTGCCGTTTGCATTGAGGGGCCCAAGTGGTGTGGAAAGACCTGGACTTCCTCTTATCACAGCAAAAGCGAAATCTACATCGGTGATCCTGCCAACAACTTTCAAAATCGCCAGCTAGCCGAATTGTCCCCCGCTCTGATCCTGGACGGTGAAACTCCGCGCCTGATTGACGAGTGGCAGGAGGTTCCTCCCATTTGGGATGCCGTGCGATACAAGGTGGATCAGGTTGCGGAAAAAGGACAATTCATTCTGACCGGTTCTGCTACTCCTAACCACAAGGGCATTCTGCACAGCGGTGCAGGCCGTATTGCCAAACTGCGGATGCGTCCTATGTCCCTATACGAGTCTGGAGATTCCTGCGGTAAGGTCTCTCTGGAAAAGCTGTGTCACGGTGAGTTGGCACCTGCATTAACCGGCGAAGTGGATCTGAAAAAGTTGATTGAGCTGATTATCCGCGGCGGTTGGCCTGGCAGTTTGGGATTGCCTATTGAACAGGCTGCTCTGCTTCCTTTAGAATACCTCAACGCCGTTATCGATGACGACGTGTACCGCATCGACGGTGTGAAGCGCGATACATCCAAGATGCGCTTGTTGTTGCGCTCTCTGGCTCGCAACGAAAGCACTACCGTCACCAATAAGACTTTAATGAAAGACATCAAGGCCGTGGATGACGAGGATATCGACTCCAATACGGTGTCTGCCTATCTGGATATTTTCAAGCGGTTGTTTATTACGGACAATCAGCCGCCGTTCTCCTCTGGAATCCGTTCATCTGTCCGTATCAAGCAAGCCGAAAAGCGGCACTTCTCCGATCCTTCCCTGGCCTGTGCTTTACTGAAAGCTACTCCTGCTGGACTGATGGGCGATTTGGAGATGCTCGGATTCCTGTTTGAAGCCCTGTGCGAGCGGGATCTTCGAATCTATGCAGAATCCTTCGGTGCAAGCTTGTACCACTATCAGGATTATAAAAATCAGGAAATCGATGCTGTCATCGAACTGCCTGACAGCGAGTGGTGCGCTTTTGAAATCAAACTGGGAGCTAACCAGATCGACGCTGCCGCCGCCAACCTGCTGGAGATCAAAGAGCAAATTTCGGAAGACCCCAAGGGAAAGCCCCCCGCGGTTCTCTGCGTACTGTGCGGCATGGCAAACGCTGCCTATCAGCGGCCAGATGGGGTGTTTGTGGTTCCAATTACGGCCCTAAAGAATTAATCGATGTGTTGTTATGAGACAAAAAGAATATGGTACATTATCCGCGCCCTTTTGGGCTGTCAGGCCATTTACTCTCCCATTCTAACAGCTTCGGCTTTGAGATGGAAAAAGACGCGGCTGGCTGCCGCGCCTTCAACCGTAACTATATTGTAGGAGATATTATAATAAATCCTTCTTTTTACCAGCCATTTATCTCAGGCTTTGAGTTATCATTTCAATCATCTGAATTGATCATTTCAAAAATACTATATAGTTTTTTTTCTTCTTTTTCCCAAGATTCTATGGTCGCAGTTGCCTGCTCATCATCATAATCCAGAAAATAGCAGAGTGCATCCGCTTTTTTGCAAGGTAGCCGCCTTATCATCTGGAGAATATTGGAATCCCTTTCATGACAAAATTGTTCAAACAGTATATTATTATCACGAATAGATATCGGCTCAATCTTTGTGGTCCCAGTACGTTTCAGCAATGCATAAAAATCACTTTTAGCCCGCCCGGGAATAAACCCATATTGACTTAAATTTAGTATCAGAGATTGTAAACTAATTTGGAGTTTCAATTTAATTGGGATTGCCAGCGAAATAATACTGTTCAAATCTCCACGTACTTTCGAAAATTGCTCAGCATACGGCTGCAAAGAACTCGGAGGACACAGCAACCGAGACGCAAAATAATCCGCCATGTAATCAAGAAGGCTCTTTTTATTTGTAGGATATGTAGACTGGTGGAATCTGCGCTTATAGACAGGACGATGTAATATTATATGTCCATACTCATGAGCAACTGTGAATAGCTGTCGCTCAACAGTAATCTGTGAATTTGAATTGACAATGATAAAGCAACCAAGCCCTTCATCACATATTGATAGCCCAAAGGTATCCACTGTTGATAAATCCATAAATATCACATTGATTCCGCGCAGAGTCAATGCAGAGATTAAGCTAGTCGCGCCTTTCCCTTCCATCCCGAGCCGCAGTCGCTGATCATCTGCAATTTGCCAAATCTCATGCAGAAGGGATTCATCAACCGCAAGTTTAGGTGCAAAATAGTCCTGACATTCAAAATTAATGTCAACCACTTTGTTCTGATAATTTACAAACAGATTATACTGTTCCGGCAAGTAGGAAATCTTTTTGCCGACACTCTTCGCTAATAATTTATATTTGTCCAGGTATTCTCCAACCTGCTCTGCGATTTCATCGACCGCTTCTTCATAGTGTAAAGCTGAGCGAAATAAAAAATTGGTTTTGCCATCAGAGTGGTCTTTCAAAAGGTATTCGGCCGGAATATTGAAGAAGTCAGCGATTTTAACCAACTGGACACTATCAATTGTTGAAGTAGTTTTCAAATAGTTTGTTAATGTCTGTCTCGATATCCCAAGGTACCCGCTAAGTTCAGATACAGAAATCTTGTGCTTGTCAAGGAGATCCTGGATATTTTGCGCAATAACTTGTACAATTTCCATACGATGCCCTCCTTTATTTACTTTTTGTCGTATCTAGTATACACAACGTAAATGAAAAGTCAATAAATATCGTTCACATATTGTAAAATTTTTTTACGTTTTCCGATGAACAATACGCCAAAACTCGATAATTGTAAAATTTTTTGGAAGCAAGTCTTGACATTAAGCACTGCGTTGAATATACTAAGTGCAACAGCAAGAAATGGAGGTGGTTCCCTTCTCTCGCACAAGATATTGCGTCTGCGATGCCTACCACTATTGCAGATGCCCAAAAGAAGGGGGAGTGGTTATGATGGACAAGCAAAAATGAAAGAAGACTGCCAAAGCAGCCTTCTTTCGTCACTCAATGGTACGATAACAGACGCAATTATGTTATCAACCATCTCTTGCGCAAAAGGCTACCACACCTCTCAACGCACTTTGAAATGAAACTATTATACAGGATGTCGGTGGGTTGCGCAAGAGGAATTCTCTGGAATTGCAATTATATTTTTGGAGGATTACAATTTATGAATGATTCTGTTAATTCCAAGAAGCCTACAACCTTTAAATTTAAAGTTCTGCACGATATGTTTGAAACGCCGAATCGCTATATTACCGGCCGCGAGATCCTAGCAATGGCAAATCTCACGCCTCCCGAGCTATACAAGCTTGATTTGCGCATGAAGGGGAACCGCTATCGCAACGTTGGCCTGGATGATCAGGTCGACTTGGGTGAACCCGGAATTGAAATGTTCACCTACATCAAAAAAGATCAGACGGAGGGCTAAGATATGGAGACATATCGTCGCGATTATATTCTGCCGCCCGATGATACCGAATATCTTAACAATACTTTTCCGGGTTGGGAAAGTATTGAGGGAGGATGGGTGTTAATTCCGAACTACCCTCTGCCTGCTGGATTCACCGTTGCTCATACGACTGTAGCAATCCAGATTCCGCCAGCATATCCTGAGGGGCAGCTTGACATGGCCTATTTTTATCCATCGGTTCTGCGAGCTGACGGAAAGCACATCCCCAACACCGATGTTATGCAGACCATTGACGGTAAAGCATTTCAGCGTTGGTCCAGGCATTATCTGCCCGGGAGTTGGCGCCCAAACATCGACAATATTGCCACCCATCTTCTTGCTGTAGATGGGTGGTTTGAAAGGGCACTCGAAGGTTAGGTGAATATATGAAAGAACTCGTTTTTCGCATGACCAAAACCCAGCTTGACACCGTTGCCAGCCAAATGGCTGGCAACGGTCCCGAATGCGTTATGGTAGCTGAGTGTGGCGCAGGAAATACAACCTGGGTATCCGGTGTAGAAAGAAGCTCTTGGTCTTTTCAATCTATTATCGAGACTACAACAATGTTCGAATTCAGCATAAGGCCTTTGGAACCAGAACCCGGGAGATTTTGTGTTTTTGCAGGAACCGAAGAATGTCTACGCACGATTGCGATTTCCAATGATTCAATCCTCTGGGGATACCTTCAGGATGGTCACCCTCAGGTTTTTTCTTGTCAGTCTGGTGTTCTGACTCCTGTTAACGTTTGTTCTGTTTTGGGACATGATCTATATTTCCGTTTTGACGGCAAGGACCCCATGGTTGATACAGATACGAATGGCACGGAACTTTTTGAACGAACTCTGCAGGCATTTGGTCGCGGGACAACGCATTATCTTTCAAATCTCACAATAGGAGTTGTTGGAGTCTCAGGCACGGGGAGCATTGTGGCTGAACAGTTGATGCGGCTGGGTGTAAAGCGTCTTGTCTTAGTGGATGATGATGAAATTGAAGTTAGGAATCTCGGGCGAATCCTCAATTCAACTATGCAGGACGCTGAGCAAAAAGTTAACAAAGCTGTTATGATGAAAGAGGCATATGAGAGGATTGGCCTTCCGGTCGAGGTAAATGCTGAGCCAACATCAACTTTAAATGCAGCGACTATTTATGCCCTTTCGCAATGCGACATTCTCTTTGGATGCTTAGATTCTGCCGATGATAGAATGCACTTGAATAGAATCAGCACTTTCTATACGATTCCATACTTCGATGTGGGCGTATCGCTGTCTGCCGATAACGGAAAAATCGATAGGATCAATGGTTCTGTTCGGTATGTCATCCCTGGAGCTTCTACATTATTATCACGGTGTGCTTATACGTCTGAGCAACTAACGAGTGACTCTCTGCGCAGAAGTGATCCGGTTGCTTATAAAGCACGACTGGAAGAGAAATATATCAAAGGAGCTCATGAAGGAAGCCCAGCCGTCATCAGTGTAAATATGTTCTATGCCAGTCTATGCGTTATGGAGTTTCTTAATCGGATCCATCCATACAGAATCATTTCAAACGACCAAGTTGAAACGATTTATGCTGATCTGGGTCTTCTCGCGTTTACCTCCCCCGATCCGCCATCGCAACCAGATATAGGAGCAGCAAAGCACCTTGGACGCGGTGACTGCCAACCGCTTCTCTATTTGCCAATATTGGGTACTGCAACATGAATATTAAACTGGCATTTTGCACATTGATGGGGCGTTTAAGGCGGCACTGGAAAATCATTATTTCAAATGATTTTCCGATGAAAGTGCTTCCTGAAACACTCTATATTGTTGGCGATATCAAGCGACCACAATACGCATTTTTTCAGTGTCCCTGCGGTTGTGGACGGACGGTTGAGCTTAATTTAAATCCAGAAACACACCCATATTGGCATCTTAAATTGCATCTGTCTGGCAAGGCATCTTTCACACCATCTATCTGGAGAAAAAATGGATGTAGAAGCCATTTCTTCTTTTCCAAAAGTAAGATAATTTGGTGTGAGCGATTCTAAACTTTGAGGAAGAGTCTCCGCCAACGAGACTCTTCTTTTTAGATGGCTCTGACATGTTGACCCCCAGCGGTTAATAGAAATCGTAATGAACAAAGTGTATTCCATTTTTTGAGCAAAGATACCTCATCGAAAGAGATTCCTTTGTGTTTTGCTCTGGATTATAGTCAAGCTAATGGGGATCGGGGAGACAAATGTAATTGATGTCAAAAAGCATTCAAAAGTTTTATGTTGTTAGTGTCAGGGGTTCCCCTGCGCGGTTAGTTGCGCCCGACGCCAATAATGTTAGGCAAAGCTATTTGGCCATCCGCGCTGGCTGTCGGTCGGAAAGAAAAACGGCAGCTGCTTTCCTATTGCAGATTTCGCTCTAAGCGGGGTGGTAAAGCGTTTTATTCCCTGAATCACAACAAAATGAAAGCTCCCGCCGAGAAATGAGCCGCATCCCGTCAAGACAATGTCATTAAGTTTGCGCGCAAAACGCTCAATCACTTTGAACCGCACCCCGTCAAGTAGACAAAGAAAAAAATAATGGAAACACAGCGCTGCGGCGCTGTGGCAACCGCGGATTCTGGTTAGCAGTAATAGCTACCAACCAGAATCTGCGGTTTTGTTTATGCTGCTGTTAGCGTTCGCCGAGGCGGAGAGCGGGACGGGTTTTTTGTATCTCCTTCCAGAGAAAACGGCGGGGCGCGTCCTTACAATAGAAGTATAGGGCCGGAAGAGGCGACAGTACGGAACGGAGAGGACCTTTTCGGGACGGCGGGCCGTCGGGCATCGCCGCCGGGGCCATAGCGATACCTATGGGTATCCGAGACTGTCTGCTCACCGGGCCGCGCACAGGCCGTCACCGAAGAAAGTCATACAGGGCGGGGGCAAGGCTGCCGCCTGATCGCGGTGAAACGGGTGCGCGGCGGAATATTCCGGCCGGGTTTTGCGACCGAGGAGGTTTGCGTATTTGAAACAGGACTACATTTGCGCCGGGGCGCTGACGGAGGAATCTCTGACCGGGGCGATGTCGGACTTTTTGTACCGGGTCCGTCCCCACAGGGAGCGGCTGTGGGACTACTACGAGGGTCAGCAGCCCGTGCCCAAGGGCGAGGCCGTCCGGGGACGGCCCAACAATCTGCTGCGGGTCCCCTTCCCCCGCTACATCACGGAGGTGCAGACCGGGTATTTCCTCGGCGTGCCCCCTACCCTTTCCTATGAGCGCCCGGAGGAGGGGCGGATCTATGCCGGTCTGCCTATGGATCATCTGCTCTTTGACATCGGCCGGGACATGAGCATCTGCGGCGAGGGCTTTGCGCTGGTGTGGCTGGAACAGTCCGGCGTGCGGGTGTGCCGGTGCGACCCCCTTACCTGCTTTGGTATCCGCGGCGGAGAGGCCGGTGAGCCGCTCCGTGCCGCCGGCCGGCTGTTCAAGCGTCCGGACGACACCGTATGCGGGATGCTCTACGAGGAGGAGCGGGTCACACCCTCCACATGGGACGGCCAGCGGGTGGCTCTGGGCGCGCCGGAGGAAAATCTGCCGGGGCATCTGGCGCTGGTGCCCTTCAACAACAACTGCCAGACCTGCGGCGATTTCGAGATGGTGACGGGCCTGCTGGACGCATACAACCTGCTGCTCTCCGGGGCTATGGACGATATGCAGTCGGTGGCGAGCACGCTGCTGTCCCTCTCTCCCCTGCTGTCTCGGCGCACCATTCTGGAACAGCTGCCGTGGGTGAAGGATGCGGAGGAGGAATTGCGGCGCAAGGCCGAGGAAACCACGGAAACGGAGAAGTAATATATGAACGAAGAAGAAAAGCAGGAACTGGAAACTCTGCGGGCGGAAAAGCTCCGCCGGGAGCAGGTGGAGCGGGCCAGAGCCGCCTTGGAGCGGGGCGGTGTGCCCCAGTCCTTCGCGCCGCTGCTGGCGGGGGGCGACGACGGCGACACAGACCGCCGGACGGAGGAATTCCGCGCGGCGTATCAGGCGTCTCTGGCGGAGGACGTGAAAAGCCGTCTGCCCGCCTCCGCGCCGGTGGTGACGGCTCCCCTGCCCCAGCGTCCCAGACGGGGCATCCGGCGGCTGAGATAGGAGACGGGATATGAATATTCAGGGAACATATACGAACAAGGGCCTTGCGCTGACGGCGAAAACCGCCGCGGGGGCCTGTCTGCGGGTGACCCGTGTGGTGGGCGGCAGCGGACATACCGCGGACGTCCCCAACGCCGCCCAACTGCCGGAGATCCGGCAGACGCTGGCGGTGGGCGAGGCCCGCTGCGCTGGGAACACCGCCGTTTTGCCCGTGACGCTGGCAGCGGTGGAGTTGGGGGCCACATACACGCTGACGGAGCTGGGCGTCTATGCGGAAGATCCCAATGAGGGGGAGATCCTGTACTGCGTCTACCGGCTGGACGAGCCTGTGACCATTCAGGCCGGAAGCGACACGGTGCTGCGGTTTTACCTGCGCCAGACCGTCAGCAAGGACGGCGGCGCAGAGGTGCTCTGCTCCCCTGCCGGTCTTATCACTGAAAGCGACTGCGGCCCGGTGCGAAGAAAGGTGCTGGCTACCGGCGTGCCATCCCGAGCCGTCACCATACCTGCGTCGGAGCTGCAAGCCTATCTCAACTCCCTTCCCCGCTTGCTGACTGAGCATCATGACATCACTCTCAGCGGAACGAATTCCGACATTGTTTACGTGAAGGACTTTCACGGCTATGGCAGCCTCTCGTTCCACGCGAACAATTTGGGAGACTGCGTGTTTACGCGGGGCTTTACGCTGAAAAACTGCAGTGCGCCGGTGATAATGGAGAAGCTGAAATGGGAACTTGGATCAAACATACCGTATGGTGAAAGCTGCGTCTACTGCTCGACCAGCGAGGTCATGGCGCGGGAGTGTTCCTTTACCGGCTATGTGTCACCTAACGGAGGACAGGTCGGGCGTGCCGCAACAACAGTCAACCGCGGTTGTTGTGATCTTTGGGATTGTAAATTTCATAATTTTGAAATGGTTATCAACTGTTTTGGTGCCGGGCATATCGACATAATCGAAACAGAACTAGGGGGAGAATACGGCGGCAGCAAGTACGGCGTATTTACCGATCTCGGTGGGGTGGCCATGCTTTCGGACAAGGTCCCAGCCACGCTGGGCAGCGGCGGAAATGTAACGAGAAACGGCGGCGTGATTATACAGGGCGGTAAATTTATATAAGGAGAAACGGCATGATCTTGTATTTATACAAGCTTGGGACAAATACGCCCGCACTGACCATCAAAAACGCGCGGAGTTACACGGCAGACAGCGTGACGGACGAGGATGGGGCGGTATATAGGCCCTTGGCGGAGGGCTATGAGTTGTCCGGCAAGGCGGACTGCTCGGAGACCCTGCGGGCCGACTACCGCGCGGCGCATCCCACACAGGAGACCCGGCTGGAGGAGCTGGAGACGCTGGTGGCGGCGCTGCTGTTCGGAGGTGAGGGCGTATGAGTACGGCTGTGGCGCTGCTGTGCCGTGTGGCACGGCGGAGAGTGGAGCGGGGCGAGGATTCATTTCATCGCCCTGCTCCCGGATGTAGCTAAACAGGGCGACCCAGTCAAAGGAATTTCCGTTACAGGTTTCCAGCATCCGGCAGCCAGCGCCGGACAGCTCCACACCGGCATCATCACGGCCACCGTGATAGAGATGAATCCCGCCGAAGAACTCATGATAGAGCCATCCGTCACGGGCCTTGCCCTGCTCCCATTCTACTTTTTGCAGTCCCAGCATTTCCGCAAGATCGACCCAGTTATGTATTTTTGAGGTAAATCTGAGATAGTCAATCAGTATCTCTATAAAATCACCCTCAAACCATTGATATGAAAGGCTTTGAACCATACTGCCATGCATAATAACACCCCCGTGCTACCAGCCGGGGGTCAAGTGCGGTTTCCCGCACTTTTCCGGCGTCTTACAGTTCCGCGGCTGCAGCCGTGCCAGGATCTGAATTTTGTATGACAGTGAGTACAGCGACGAGCCGACGCATCAAGCGCTTTTTCGCTTGCTGGTCATGCGCGTCGGGGCCGCCGTTCCCCGGGGCCCCACCGCTTACGCGGTTCCCCCCGGCACAGACGGCCCCGCCTGCGCTGACCATATCGCTGAAGAGCTTATAGCTGTCGTAGACCTTGCTGTACTTCTTGTGATACGCAAAAATCTGCTTACTGAGCATGAGCTTGTTGCCGCCGTACCAGTATTCGATCGCCACGAACCACGTCATACCGGTTAGGGAGATCAGCAGACCGCCGAAACCGTAGTTGTTCAGCTTCCGGTGCCGGACTTCCGTCTCCACCAGCGCCCGAATCTGCTTGTCCAGCATCCGATCATTCTGGGTGATCAGAATGAAATTGAAACCCAGCTTCCGATGCTGGCTGAACAGTGTTACCCAGGCGTTCCGATCCTTCCGCCCGAAGTCCCGGCAGTTGAAGATGATCTGACACTCGTCAATGATGACCATGGTCTGACCCTCAACGCCGATTTTGTGATGCTCAAGCGCATATTCTACCAGCCGCTTTGCCGTCAGCTCGGAGTTACCAACGGCATGGCAGATGGCACCTTCGGCGTCAACAATACCTGCACCCGTGGGCAGAGTGTGACGTTCCTGTACCGTGCGCTGGGCACGGCTCCCAGCACGGTCAACGGCTTTACCGATGTGGCGGCTGATTCCTTCTGCGCTGGTGCTGTGTGGCATGGGCAGTGGAGAACGGCGTGACCAACGGCACGTCCGCTACCACGTTCAGCCCCGCCGATGGCTGCACCCGTGCACAAATCGTCACGTTCCTGTATCGTGCCTATCAGGGTAAGTAAATCCCTATAAAATGAGCAGTTCCCCGCCACTCGGTGGGGAACTGCTCTATGCAAAGCGAAACTTGACATCACGAAAGAAATCGCTATAATGAAAATAGAAAGAGGCACTACCGGCAGATGGTTAGCTCCCCACTTGGTTAAGAAGTAACCGCTTGCTTGGAGGCTGGGCGGTTACTTCTTTTTTGCCTGAATGAACAGGCTGCAAATACCGATGATGACAAGGCAAAGTTGAAGAACTTCGGATGTACTCATGAGCAGCCCCCCTTTCGCAAGATCAGGGGGCAAGAAGTTACCCCCGGAAATGGGGGCCAAACCGCCGCCGTTAACTGGTAGCGCCACGGTGAGCATATCATAAAGAACGACAAAATGCAACTTTTTACGCTATTCCGAAGCCAGAATAAGGGGCTGATTTCTACCCCTATATTTACCCCTAACAGCTTTTATAACAGCTTACCGTATTTTACAGAAAAACCAGCAAACCCTTGAAAACACTACATTCTTTTACGCGCATTTTCTTTATTTTACACCTCTTTGAAATTTCATTGTATTATCTCCTCGCATTCTTGTATTTTTCGCTGGTATAACGCAATTATACCGAACCTGCGGCAAAATAGCAACATATCAGTACGCTCCGCAGGAGATCAGTCAATTTTGGAGGTTCTCCCCGCCGTCACACAGCATCGTACCGCCGCTTCCGGCTTTTGGGAGATTCCGGGAGCGTCATGGCCAGTTGCCCGGAGGAGCCGGCCCATACCCGCAGCCGATAACGCCGCCCGGACCGCCAACACAGTTTCCCTTTCTGACACGCAGTCTTTGTGATCTGCGTGTCGCGCTCTCATACTTACGAGGTCTTGATCTCGTTTTCCGCAAAATACCGGCGGCCGCATCCGTGTCTGCCAGTGTTTAAGCGGGCTGTATATGTCTCACGTGAGTTTTGGCCGGGTGTTTCTGTCGGGCGCCGCACGACCTTGTCTCGCGTGAAAAAGGCAGCTGCCACAAAAATAAGCCTGTTCGCTTACTCGTGGCAGCTGCTCTGCTCTTGGTGCGGTCTTATCTCAATGAATTTATCAGGACGCTTCCATCAATGTGCTGAACTGGTAGACTTTCTGGCTGGACTTTTCGCCGGTCTTCCAGAAGAATTTGCCAGTGAAGCCATATACAATGGCCAGTACAGGGCACAGCCAGCAGAACATGGCAAAGGGCAGATACGACATGGTGGAGACTCCCAGAGTGCCCGCCATATAGGCGCCGCACAGAGACCACGGAACCAGAGGGCTGATGATCGTGCCGGAGTCCTCCAAGGTACGGGAGAGGGTCTGGGGCAGGAGGTTTTTCTTCTTGAACTCGCCGATATACATTCTGCCGCCCACCACAATTGCCAAGGTCTGAGATGCCGTTGCCATCAGCAGCAGCGTGCACGTCAGGACAACAGCGGTGACAAGTCCGCCGGTAGACTTCACCAGAGGGTCCATTTTGGATAGCAGAGCCTCCAGCAAGCCGGTCTTTTCCATGATGGAGCCGTACAGCATACCGAGGATGCCCAGAGCCGCCGTCCACAGCATACTTTGCAGCCCGCCTCTGTTCACCAGCCGGTTGAACTCGGGCAGCGCGGTGTCAATGGAGAATCCGCTGTCCAGAATATTCAAAATACCGGAGAGCGTCTGCCCCTGAACGAGCATCGCCAACACCACAGCCACCAGAGCGGAGACCATCAGCGTGGGAATGGAGGGACACTTGCAGACCGCCATGACAATGACCACCACGGCGGGCATCTACGGCAGTTCTCTTTCCAGAGTATATCACATAGGGAATTTCACTTTTACATTCAAGTGTGAAACGCTGTAAAGCATATATACTATACGCAGACTGGAGCTGAAAACTTAGAACGCTTTCTGCGAATCTGTATGTCCCTGCGCAGACAGTCCATGCATATGGCAAATGGGATTTGATTGAGCTTCTGAGCGGTTTGTGCTACAATCATTCTGAAGCTATCTGCCATTCAGGATACAAACGCCACAGAAAGTCCAGAGGAAACGTCAGCATGACCAGAAGCGAATTTGACCGGAAATACACATCACAGCTCAATCCGCAGCAGTTGGCGGCGGTACACGCCGTCGACGGCGCGGTGCTGCTTTTGGCCGTACCCGGCAGCGGAAAAACCACGGTGCTGGTGACCCGGTTGGGCTATATGCTCTGCTGCTGCGGGATCTCTCCGGTTGCGATCCTGACCATGACCTACACCAAGGCGGCCACCAAGGAAATGCAGAAACGGTTCGTCCGGCTTTTTGGTCAGGACTGTCCGCAGGTCCCGGAGATCCGCACGATCAACGGCGTTTCCTCTAAAATCATTGATTTTTATGCCCGGACACATGGCAGTGGAAATGCCTTTACAGTGGTTGAAAATGAAGGAGAATTGGCGAAAATCGTTTCTGATCTGTACCGGGAGCTCAGCGGCGAGTTTGCCACCCAGAGCGTGATCAAGGAGCTTCGCAAAGGGATCGCCTATGTGAAGAATATGATGCTTGGCAAAGAGGATCTCGGTGAATTGGACACCGGGTTTGACCAGTTCCCAGATCTGTATGCACAGTACAATCTGGCGTTGCGGCAGCGCCATTGGATGGATTATGATGACCAGATGATCTACGCCAAGACCATTCTGGAAAATTATCCGGATATTCTGGCCCATTTTCAGGACGCCTTCCCCTATATCTGCGTGGACGAGGCGCAGGACACCTCCAAGATCCAGCACGCCATCATTCAGCTGTTGGCCCGGAAAACCGGCAACCTTTTCATGGTCGGAGACGAGGATCAGAGCATCTACGGCTTCCGGGCCGCCTACCCGGACGCGCTGATGCAGTTTGAGCAGACCTATCCCAAGGCCCGGGTGCTGCTGATGGAGGAAAACTACCGCTCCACGCCGGAGATCCTCCATCTGGCCAACGGGTTTATCCGGAAGAATACGGACCGCCGCCCCAAGACCGTCCGCCCCACCAGAGTGTCCGGGGCGAACGTACACCTGATCTCGGCGGCAGACCGCACGGCCCAGTACGCATGGCTGCTGGACATGGCGGCCCATTGCGATGGGCAGACGGCGGTCTTGTACCGCAACAACGACAGCGCCCTGCCGCTGATCGACCTGATGGAGCGGCAGGGCCTTCTCTACCGATGCAGACAGATGGATGACACCTTTTTCACCCATCGGATAGTGACGGATCTTCTGGACATCATCGCCTTTGCCAATGACCGGAGGAACACGGAGGTGTTTCTCCGCATCTACTATAAAATCGGCTGCGGCATCACCAAAAAGGCCGCGGAATATGCCTGCGGAGCCTGTCAGCGCTCCGGGAAAACGGTTCTGGAGGAGCTGCTCACCTTCTCCCCTCTCTCCCAGTATGCCCGGGACAGCGCTGCCGGACTGATGGACCTGCTGCCGCAGCTTCTGGAGGAGACGGCGGCCCGGGGCTTGAAACGGATCTGGACGGAGCTGCGCTACAAGGATTATGTGGAACAGCAGCAATTAGACGGCAACAAGTTTGAGATCCTGACCCTGCTGGCGGAACGGGAAGCCGATCTGAATACGCTGGTCGCCCGGCTGGACTACCTGCGGATGCTGGTCTCAGCGCCGCCGGAGCCCTCATCGGAGGGGCTGATCCTCTCTACCGTCCATTCCAGCAAGGGCCTGGAATATGAAACGGTTTACCTTCTGGATGTGCTGGATGGGATCCTGCCAGCCGTTACGGAGCCGAAGGGCCCGGAGGAGGAACGGCGGTATCAGGAGGAGCGCAGGCTCTTTTATGTGGCGATGACCAGGGCAAAGGACCATCTGTACCTGTTCTCCTGCCTCGACCGCAGCTCTGCGTTTATCAGAGAATTGCGCCGGGAACTGCCGGTGGAAAAAACCGAGGAGGATGACCTCTTCGCCGCCTTGCGGGAGGAGCTTTGTGGAAAAACCTATTACCACGGGCAAAAGGGCCGGGGCACCGTCAGGGCCGCCTGCGAAGGGCGCTGCATGATCGCCTACACCGACGGCGAAACGGAAACTCTGACCGTCGGCCAGATGTATGACCGTCGGCGGGTCCTGCGGGCCGCACCCAGCCGCACCACCGTTCAGGGAAAGCCGCGGGTGGCCATCCCCCCTGCCGGGCAAACTGTCCCGCAGCGGGACAGGAGCCTGACGTCGGAGGAAACGACGGCGCTGATGGCCGGTGCGGTACGTGGCCGGAAGGTGATTCATACAACCTTCGGCACGGGAACCATCGTCAGCTGTCAGGGAGCCGTTATGACCGTACAGTTTCCGCAATCCGGCGAAAAGAAATTCGTCCTGCCGGATGCCATGCGGCGAGGTCTGCTGCGCTATGACAGCGATGATTTGGTGTAGGAAAGCACTCATAGTGTTCCCATTCGTCTCAATCACTCAACTGTAAGGAGGATTTTTATGAAAAAGCTTTGGATCGTTTTATTGTCCCTTTTCCTGCTGACCGGCTGCGGACAGAAACCCGAAACGCCGGTCCCACCTTCCGACCCGTCTCCCACGCAGCAGGAACCCAATGAACCGCCTGTGAATCCGGAGCCGGAGACGCCTGCCCGCGCAGAACAGGTCGACTTGACCTTTTTCGTTGAGGGCGAGGAAGAAGCTCTGCCTGCCACCCTGTATGTCGGAGATGGGTACTCCCTCTATATTCCCGATGAGGACTGGGACGGCCCGGAGCAGTCCACAGAGAGCGGCGTCCCGACAGACACCTGGGTCAGTGCCTTCAACAGCGATGTGGCGCTGTCTGTATCCCGCTATGGGGATATGACGGTCACGGAGGCGCGGGATGCCTTTGCTCAGTCCAGCGGCTATGAGTTTGAGGATCTGATGGGCGGCAGCCCCGGTGACCCGCTGACGGGCACAAATGAAAAGGGCGAATACCTTTCTTTCTTTGTGGCTGCGGGCGGCGGCGCGGATTCCTATGCTGTTTCGTGGCGGTATCCGGCGGAAGCGGCTGAGGGCTTCGGCGTCCGGCTGCCTACCATCGCGGGAACCTTCCTTGCAAGCTGAAAGATCCCCATCTGTCGAGAAAAGCTCCGCAGCCAGAAAATGCCCTCCGGGAGCTGTTTTGCGGAGGAAACGTTCCGAATCGCGCGAAAGACCGCCTTGTGCTTGACCCGGGCAGTTTTTTGCCGTGAAAACAGGCAATGCAGAATTTGGTACGGTCATTTTGACAACGTGGAAAAAACTGCTCCGGCACACAAGTGTCGGAGCAGTTTTGTTTACCGGAAAAACCCAGATAGACGGGCTTTTTGCTATGCAAAAGCATAGAAAAATAAGAAATGTGCCAGTTCCTCGCCCCTGCGGGGCAGCCGGAAAGGATGAAGAAAAACTATTTGTGCATGTTCGCGGTGCGCTGTTCATGTAGGAAGTTTTATGGAGAATGAGACGGTACATTGAAATCCCGGTTCATCTATCGCTCACGCCTTTTCTTCTTCCCGGATGAACATGATGAAAAAGCTGACGGCCAGCAGTGCGCAGGAGACCCAGATGCCCCGTTCGGCCATGTGCGCCGACAACAGCGCCCCCAGTCCCGCGCCTATGGCAAACAGGCCGATGACACCGAAATAGGTCAGCGCCTTGCAGAGCACCTCCCGGTCATGGGTGTGGAAATAGACGCACAGGGCTTCCGTGCCGCTGCGCATATTGCCGATGCACATGGTACTGGCGTAGGCGTGGCCCCGGACCTTGCGGAAGGTCTGCACCTGCATGGCGCAGACAAAGGACACTACGGCGTTGGCGAAGGTGTTGGCCTCCTGCGGCAGAAAGCCCACCGCAAACAGCAAAGCGATCTCCGCTAAAATGATCATCTGCCGCCAGTGCACCTTCTCCGTGTACTTGAAATGGCGGTGGATGCACTCCGCCGCGAAGATCCCCAGCAGAAATGACAGCACCGGGATGAGATACCGGGCGCTGTGCCGCCACTGGCCGTCAAACAGATAGGCGCTGCACAGCACGATGTTGCCTGTCTGGGCATTGGCAAACACCTTGCCCCGGCAGAGATAGGTATAGGCGTCCTGCAAGCCGCCGGAGAGAATGATAAATGAGGCGGTCAGCAGGGATTCCGACATCTGGCCGTGATGATTCCGGAGGTTCACGATCAAGACTCCTCTTCAAGTGTTCTCATAGCTCAGCGTCTGCTGTTCCAGTGTTCTTTGGTCCGCAGACGGCTGATGGCCCGGGCCAGCTGGGCCTCCGCGTTCCGGTGCTCCTGCATACTTTTCTTTTGCAGAAGGGCCTCCTTCGCGGCGTCCTCCGCCCGTCTTGCCCGGTTGACGTCAATGTCCTCCGGCCGTTCTGCCGTGGACACCAGAAGCATGACCTCCCCCGCTTCGACCTTCACCAGTCCGGCGGAAACGGCCGCCGTCCGCAGCGGGCCGCCCATCGGCTGAAACCGCAGCTCCCCCGGCACCACAGCCGCAATCATATTGCTGTGGTGGGAGAGGATCCCCATTGCGCCGTCCGTGCAGGGAACCACCATGAATTCGCAGTCACCGTCAAAGAACAGAGTGTCCGAGGCCAGGATCCGTGCGTGAAACGCGCTCATCAGACCTCACCCTCCTCAATTTTCTTCGCTTTGGCGGCCACATCATCCAGCGTACCCACATTGTAGAAGGCCGCCTCCGGATACTGGTCCATTTCGCCGTCCACGATGGCGGCAAAGCCCCGCAGCGTCTCCTTCAAAGGGACATACACACCGGGGATGCCGGTGAATTTTTCCGCTACATGGGTGGGCTGCGCCAGAAAGCGCTGGATGCGGCGGGCGCGGTTCACGGTCTGCCGGTCCTCGTCGCTCAGCTCGTCCATGCCGAGGATGGCGATGATGTCCTGCAATTCCTGATATTTTTGCAGCGTCTCCTGCACCCTCCGGGCGATGCGGTAATGCTCCGCGCCCACAATGTCCGCCTCCAAAATCCGGGAGGAGGATTCCAGCGGGTCCACGGCGGGGTAAATGCCCTGCTCGGAGATCTTCCGGCTCAGCACCGTGGTGGCGTCCAGATGGGCAAAGGTGGTGGCGGTGGCGGGGTCAGTCAAATCGTCGGCGGGCACATAGACCGCCTGTACCGAGGTGACAGAGCCGTCCTTGGTGGAGGTGATGCGCTCCTGTAACTGGCCCATCTCGTTGGCCAGCGTAGGCTGATAGCCCACGGCGGAGGGCATCCGGCCCCGCAGGGTGGAAACCTCGCTGCCTGCCTGCACAAACCGGAA
>ERZ773155.1570-NODE-1570-length-19091-cov-6.205295_pt1 | contig 19091 bp, 15 predicted proteins | sample MGYA00511262_ERZ773155 | MGnify/ENA primary metagenome ERZ773155 (study PRJEB29015, sample SAMEA2737828) | human gut metagenome | biome: human gut; feature: human-associated habitat; material: faeces | place: China | collected 2012 ... | reverse complement strand
GGCACCCGCTGGGTGCGGGTGGTGGACTATAAGACCGGCACCAAAAAACTGAACCTGAGAGAGGTATACTGCGGGCTGGACTGCCAGATGCTTTTGTATCTGTTCAGCCTGACGCGGGATAAGAGCGGCCGCTTTACCGGTGCGGAACCGGCAGGCGTGCTGTATCTGCTGGCAGACCCGGCCCCCAAGACCACCAACCGCCAGCAGGCACAGCAGGACGTGCAGTACGAGCTGGACGGCCTTGTGAGGGACGAGCAGAAGGTGTTCGATGCCATGGAGGCGGATGAGACGGGCCGTTACCTGCCCTTTGGCTACCGCAACGGCGCACCCAGCCCCTATCAGAAGGACAAGCGGGCGGACAGCGCCAAGCTCAGCCGCATTCAATTGCATCTGGACGACCTTGTCACCCAGATGGGCGAGCAGCTTTACGGCGGGCAGATCGACGCCGAGCCGCTGGTGGTGAGCAGCAGCAAAAGCCCCTGCACCTGGTGCGATTACAGCTTTATCTGCTGCCACGAGACCGGGGTGCACGAGCGTGCGCTGGAAGCCCCTGCAAAGCCCTTTGAACCCGAGGAAGAACCCGAAGAAGAGGAGGAACAGCCGTGAGCGGACCAAAATGGACCCCGGCGCAGCAGGCCGCCATTGCCGACCGGGGCGGTGCGCTGCTGGTAAGCGCAGCCGCAGGCAGCGGCAAGACCGCCGTGCTGACCGAGCGGGCGGTGCAGCTGATCACCGACCCGGAGCACCCGGTAAACGCCGACCGGCTGCTCATCGTCACCTTTACCAATGCGGCGGCGGCAGAGCTGCGCGCCCGCATCGGGCAGGCGCTGCTGCACCGCAGCCAGCTGCAGCCCGGCAACGCCATGCTGCGCCGCCAGCGGATGCTGTTGCAGCGCGCGCCAATCTGCACCATTGACGCTTTTTGTCTGAACCTGCTGCACAAGCACTTTCAGGCGCTGGATATCCCGCCGGATTTTGCCCCGGCAGACCCCGGCAGCGTGGAGCTGCTGCGCACGGCGGCACTGGCCGAAACGCTGGAAAACGCCTACCGCGACCCGGATTTCTGCGCCTTTGCAGATCTGTACGGCAAGGGACGCACGGATAAACCGGCGGGCGATGCCATTTTGCAGATCTACGATTTTTTACGGGCGCTGCCGGACTACGACCGCAAGCTGGATGAATTTCTTGCCCCTTACGAGCAGGAGAACGGCTTTGCTTCCACCTGTTGGCACGACCTGCTGCTGGCCGAAGCTGCCCGCTGCGCCAAGGCTGCGCGGGAACTGCTGACGGCAGCACTGGCCGACTGCCATGCGGATTTTGACCAGGAACTGGCAGTCGCTGAGGAGAAAAAGACCCCCTCTGCCCGGGCAAAGGCACAGGCCACGGTAGCGGAAAAATACGAGGAAGCCGGTACAAGGCTGGAAAAAGCCGCCGCCCTCTTTGCGCAGGCGGAGCAGCTGGCGCAGGAAGCGCAATCGGGGTGCTCCTCGGCCCAGATGCGATCAGCGGACGGAGTCCACTGGTCAGCGTAGGGGCGGCAGCGGCGGAAAACATCGTCCGTAGATTCCGGCTGCTGCATATCGGTGCTGTGGGCGCCGGAACGCTTGACCATCTCACCCAGCAGCTCGGGGTTCTCGAGCATCGGGCAGGGGCGCAGGTGGTTGTGGTTGAAAGGCTGGCCCTTGTGGTACTCCTTGAACAGCGGCTGCTGCAGGCACTCCAGCAGGCTCTTGTCGTGGATATTCGCGTTGGAGTAGTGGATAAAGACGCAGGGCTCAACGTCGCCCGCCGGGTTGATGTGGGCATACTGGCGGCCGCCGGCAATGCAGCCGTCGATGTACTCGCCGTCGTTCTGGAAGTCGATGCAGAAAATCGGCTTGCCGCCGGTGTAGCCGCGGATCTCTCGCACGCGGTTGATCATATACTCGCGCTGCTCGGCGTTCAGCATCAGGTCAACGTTTGCACCGTCACCGATGGGCATATAGTGGAAGTACCAGTTGAAGCGTACACCGTGGCTGATGAGCATATCCATGAACTCATCACTCGTGACGGCCTTGTAGTTGGCGCTGGTGTAGCAGATGGAGGTGCCGAACAGCAGACCGTTCTCCTTCATCAGGTCCATGGCGTGCATGACGCGGTCATAGACGCCCTCGCCGCGGCGGGCATCGGTGGCATCGCCGATGCCCTCGATGGAGATGAAGAAGGCCATGTTGCCGACTTCCTTGACGCGGTCACAGAAAGCCTGGTCGATCAGCGTACCGTTGGTGAACAGGTGGAACACGGAGTTCTGGTGCTTGGCGGCCAGCTTGAACAGATCCTCCTTGCGGCAGGTCGGCTCACCGCCGGTGCACATGTACCAGTGGATGCCCAGCGCCTCGCCTTCCGTGACGATGCGGTCCATATCCTCAAAGCTCAGGTTCAGGCGGTTGCCGTACTCGGCAGCCCAGCAGCCCTTGCAGTGCAGGTTGCAGGCGGAGGTCGGGTCGAACAGCAGTATCCACGGCATGTTGCAGTCATACTTCCTGCGCAGCTCCATGACGTAGTTATAGCCCGCGAACATACCCTCATACACAAGGTTCAGGGTGTTCATCTTGAGGATGTGGGGGTCGATCTCGTTGATGGCCTTGTAGGCGTACTCCATCCACTTGCTGCCGGGGTCGGACACAAAGGCGCGAACCTTGTCCCAGTCGGCATCGGGGTAACGGTGAGCCAGCAGAGGCTGGGCCAGGTTGACGAGCTTGACGGCCTGCTCGGCCATATTTTCAGGACCTTTGCCGCGCACGGCCTTGATGGCAGAATCAATGGCAGCGCTGAATGCAGCGCGCTGAGCGGCATGAACCACTTTATTCATCGGCATGATAGATTGCTCTCCTTTTTCTCTCCGTTTGGGACACTCATTGGGTATGGCACTATTTTATGCTTATTTTCGGCTTAGTGTACATAGACAAAAGCCGGGGAATGTTCAACTTAACAGCCCGGAAACCCCGCTGCTGCGGGCAAAACCAAACACTCCGCGCAAATTGTCATACAACATCTGCGTGGTCTTGCCTTTTGTTTTTCTTTTGTTCTTCCCACAAAGCATTTGCACTTTATGTCGAATTTGTGTTATAATGCAGGTATGTAATTTTACCACCTACCGTGCAGGAGGATTGCTATGCCTCGTTCCAATCAAACCAAGCAGCTGCTGGCCCAGAGTCTGCAGGAGCTGATGGCCACGACTCCGCTGGAGAAAATTTCTGTCAACGACATTGTCGATCACGCCAATGTGGGCCGCAACACCTTCTATTACCATTTTGAGGATAAGTACGATCTGGTAAACTGGTATTTCCAGAGCGGCATCACCCGGTTTCTGGTGGAGCTCAGCGCCTATTCTAACTGGAATGCCCTGCTGGCGGCGCTGGAGACCTATTTTCTGGAAAACAAGGTGTTCTACTGCAATGCCCTTGCCTACAACGGCCAGAACAGCCTGCAGCAATATATGTTCGATTACCTGCGCTCCATCTTTGAGCAGAACGCGCGGGAGCTGAACCCCGATGCCAGCGCCGAGGAGACCCGCAAGATCGGGCAGTTCTTTGCCGGTGCGATGATGGGTATCCTGATCCCGTGGGTGCTCAGCGGCATGAAGAGCAACGCCCTGTCCAACGTCTCGGAGCTGTCGATCCCGGTGTTCAACCACGAGATCATGCAGAAGCTGCTGCGCGGCGATCCGCAATAAACGCAAAAATAAACCGACCCCGTATCCGATCATAGCATCGGTACGGGGTCGGTTTTTGTCATTTTATGCGGCAGTACCTGCCTCCCTCGGCAAGGGAGATGGCCCGAAGGGCCGGAGGGAGCGAGCTTTGCCATAACCCGAAGTATTTCGAGCCGGCGCAAGGTTCTCTCCCCCACCCGCTGCGGCGGGAGCCCCCTCGCAGAGGGGGCCAAGAAGTCAGCCTAACTGCAAAGTGTGCAAGGAACGCGGCCTGACGGATGCCGCGCAGCGGGGGCCAAGGAGTCAGCCCAACTGCAAAGGGAAGGTGCTGCCCTCCGGCAGGACGCTGCCGAAGGTCATATACTCCGAAATACGATTGTTCAGATAGCGCACATCGCCGTCCCAGTCGAGCAGCAGCACGGGCTTGCCGGTCTCAAGGCGTCCGTTCACGATGCTGCGGCGCAGCTTCCGGGCGGTTTCGTCCGATGTGCCGGGCTTGCGGGCACACATGCAGCAAAGCGTCTCCTGCGCCATGCTCTCGAGCCAGTCGTCCTGCATGACCTCGCCCGCGGTCTCGTCATCGATGAGAACCGTCAGCGCGTAGAACATCTTTTGGGCTTTCAGGCGGCGGGCGGCGCGGCAGACCTCGGGGGTCAGCTCCGGCGTCTGCAGCAGCGGCATGACCACCAGATTGCGGCATGCCGCAAGCGTCTTGACGCAGTCCTCGGTCAGTGCGGACGGATCAGCCAGCAGACCGAAGGCGCTCTGCGGGTTGGCCTTAGCCAGCAGCACGACCTGCGCGGGGTCAGTGTCCGTCGCATCCAGCAGCCAGACAAAGCTGCCGTGCCCGGCGGCCTTGGGCACCAGCTCGCTCAGGCGCTCGTCGCCGCAGCGGGCCGCCGTGATCCAGGCAATGGGCTGACCTTCGAGGTCAGCCTGCTTTTTCAGCTCACTGGCACCGTAAATCAACCCGCCAAAGCCCATATTGACGCCGACGGTGCAGATGCGATCCTCATCCACGGAATCCAGCAGACGGTGGATAAGGCTGTAGTAGCAGCTGTCCGTGCGCTGCAGAGCCTTCTGCGCGTAGGCAAAAAAGTCCTTCTGCTGTTGATTTTTAGCCAGTGTGGCACACATATCCACATAGTTGCGCAGCTGGCGGAAGCCGCCGCGGCGGATGTCCCCCACTGCGCGGTGTGCCAGCGTCATGGTAAAGCTGCGTGTGCTGTTGTAATCCATAGCCAAAGCGTTCACTCGCTCTCTTGTTAATTTATTATTGAAACGATTATCATGATACTGTTAGCATAGCAAACTCGGCGAGCGATTGCCATAGACAAAACACGCGGATTGTTTTGATTTTTACTTTAATTCCACAACGGTCACGCCGCTCTCGCCCTCGCCGTAGCGGCCCAGGCGGGAGCTCTTGACGGCCTTGTGGGTGCGCAGATGCTTCTGGATGGCCGTGCGCAGCGCGCCGGTGCCGTTGCCGTGGATGATATAGAGCGTGGACTGCCCGCGCAGCATACCGCTGTCCAGGAACTTGTCCACCTCGTTCAGGGCCTCGTCCACGGTGTAGCCCAGCAGGTTCAGCTCCATACTGGTCTTGCGGCTCTTGTCGAGCTGCACGCGGGTCGAGCGGCGCGGTTCGGCCGGCTTGCGCTTCTCCATCTTATCGGGCGCGCGCAGGTTCGTCAGCGGCACCTTCGTTTTCATGATGCCGGCGCGCACCTCGACCATGCCGTTGCGGTCAGGCCGCGCGGTGACAGTGGCCGTCTGGCTGAGGTCTGCGATAACGACCTCCTGCCCGATTTGTACCTCCTTCAAAGGCACAAACTCTTTTACGGGCTGCGGCTTGGCGTCGGTCTTTTTCAGCAGTGTCTCGGTGTCCCTGCGGGCAATTTCCCGGGCGCGGACAGCACGCTGGGCAGCACTGGTCTTTTCGTCCTTCTGGATGCGGCGCAGCTCGTCGGTCAGGCTGTAGGCCTCGTTCTGCACCTGCTGCATCAGGTCATGGGCCTGGCGGCGGGCATTTTCGAGTTCTTCCTCACCTTTTTTGATCAGGTCGTCGCGTTTCTTCTCAGCGCTTTCCAGCGCGTGCTCCGCCTCATACCGGGCCTGCTCGGCCTCGGCCTGGGCGTCCTTCAGCTGGACCTTCAGGTCATCCAGCTGGGACAGCACGCTGTCGAGGCGCTTATCGTCGTTCGACATGTGATTGCGTGCAGCGTCGATAATTTCCTGCGGGATGCCGAGCTTGGCGCTGATGAGGAAGGCGTTCGATTTGCCCGGCACGCCGACGCTCAATTTATAGGTGGGCATCAGCGTTTCGACGTTGAACTCGCAGCTGGCGTTGACGACGCCGGGCGTTTCCAGCGCGTAGACCTTCAGCTCAGCGTAGTGGGTCGTAGCCATGAGCAGACTGCCCTGACGGCGCAGCTGCTCGAGAATGCTGACGGCCAGCGCCGCGCCCTCGGCAGGGTCGGTGCCCGCGCCCAGCTCGTCAAGCAGGGTCAGCGTGGCGTGGCCCGCCAGGTCGAGAATGCCGCTGATGCGCTTCATGTGGCCGGAGAAGGTGGACAGGCTCTGCTCAATGCTCTGCTCGTCGCCGATGTCCACAAGATACTCGTCAAAATGGCAGACGATGCTGCTCTCGTGCGCGGGGATCAGGAAGCCGTACTGGGCCATCGCGTTGAGAAGGCCCGCGGTTTTGAGCGAAACGGTCTTGCCGCCGGTGTTCGGGCCGGTGATGACGAGGGTGTCGTACTCGCTGCCCAGCTCGATGTCCACAGGCACGACCTTTTTCTTGTCGATGAGCGGGTGGCGGGCCTTGTTCAGCTTGAAGTGCACCGTGTCGCTGACGGCGGGCATAAAGGCGTTCTGCTCCACAGCCAGCCGGGCCTTTGCCAGCAGCAGGTCGATTTTGAGCATCGCGTCATAGCTGTAGGTGAACTGCGGCTCCAGCGAGCCGACCTGCGTCGAGAACGAGGTCAGGATGCGGGTGATCTCCTCCTGCTCCTGCGCACGCAGCTGCATGATGCGGGCGTTGGCCTCGACGACGGCGGTAGGCTCTACAAAGACCGTTGCGCCGGTGGACGAGACGTCATGGATGACGCCGCCGACCTCACCGCGGTACTCGGCGCGGACAGGCACGACGTAGCGGCCATTGCGCAGGGAAACGACGGCATCCTGCAAAAATTTATTGGTGGTGGAGTTGCGGATGATGTTATCGAGCTTGGTGCGGATGGAATCCTCGGTCTGGCGGATTTTGCGGCGCAGATCGTGGAGGGTCACACTGGCAGTGTCGGCCATCTCCTCGGGAGAAATAATGCTCTCCGAAATCTGCTTTTCCAGCACCGGCTGCGGGGCCAGCGCAAAAAACAGGTCGTCGGTGGGCAGCATCTCATGCTCGCTCAGGCCGTACCACTGGGACAGGCCCGAGAAATTGCGCAGGGTCGCGGCAATTTCCAGCAGCTCACCCATCGAGAGGATGCCCCCCTTGCGGGCGTGGGCGACGATGCGGCGCACCTCGCGCACGCTGCCGAAGCGGGGACTGCCGTTCTTGATGAGCAGCGCGTTGATGGCGTTGGTCTGGGTCAGGTCGTAGCGCTCATCCTCAATCGTGGGGGCCGGCTCCAGCGCCTGCATCATTTCTTTCGTTTCCTGGCAGGCGCAGAGCTGTACAGCGCGGTTCAGGACCTTGTCCAGCTCCAGTGTTGTTTTATAGGCGGTATCCATAACAGGGTTTAGGTCTCCTTATTCAAGTACAGATTTGAGAAAATCCAGGCTTTTCAGCCCATGCTCCAGATGCGCCAGCGTGTACTGCTCGCTGGTGCGGGAAAGCTCCTGTAAGCTCTCGGGCGAGATTTTGAACCCGAACAGCTTTTTATCCTCGGCCAGGCAGATATGGCGCAGGGCGTACAGCGCGCCGTTGTCCAGATTCGTGATATGGCGCGCTTTTTCGGCACAGTCGGCGCAGAGCAGACGGCCCTCGACAGGGTCAAGGTAAAACTCTCCCCCGTCGTATTTACCGCAGCCCGCGCAGGCCAGCACGTCCGGCATATAGCCCGCCAGCGTCAGGGCGCGCAGCTCATAGATAGCTTTGAGCTGCGCGCAGGGATAGTGGCGCTCACTGATCATATACAGGCAGTTGAGAAGCAGGCGCAGCTGGGCGTCGGCCTCGGGCGGCGCGGGGGAAAGCTCCGCCGCGATCTCCGCCATGTAGCTGGCCAGAGCCATACCCTCAATGGACGCAGAGATGCCGTGGAACACCTTTTTGACCTGCGCAGTGTCCACAAAATAGTGGCTGCGCCCGCTGGTGAGCGTGAATTCCGAGTAGCAGAACAGCCCTGTTGCACTGAACAGGGCGCTCTTCATCCGCAGACTGCCGCGGGCCGACGCCGACACCACGCCGAGGTCAGGCGTCAGGATCGTCAGGATCCGGTCTGCCTCGCCCACCTTGACCTGCCGCAGCACAAGGCCCGTTGTTGCCACCTGCATATACGTCCTCCCGTGCTGTGTTTTGTTGATTTTTGTACGTCAGATAGTCGTAAATGCTGCCTGTCTGCGCAAAGCGCCGCCAGTCGTCCGCCGTTTTGTCCATGCCGTTCACCCCCATGGCTACAGTGTAGCAGAGGGGGCGCGGGGATGTTGGCGGAATGGGGAATAAAATAAATTTGCGGATGCTGTAGGGGCCGGACATGTCCGGCCCGCGGCCTTACGGATAATGCTCTATAACGGGTAGGCTGCGGGCGGGGCATGCCCCGCCCCTACGACGTGCAGCATCGTTACGGCTTCGCAAATCCCAGCGAGTTCAGCTGCAGTTCGTTATCGCGCCAGTCCTCGCGGACCTTGACCCAGCATTGGAGGTTGACCTTGACGCCGAGCAGCTCCTCAATGTCCATGCGGGCGGCGGAGGCAATTTTTTTCAGCATCTGGCCGCCCTTGCCGATGATCATGCCCTTATGGCTCTTGCGCTCACAGTAGATGTCCACGTCAATGTCGATGAGATCCTTGTCGGGGCGCTCTTTAAACCGCTCGACAACGACGGCGATGCCGTGGGGCACCTCCTCACGCAGGAAAAGCAGTGCCTTCTCGCGCACAAGCTCTGCGACAAGCTCCTTCTCCGGCATATCGGTGAAGGCGTCATCATCGAAATAGTGCGGGCCCTCGTTGCCGTAGGGCTTGAGCATGGCAAACAGTTCATCGCAGCCCGTGCCATCCTTCGCCGAGATCGTGACGATGTGGTCAAAGCAGCCGAACTCCTCCAGCTGCTTCTTGCGGGCTTCCAGCGCGGCAAAGTTATCCAGCAGGTCCACCTTGTTGATAACGGCAATGGCCGGGCCGCCCTTTTGCAGCGCCTTGACCATCGTCAGCTCGGCGTCGGTGAACTCCCCTGCCGGTTCAAACAGCATCATCGTCACATCGACGTCCTTCAGGCTGGCGGCGGCGGTCTGGGTCATGCGGGCGTCCAGCTTGTTGCGGGCGGCGTGGATGCCGGGGGTGTCCATCAGCACATATTGCACGGGGCCCTTGGTGATGACGCCGGTAATGCGGCTGCGGGTCGTCTGGGGCTTTTTGGTCACAATAGCGACCTTTTCGCCCACAAGGTAGTTCGTCAGGCTGGATTTGCCCACGTTGGGGCGGCCCACCAGCGCCACAAATACGCTGGAGGGCATTTCAGGAATCGGTTTTGCCATTCGGTTGTTTGCCTTTCTCTGTTGAGTTGGAAGAACGGAAAATGAATTTGCAGAAGAGGACCAGCGTCAGCACCAGCCACGCCGGGCGTGTGGGGCGCAGCGTAAAGTTAGCCCACAGCGTGCCCAGCCGCGGCCAGAACACGCAGAGGGCCACGATCAGCGTTCCCACCGCCATGACAAGCACTGCACCCGCGGCCATATCCTTGGCCGCGCCTGCGCTCCACCAGTGGGTGGTGTCGGGCTTGTCCACGGCGCGCTCAATCGCGGAGTTGACAAGCTCCAGCGCCAACACCGCCGCCACGCAGAGTGCGATAAGCGCGGTCTCCACGGGGTCAAGCTCCGCCCAGAATGCCGCCACAAAGGCATAGAACGCCGCGCAGAGGTGAAACCGGAAGTTGCGTTCCTCCTGCACAGCGGCGCGTATGCCGTTGTAGGCATAGACAAAGCCCCGCGCAAAGCGGGTCAGCTGCTCAAATTTCATCGCTGGTATAGGAAACCGTGCGCGGCAGGCCGAGCTGGATGAGCACAGCCTCCTCCTTCTCGCGCATGCGCACGGCCTCCAGGCCGCCGGCCTCATGGTCGTAGCCCAGCAGGTGCAGCATCGAATGTACCGTCAGATACGCGACCTCACGCTGCAAAGAATGGCCGTACAGCTCGGCCTGCTCCATGGCGCGCTCCATTGAGATGACGATGTCGCCCAGCAGCTTGCAGCCGTTGTCCTCGTCAATGTCATACTCGCCGTTTTCACCGAGCGGGAAACTCAGAACGTCGGTGGCGGAATCCTTGTCGCGGTACTCCTTGTTCAGCTCGTGGATACGGTTGTTATCCACGAAGGTCACGCTGATCTCCGCCGGACCGTCAAAATGCTCGAAATCCAGCACCGCGTTGCAGCTGCGGCGGATCAGGATGCGCAGCCCGGAAGGGACCTTGACCACGTTTTGATCGTTCGTAATCAACACCTTATTGGACACGTTAATCGACCTCCATTGTTTGTTTATGGTTGTGGCTGCCGGGAGCCTTCTCCTCGGCGGCCTTTTCATACGCTTTTACGATCTGCTGCACCAGGCGGTGGCGCACGACATCCTTCTCTGTCAGGCGAACCTGCGCGATACCCTCGACGTCCCGCAGGACATGCAGGGCATCAATGAGGCCGCTGCGCACCTTATCCGGCAGGTCGATCTGGGTCACGTCGCCGGTGACCACGACCTTGCTGCCGACGCCCATGCGCGTCAGGAACATCTTCATCTGCTCGGGCGTGGTGTTCTGTGCCTCGTCCAGGATGATGAAAGCGTCATCCAGCGTGCGCCCGCGCATATAGGCGAGCGGTGCGACCTCAATGACCTGCTTTTCAAACAGCTTCTGGAACGTCTCGGCCCCCAGCAGATCAAACAGCCCGTCGTAGAGCGGGCGCAGATACGGATCAACCTTGTTTTGCAGGTCGCCCGGCAGAAAGCCGAGCTTCTCCCCCGCCTCGACGGCAGGGCGGGTCAGGATGATGCGGCTGACATCCTTGGACTTGAACGCCTTGACCGCCATTGCCACAGCCAGATACGTCTTGCCGGTGCCCGCTGGCCCGACGCCGAACGTGATGGCATTTTTGCGGATGGCGGCGAGATATTCCTTCTGGCCCAGCGTCTTGGGGTGGATGGGACGACCCTTGGCCGTGACTGCGACGAAATCGTCGGTCAGCTCCCGCAGGCGCTTTTCCTCACCCCCGTGGGCCAGGCTGATGCAGTAGCGCACGGTCTGCTCCTCCAGCGGGGTGTGGTTTTCCATCAGGGTGACCATGCCGTCCACGGCGCGGGCGGCGGCGTCCACATCCTTCTGCTCACCGGTAAAGCGCAGCACCGAGCCGCGGCAGACCGCCGTGACGCGGAATTCCTTTTCCAGCAGGTGGATATTCTGGTCGCCGCTGCCAAAGATGGCTGCTGCCAGTTCAATGCTGTCCAGTTCCAAAGATCGTTCTGCCAAATTTTCATCCTCCCGGTTCCATGGTGTAGCAAATAGCTATACATTTAGATTATATCACAGTTTTTTGCAAAAGAAACTATGAATATTGCACAAAATTTTATCAACCATTTCGTCATACTAAGCAAAATATGTCGAATCACGGCGGTGCGGCGATGTTCGCGGTGAAAATATAGGTCACAGCTGCCGTTTCTGTGCCTTCCTGCGCGGAAATTTCGCGCTGCTCTGCCTCGATGACCGCATCCGGGAACTCGGCCAGCAGCGCGGCGCGGCAGGCGCGCAGGGCCAGTGCGGCGGCGGCAGCCTCGGAATACTGCACCGTGTCCGGCAGCTGCTCCCAGGTCGTCATGCGGCAAAGGCTGGCGGGCAGTGCCAAACGGCCCAGCTGCACGGGCAGCCAGTCGGTCTGCGTGATGCCGGTCAGCGGGTCCTCCGGCTCGCCTGTATAGCTGCGCCACGGCAGGTACAGCGTTGTCTGCACGCTGCTGCGGCCCGTGTAGACGGAAGCCTCTGCCGTCAGGGACTGGCGGGCTGTGTAATGCTTTTGTACCCGCGCTATAACACGCCCGCCGGCGCCCTGCGGCACAGCGTTGCCCTTGCGGTCCAGCCGCTCAGCAGCAGCCAGCAACTGGCCCCGGGCGACGGTCTGCCCCACCGCCACCGCTGCAAAGCCGCTCTCGATCTCAACGGCGAGTATTTCCCCGTCCACACTGGCGTACAGGCCCTGCCGGGGCGGCGGCTCCCGCACGGTCTGGGTCTGGGAGGGCGTGCTCTCGATGGCAAGGCAGCCGCCCGTAAAGTTCAGGCTGACCCAGCCGAACACCTCACTGCGGCGCAAAGCCTGTGCCTGTGCGGTCTGCAGCAGCGGCTTTGTCAGGAGCACGCCCTCATGAATGCCGCAGTCCGCCAAAAGCCGGCGCATGGCGGGCTGCAGACCGGGGTCCATCGCGCCAAAGTCGATGCACCAGACAAGGCCGCCCAGCGCCCGCACCAGCAGCAAAAACAGCACGGCCCCCGCGGCCAGCCCGGGGCGGGTCTGCAGCAGGCGCTCCGTGTGTTTTCCCGGGCCGCGGCGGGCGGTCACGGCAAGCGTCCAGCCGCCGTCCCGCGCGATTCTCTCCAACCGGCGGCGGTCTGCACCGCTGACCGTAGCCGCATAGCCGTCCCGCTGCCAGCGGACGCGCCGCAGCCGCACGCCCGCCGCGGCGGCACGGTTCAAAAAGCGGTGCGGCTCCGGCCCTGTGACCGAAAAGCGGAGGGTATCCGCTGCCCAGAATTGCAGCCTCATTCCTGCGGCACCTCCCACTTGCTGCGCAGCTCAATGCGCGCGAACCGCCCCGCCGCGATCAATCTTTTGCCCGCGAAGGATTCTATCCGCAGGTCCGCGCCATACAATGTTACCAGGGTGTCCCCCATGTCCAGACAGATGCGCTGCGGCGTGAAGTCCAGCACCCTGCGGCAGCCGTCGGTCAGCAGATTGCCGCCGCGCAGCTCCAGCTCCGGCAGACGGTAGAAGTCTGCGGGCGGCGGAGCCGCCAGACGGCGCAGGTCAGGGCGCTCCCGCGGCTTGCGGGGACGCGGCTTTTTCGGTTTCATGGCTGTTCCCTCCCCGCACAAGACTTGTCAGTCCAGTATACGCAGTGAGGTGCGCAATATGAACAACGGCAAAAATCGGCAGGGGCTTGCAGCAGCGGCAGCGCTGGCGTTTGGGGTGCTTGTGCTGGCCGTGCCGGAGGCCGCGGCCCGGGGCTTTGCCGGGGGCACGGCGCTCTGCCTGCAAAGCGTTTTACCCGCGCTGTTCCCGTTTTTTGTCGTGTGCGAGCTGCTGACCGCTGCCCCGCCGCCCGCCGCCCTGCTGCGGCCCATGCAGCGGGTCTTGGGGCTGGAATCCGCCGAGACCGCGCGGGCGCTGCTGCTGTCCTGGGTTGGCGGATATGCAGTGTGTGCGCGGCTGGCCGGGCAGCTGTACGGTGCGGGGCGCATTACGCGGCGGGATGCTGCGCTTTTGCAGGTGCTGGGCTGCTGCTCCGGGCCCGGGTTTGTGATTGGCTGCGTCGGCGGGGCCCTGCTGGGGAATGTACGGCTTGGCGTGGTGCTGTACGCGGCGCAGATCGGGGCGAATTTGGGGGCGGGAGCGGTTTGCCAGCTGCTATCCCACATTGTAGGGGCGAACATTGTTCGCCCGTCAAGTTGGTGTGGCTGTGCTTTTCCGGAAAGGCCGCTCCCATCAGAAACGGCCAGCGGGCGAACAATGTTCGCCCCTACAGACTGCACCCGGGAGGTTTCGGGGCGCAGCAAGGTTCTCTCTCCCACCCGCTGCGGCGGGAGCCCCCTCGCAGAGGGGGCCAAGGGGTTGCCGCAGGCCATATCCTCCGCGGTCACGTCGTCGCTGTCGGTCTGCGGGTGCGTTGTATTCTTCCGCATAGTGGGCGCGGTGCTGCTGGCAGTGCTGCCGCTGCCGCCGACGGCTGTCAGCGCGGCGCTGGAGGTCAGCGCCGGATGCGCGGACTTTGCGGCGCTGGGCGGGGCGGCGGCGCTGTACGGCTGCTGCGCCTGCCTGAGCGTGCTCGGTGTCTCGGTCTGGGCGCAGCTGCGGCTGTTTGCCGGGGCGGCGTATCGCCCGCGGCTGCTAGTTTTCAGCCGCGCGGTGCACCTTGTACTTTTGCAGCTGCTCGTCAGGGTGTGTGCGCATCTGCTGCCCGGCAGCGTTACGGCATGCAGTACGCTGGCCGCCCGCGTCCTGCCGGTTTTCCGTCTGCCGCCGGACGCCGCGGCGGCGGGGTTTGTCTTTCTCTGCGCAGCTCTTTACAAGGCCCGGCAAAGTCTTTATAATAAATGATAGTATATTTTGTGGTTTGAGGGTGAGTCTAATGTTTAAAAAGACCTATTACGGCGCACATATTGCCCCGGCGTGTGCTTATTGCCTGCACGGCTCCACCGCCGCCGACCCCAAAATGATTTTATGCAAGCGCAAGGGCGTTGTGTCGCCCTACTACTGCTGCCGCAAATTCAGCTATGACCCGCTGATGCGCATCCCCCGCCGCCAGGTCCTGCCCGAGCTGGACCCGCGGGATTTTACACTGGACGACTGAAAAGGAGAAGTCATGGATCACCCGAAACTCGAAGAATGGAAAACCGTCTGGCGCGAAAGACGCTCCGTCACGATGGTGTATATCCTGCTGCGCATCTCGGTTGTGTTGGTCATGCTGGCACAGATTTTCAACGGCAACTTTGAAAACGTTTTTCTCTGCGTGCTGACGCTTATCCTGTTCATGATGCCCAGCGTCCTGGAAAAAAAGCTGGACATCACCCTGCCGAACACGCTGGAAATCATCATCCTGCTGTTCATTTATGCAGCGGAAATCATGGGTGAGATCGGCGCGTACTACGTCACCTTCCCCTACTGGGACACGGTGCTGCACACGCTGAACGGCTTTTTGTGCGCAGCCATCGGGTTCTCGCTGCTGGACATTCTGAACCGCCACAGCGAGGCGCGGTTCCACCTATCGCCGCTGTATCTGGCCATCGTGGCGTTCTGCTTCTCGATGACCGTCGGCGTCATCTGGGAATTTTTTGAGTGTACGATGGACCAGCTGTTCTTCCTCGATATGCAGAAGGACACCGTCGTCAACACGATCGGCTCCATCATGCTGGACCCCACGGGCGGCAATACGTCCACGGTGCTGAAAAACATCACCGACGTCATCGTCGTGCAGGCGGACGGCACCCAGACCGCACTGGGGCTGGGCGGGTATCTGGACATTGGTCTGCTGGATACGATGGAGGATCTGTTCGTCAACTTCATCGGTGCGCTGACGTTCTCGATCATCGGCTACTTCTACGTGTGCAGCCGCGGCGAAAACAAGTTTGCCAAACGGTTCATCCCGGTAGCCAACAACAGCACCCGCCCGAAGGATGCACCGCTCGAAGCGCCCGAAAAAAAGCGAAATTGAGTAAGCTGAAGCATCCCACCGCTGCGAGTCTTTCGTTATGAATACAGGCAAAAGAAAGCCCCGACGCATCGTGTTTTCAACGATGTATCGGGGCTTTTTACTTGGAGCTGGTGGCCGGACTTGAACCGGCGACCTGCTGATTACGAATCAGCTGCTCTACCAACTGAGCCACACCAGCACGCAAGACAACAATAAATATTATACAGATTTTCCCGGATAAGTCAATACCCTGACGAAAATTTTATTGCTGTCCTGCGGGATGTAGTTTACTCTGCGTCCTCGCAGAAGGCCTTGAAGGTCAGGTAGGCCATGTAAACGTCGGCCTTGGAGACGATCTCAAACGGAGAGTGCATCGAGAGCACGGGTACGCCGATGTCGATGGTGTCGATGTCCTGATTGGCGACATACTTGGCAACCGTGCCGCCGCCGCCCAGGTCGAGCTTGCCCATCTCGCCGATCTGCCACACAACGCTGTTGGTGTCCATCAGACCGGTCAGGTAGCTGACGAGCTCGGCGGAGGCATCGCTCGTGCCGGACTTGCCGCGGGAGCCGGTATACTTGTAAATGGCCACGCCGCGGCCTGCGTAGGTGCCGTTGTCGGGCTCAAAGGCGTCTGCAAACGTCGGGTCGTAGGCCGCCGTAACGTCAGCAGACAGGCACTTGGCGGCCTTGCAGGCCGTGATGTAGTCCGCCCCCTGCCCTGCGCAGAGCTGCTGCAGGAAGTGGAAGGTGTACATGCTGTTCAGGCCGGTGACGCCGTCGGAGCCGGTCTCCTCCTTGTCGGTCAGGACGCAGACGGAGGTATAGGCGGGGCTCTTGGTCCCGATCTCGGCCATCAGCGCAGGGTAAGCGTCCACGCGGTCATCGTGGCCGTAGGCACCGATCATAGCGCGGTCCAGACCGATGTCGCGGGCCTTGTAGGCAGGCACGACCTCGATCTCGGCGCGGGTGAAGTCGCGCTCGGTGATGCCGTAGGTCTCGTTCAGCATGCCCAGGACGTTGAGCTTGACGCGCTGCTCGGCGTCCTTATCCTCGATGGGCAGGGACGCAATGATGACGTTGAGGTCCTCGGCGGTAATGCCCTCGGCCAGCGTCTTGGCGCTCTGCTTGGCACCCAGATGCGGCAGCAGATCGGTGATGCAGAACACGGGGTCGTCGTCCTTCTCACCGATGCAGACGTTGACCCTGGTGCCGTCGGCGCGGTAGATGACACCGTGCAGGGCAAGCGGGATGGTGGGCCACTGGTACTTGCGCACGCCGCCGTAGTAGTGGGTGCGCAGGTAGCCGATGTCGGTCTTTTCAAACACGGGCACGGGGCGCAGGTCGAGGCGCGGGGAGTCGATGTGGGCAATGTTCAGGTGGAAGCCCTCCTCGAGGTTCTTCGTGCCGATGGTCGCGGCCAGCACGCACTTTTCGCGGTTGATGGTGTAGACCTTGGTGCCGGGGGCGTAGCTCGTGCCGGGCACAAACTTCTGATAGCCGGCGGCGGTCAGCAGCTTTTCGCTGTAGGCCGTGGCCTCGCGCTCGGTCTTGGCGTTGTCCAGGAAGGTCTTGTAGCCCTCGCAGAAGTCCTGCGCGGCGGCAATGGCATCGGGGGCCGCGTCGGCTACCGTTTCATTTTTATAGAGCAGATTTTTCAGTTCCTCGGTGGTTTTCATTTCGAGAATCCTTTCTAAAAATTATTTATAAATCTCCGAGTAGTGCTGATAGCTCTCGGTGATTTTTTTTACGTAGAGCCGCATCTGCGGGTAAGGGTAATGGTCCAGCGTAACGCCGTCCGTTGAGTACGCCTCCTGCCCGAGCAGACCGTCCACGGTGCCCACGCCGCTGTGGTAGGCCGCGGCGGCGGTGGCCAGATGGCCGGTGTAGCGGTCCAGGCAGTAGCTGACAAAGTAGCTGCCGAACCGGATATTCGTCTCGGGGTCGTAGAGATCGTCGAACGTCAGGCTCTCCGTCGGGGCGATTTTCATCTTGATCCAGTCGAACGTGACCTCGGTGATCTGCATGAGTCCCCTGGCCCCGGCGTCGGAATCCGCGTTCGGATCAAAATTGCTCTCGGTGCGGATGAAGGCGTATAAAATCATCGGGTCTATGCCGTATTTCCCGGCGTAATACTCGACGTACTCTGTGAAGCGCTGCGGGTATTCCCAGTGTTCGATCTTATCGCGGAAGGCGCTGAGCAGCAGCGTTCCCGCCAGGGCCAGCACCAGCAGCAGCGCCAGGATCGGTGCTAAAATGCTTCTTTTTCGCTTTGGATACAATGGTAAGGATAATCGCCACAATAATCGCAATTGCAGCAACACCAGCAGCAACAGAAATACCTATAATCATAGGCCAGTTGGTTTGGTCTCCTGTCATAACGTTATAAACGGCATCGGCAGAAGCAGCGGATACACCAGGAACCATAAAAGGAAGAGCGAAAAATAATGCACTGATAGCATAACAAGATTTGCAAATTTTCTTTTTCATATGAGAAGCCCTTTCTTGTATTTTTGTCTTATCTTATAAATCTATTCTACCGTTTCAGACATAAAATTGCAATACTATTCCAAAACATCTGTTTTTCTGAAATTCATTTGAACGAAAAAAGGAAATGCCTGTTTTAAGCATTTCCTTTTTTCAATATACTAAATGACAAGAATGCCTGCAGCCTGCAAGAAAGCAGTTACCAATATAATAACGATGCAGACAGGAGCCAGCCATTTGGTGAAGACAACATATAATCCTTTCAAGCGGAACGGAGCAGTTTCCTGTACCTCATCAATGATACTTTTGGGTTTTAAGAAGAATCCTATAAAAATACAGGTACATAAAGCCACAATTGGCATTAGAATGTTGTTGGTGAGGAAGTCAAAGGAATCCAGAATGGATTTTCCGAATATTTGAACGCCATCCCAAATACCAAAGCCTAAAGATGAGCAAATGCCTAAAGCAATGGAAAAGAGCAGTATACCAATACAGACAGGGATACGTTTCCAGCCGAATTTGTCTTGGATAGCCGCAACAATTGCTTCCATAAGTCCTATGGAAGAAGTAATTGCTGCAAGAAACACGAGAACAAAGAATACGGCGCCTACCACTTGTCCGCCAGGCATACCTGCAAATACTTGAGGCATAGTAGTAAACATGAGGGTACTGCCTTGTCCAAACTCAGTGGAACCGCCCGGAGAAATAGCAAAAATTGCAGGAATAATCATCAATCCGGAGAAGAATGCAATACCGGTATCAAAAATTCCGATTGTAAATGTGGATTTTTCGATATTGGTGTCTTTTTTCATATAAGAGCCGTATGTAATGGTAATACCCATAGCCAATGACATAGAGTAAAATAGCTGTCCCAATGCTGCCAGCACGGTTTCAAAAGAAAAATCGCTGAAGTTTGGAATCAAATAGTGTTTTACGCCCTCCATAGCACCGGGCAATGTCATAATGTAAATTGCTAAGCCTACTGTCATCAGTACTAACATAGGCATAAAAATTTTACATGTTAATTCAATGCCGCGCTTTACACCCAGCATGACAATAATAGCTGTTAATCCAAGGAAAATAGCTAAGAACAAGATAGGCCATCCGGGCTGTGAGATAAAGCCTGCAAAATAATCCGGGTTGGCAGTTTGCATGCCTTGGCCGGATATAAACATATATGCAAAATGTACAACCCAGCCGCCGATTACACTGTAATAAGGCAAAATTAAGATAGGTATAAACAGTGTAATAATGCCAATGAATGCAAATCGTTTATCTAATTTTTTGTAAGCGTTCAAAAAGCTGGTTCCGGTTTTT
>ERZ773155.1540-NODE-1540-length-19306-cov-7.361540_pt1 | contig 19306 bp, 13 predicted proteins | sample MGYA00511262_ERZ773155 | MGnify/ENA primary metagenome ERZ773155 (study PRJEB29015, sample SAMEA2737828) | human gut metagenome | biome: human gut; feature: human-associated habitat; material: faeces | place: China | collected 2012 ... | reverse complement strand
CTGCCGCACCTCGCTCGCCGTATCGGCACTTAGAATTATGCGGTATTGCCCTTACAGCTTCGCGAGCTTCGGGCCCTGCGCCGTGTCGGTGACACTCCAGCCCATCTCGGTCAGCTGGGCACGGATGGCGTCCGCGCGGCCCCAGTCCTTGGCCTTCTTGGCGGCAGCGCGCTCCTCGACCAGTGCGGTGACCTCAGCGGGGATGCTGTCGGTCTTTTTGCGGTTGTACAGCAGGCCCAGCACGCCGGTCAGCTCATCAAACGTCTTGGCGGCAGTCTCCAGCGTCGCTTTGTCGGAGGCATCGGACAGCGTGTTGATGTCCTTGACCAGATCGAAAATCGCAGCCAGAGCGTCCGGCGTATTCAGGTCGTCGTCCATGGCGGCCTTGAACTTTTTGCGCGCATCCTCGCACTTTTCCACCAGCGCCGTGTCGGTGCCGTGGGCATGCTCTATGGCAAAATCGAGGTTGTCGCGGCAGGTGTACATCCGCTCGAGGCTGTTCTTGCAGCTCTCGATCAGCTCAACGGTGTAATTCAGCGGCATGCGGTAGCCAGCTGTCAGCATAAAGTAGCGGATCGGCTCGTAGCCATACTTGTCGGCGATCTCGCGCACCGTGAAGAAGTTGTTTGCGCTCTTGGACATCTTCTCGTTGTTGATGTTCAGGAAGCCGTTGTGCATCCAGTAGCGGCTGAAGGTGCAGCCGTTGGCGCACTCGCTCTGGGCGATCTCGTTCTCGTGGTGGGGGAAGATCAGGTCCTGACCGCCGGCGTGCAGGTCGATGGTCTTGCCCAGGTGCTTGCGGGCCATGGCGCTGCACTCAATGTGCCAGCCGGGGCGGCCGTGGCCCCAGGGGCTCTCCCAGTAGGGCTCGCCGGGCTTGGCAGCCTTCCAGACTGCGAAATCGGCGGGGTCCTCCTTCAGGTCGTCGTCCATACGGCTGCGCAGCTCACGGTTGCCGCTCTCGAGGTCGTCGAGGTTCAGGTGGCTCAGCTTACCGTAGCCGGGGTCGGACTTGACGCGGAAGTAGACATCCCCGTTGCGGGCCACATAGGCGTGGCCGGAGTCCACGAGGTCCTTGACGATGTGGATGATCTCGCCGATATGCTCGGTAGCGCGGGGGCGCACGGTGGGGGCCTTGACGTTCAGACCGTCGGAATCCCTGATGTACTCGGCCTCAAACTTGCGGGCGACCTCCTGCATCGAGGTGCCCTCCTCCTGGCCCTTTTTGATGAGCTTGTCATCAATATCGGTGATGTTGGAGACATAGTAGACCTTGTTGCCGCAGTATTCCAGATAGCGGCGCAGCGTATCAAAGACGATCATCGGGCGCGCATTGCCGATGTGGATATAGTTGTAAACCGTCGGGCCGCAGACATAGATGCGGTACTCGCCCTCCTTCTGGGGGACAAATTCCTCTTTCTGGCGGGTCATGGTGTTGAAGATCTGCATAGCTTGCACGTTCCTTCCTCTATATAGGGATGCTTTTATTATAGCCAACGCAAGGCGCGGTTGCAAGGGGGATTCAGCCGTTATTTGCGATTTGCACGGCCAGCTCGTCCCAGACAGCACTGAAATTGTAGGGGAACCGCTCGTTCTCCTCGGCCAGATAGGCGCGGTAAGTGTCGAGCTCTGCCGCCGTCGGTGCCTTAACGCGGCGGTAGGCCGTGATCGTGTAGCCGTTGCCCATGTCGAAGGTGGCTGCCAGCTCAAACGGCGCGTACTTTTCCTGGTTTTCCAGGAAGGCCGCGTTCATCTTCTCTGTGTGGTTGTTGGGGTCAAACGGCGTACAGGTCAGCACGACCTGCGCCGTGAACAGCTCCTTCGGGAAGGCATCGTTGCCGGGATTGCAGGCACCGTAGGGCAGAATTTCGCGGATGGACTCATCCGGCAGCGCCGAGATGCGGAACACATCCGGGCTGTAGACCACGCCGTGACAGATCATGTAGGCGGAGTTTTCGCCGGTGCAGTTCTCCCGCAGCCAGGCGTTGACCTCGGCGACCTGCTGTAAATCATTGCGGGGGCTGTCCACGTAAAAGTACAGTCCGCTGTAAAATCCGCTGGGGAAAACCACCGGCAGCAGCTGGCTGCACGCGCCGAAGTTCAGCGCACACAGCACGCCCGCCGCTGTTGCCAGAATGCGGCGCGGCCACGCCCACGGCAGATCGCTGACGAGCAGCGCACAGAGGAAGCAGCCCAGCAGGTAGAACGGCGCGACGGCCAGCGACTGATGGTCGTCCATGTTCTGCACACGGGTGACGAGCAGCACGGTCAGCACCGCGCCGACGGCGGCAAGAACGGCGAGCGCACGGGCCTTAGCATTATACAGCCCGTATAATATGCCGATCAGCATGATCACAAACACGAGCCAGCCCAGATAGACACGCTGGTTGGCCAGCTCTGCCAGAAAGCCGCCGGTCTGGTAGGTCGCGTAGCGGTCACTGTAGTCGGCCTTGGCGATGCGCCAGAACATCGGCAGCAGCGGTACGCCGACGCAGGCCAGCGAGGCCGCGGCAAACCTGCCGAAGCGCAGGACGGTCTGTACCTGCCGGGCGCGTGCAGCGCAGGCCAACGCCCAAACGCCATACAGCAAAAAGAACGCCACAACGGTAAACATGTAGCTGCGGCGGGTCAGCATGAGCATACCCGTAAAGGCCGCCAGCGACACAAGCCGCGCGGGGGCCGGCTGGCTGAAATCGTACCCGACGCTGAGCGCCAGCAGCATAAACGCGAACGCGACACCGAGCAGGTCCGGCATACCGCGGTAAAGCGCAATGTGCAAAAGCGGCAGCAACAGGACGAATGCCATGGAGAGCGCCGTGAACAGCACCGGGGCCTTTGGCTGCAATTTTCGGCGCAGCACCGTCAGAAGAAGCCATGCACTGTAGTAGACGAGCGACGGGATCAGCAGCGCACAGAGCAGCGCAAACGTGTTGGCCGTGCGCGGCGTGAACATGAAGAACGGCTCCGCCAGCAGATTGATGACCAGCGGCGCGTAGTCGTTGAACCACGTCTTGTAGATGGTCGAGCCGACACCGGTGAAGACGCCGTCCGCAAAGTTGGATTCCAGCCGCACCTGCAGATTGTAGTAGGTCGCGTTGTCCCACAGGTAGAGACTTTGGCGGCCCACCATGGCGTGCAGATAGAATGCGGCGCTGGCCGCTATGCAGACTGCTAAAATGACGGCATCCGCTTTTGTGCATTTTGCGCCAATCGCCCGCGCCGCGCGGCGGTACAGGCAGAATGTGCCCAGCACCGCCGTGCTGCAGAGCAGCAGCAGCCATACATCCACCGGATTCCGCCCGCTGCCGAGCATATCGACAACTTGCAGCGGCGCGGCAAAATGCGCCGCCGTGCTGAACACGAACTTGACGGCAAAAATGCACAACAGCAACAGGACGGCCCGCTCCAGGCGAGTCATCCTGCGGTAGATGCATTTTAAAAATGTACGGAGATTGAGCTTTGACAAGTTGGGGTCTCCTTAACTTTCTTCTTGCCTCCCTCTGCGAGGGAGGTGGCCCCGCAGGGCCGGTGGGAGAGAACTTCGCGGTAATCCGAGACATATCAGGCAATGGCAAGGCTCTCTCCCCCACCGCCTGCGGGCGGAGCCCCCTCCCAGAGGGGGCCAAGAGGGATTCACTCCGCTTGCATGAACAGCTTGCGGTTCTGCCACAGGTAGATGCCGCCGGAGAGCAGGGTCGCCGCGCCGCAGAGCCAGCAGAGCACAATGGTAACAAAGCTGACAAAGCCAACATCCGTGGGCCCGGCCAGCGCACCGACAAAGTAGTAGAAGATGACGGTCAGCATCTGCAAAACGGTCTTGACCTTGCCCCACATGTTGGCGGCAATGACCGTGCCGGTCTCGGCGGCCAGCATACGCACACCGGCCACTGCGAACTCACGGAACAGGATGACCGCCAGCACGATGGGCGAGCAGACGTGATCGGTGACCATGTAAATGAACGCCGCGGTGGTCAGGCACTTGTCGGCCAGCGGGTCCATGAACTTGCCGAAGTCGGTGACAAGATGATTCTTGCGGGCGAGGTAGCCGTCCAGAAAATCCGTAATGCTGGCAATGGCGAAGATGACGCCCGCAATCAGCATATAAGCCGCATGGAAGTCCGCTGTGCCATAGTGGGAGACGGCGGCAAAAATCATAAAGACGGGCACCAAAACAACGCGCATCATCGTCAGTTTATTGGGCAGATTCATAGCTTAGTCCTCCAGCCTTTCTTCCGCGTAACCGTACAGGTCGTAGGTGTCGGAATCGGTGATGGTCACCTTATAGAATGCGCCGGTCTCCAGCGGGGTGTCCGCGGGGGTCAGCACGCTGCCGTCGATCTCGGGGCAGTCGGCCTTGGTGCGCAGCAGGTACATACCGGTCTCGTCATCGACGCCGTCGCAGATGCACTCATAGGTATGGCCGACCTTCTCGCCCTCGCGCTCGGCGCTGACCTCGGCCTGCAGCTCCATGATGTGATCGGCGCGGCGCTGCTTCGTCTCCTCGTCGATCTGGTTCGGCATTTTTGCGGCCACGGTGTTTTCCTCGGCGGAGTAGGCAAAGCAGCCGAGGCGGTCAAACCTGACGGTCTTGACGAAGTCACACAGCTCTGCGTACTGCTCCTCGGTCTCACCGGGGAAGCCCGCGATCAGCGTCGTGCGCAGCGTGATGCCGGGGATGGCCGCGCGCAGCCGGGCAATCGCGTCCTCGATCTCCTTACGTCCACCGCGGCGGTTCATGGCCTTGAGCACCGCGTCATCACAGTGCTGGATGGGCAGGTCGAGATAGGGCACGACCTTGGTGTTGCGGACCATGGCGGCAATAAATGCATCGCTGATACGTTCCGGATAGGCGTACAGGATACGGACCCAGCGGATGCCGTCGATTTCCTGCAGGCGGTCCAGCAGCTCACAGATGGCGCCGGGTCTGCCCCAGTCCTCGCCGTAGGCGGTGGGGTCCTGCGCGACCAGAATCAGCTCGCGCACACCCTCGCCCGCCAGCCAGCGAGCCTCAGCGACGCAGTCGTTGATTTCACGGCTGCGCAGCGCACCGCGGATCAGCGGAATGGCGCAGTAATAGCAGCCATTGTTGCAGCCCTCGGCAATTTTTAAGTACGCATAGTGCCGCGGGGTCGAGATAACGCGCGCACCGCCGAGCTGCATATCGCTCTTGGGGCCGTAGCTCTCGATCTGGCCCGCACCGTCGGCACAGACGCGGCGGACGATGGCGGGCAGCGCGGCGTTGGAGCCAATGCCGACAACGGCATCGACCTCGGGGATCTCCTGAATGACCTGCTGCTTGTAGCGCTCAGCCAGGCAGCCGGTCACAATGACCTTGAGGTCAGGATTTTCCTGCTTGTACTGGCAGGCCATCAGGATATTCTCGATAGCTTCGGTTTTGGCGGACTCGATGAAGCCGCAGGTGTTGATGATGATAATGTCAGCCTCGGCGGGGTCAGCCACGGTGGTGTGGCCGTCCTTGATGAGGGCGTGGCAGAATACGTCGGCGTCGACCTGGTTCTTCGGGCAGCCGAGGGAGATAATGGCAATTTTCATTGGGTAGTCCTTTAATATAATATTGTATGGTTTGCGCAGGATTATAGGGGCGGTTCCCCGACACCCCGCAAGGCGGCAGATGTTTGCCGAAAATTGTAGGGCGGCCAGCCCTCTGGCCGCCGCGGACGCTTGCGGCAGCAGGAAAGTTTACGAGTTGCCACACTGTAGGGGGCGGCGTCCCCGACACCCCGCGGAGGGGTCAAGACCCCTCCCTACAAGGCCACAATAAAAGGGGCGACAAACAAAAAGGGAGAGGCTCTCCCTCTCCCATGAAACGTGATTATACTTTTACTCCGCCACCAGCACCGTCACGCTCGTCGGGGCCAGCTCCAACGCATCCCGGAAGCAGGGGCCAAAGGGGGTCACACCGGCGTGGACGCCGTCGCTTACTTTGCGCCAGGTACCGGCGGGCAGGCTGGCCCACTGGCGGGTGCGCTCGGGGTTGTAGTAGACAGCCAGCTGACCCGCCGTGGCCGTGCCGTCGTTCTCCGGCACAAAGCCGATGAGCCAGCCCGGCAGCGCCAGAATAAACGGCTCCGGCTCCCCTGCCGCACCGCTCAGCCGCGGATAGGCGCGGCGGATGGCCAGCATGCCGCGGTAAAACGCCGTCAGCGCGGCAAACTCCGGGCGGTGGGCGCGGGTCCAGTCCAGCCGGTTCGTGGCCAGCGGCCCCTTGTAGCTGTTGTGGTCGCCGTGCTTGGTGCGGCCCCACTCCTCGCCCGCCTGCATAAAGGGCAGACCCTGGCAGGTCAGGTAGATGCCCGCCGTCATGCGGTTCTGTGCCAGCAAATCGGCGTCGGGGCAGTCGTAATCGCCGCGGCGGCCCACGGCGGCCAGCTTGTCCCAGAGCGTGTAGTTGTCATGGGCGGAGACGTACTGCACGACCTGCCCGGCGCGCTTGGGCCGAAAGCCGTGTGCGCCGCTGCGCCACGCGCTGATCGAGTGCAGCACATCGTAGCCATGCTGCGGTGCGCCGTTGACATAGCCCGCGTTGGCCGCGTCAAAGACGTTGCCCTTGATGCAGTCCCGCGTGTCATCGCAGAAAAATCCGATGCGCTCATGCAGCGCGTCGAGGGCGCGCTTGTCGGCGGGGCGTGCGCCGCCTTCAAGGTTCGTGCCGCCGCCCATCCAGGGCTCGCCGTACAGTAAAATGCTCTCGCCGCCGGGCAGACTGTCCAGCGCGGCGCGGATGGCGTTCATCGTGTCCACATCCTCCAGCGCCATCAGGTCAAAGCGGAAACCGTCGATGTGGTAGGCTGTGGCCCAGTACAGCACTGACTCGACCACGTATTTGCGCACCATCGGGCGCTCGCTGGCCAGGTCACAGCCGCAGCCGGAGCCGTTGGTCATCATGCCGTTGGGCCAGCGGCGGTTCCAGTAGCCGGGCACGGTGCGCTCCAGATTGCTCTCGCCGTGGTAGGTGTGGTTGTAGACGACGTCCATCACGACGCCCAGCCCTGCGCGGTGCAGCGCGGCGACCATGGCGCGGCACTCCTTGACGCGCACCTCGCCGTGGAACGGGTCGGTGGCAAAGCTGCCCTCGGGCACGTTGTAGTTCTGCGGGTCGTAGCCCCAGTTGTAGCCGCCGTCGGGGCGGGACTCGTCCACCGTGGCGTAGTCGCAGATGGGCTGTAATTGCACATGGCTGATGCCCAGATTTTTCAGATAATTCAGGCAGGTCGGGTGTTCGCCGTCGCTGTCCAGCGTGGTGTCATCGGGCGTGAAGCCCATGAACTTGCCGCGCCACTCCGGTTTTACACCGCTGTGCCCGTCAGCGGAAAAGTCCGCCACATGCACCTCCCACACGCTGCGGGCGTGGGCCGGGATGTCGGGGCGCCGGTCCTGCTCCCAGCCGTCGGGGGCGGCCTGTGTCAGGTCCACCACCATGCCGCGGGTGCCGTTGGCCCCGGCGCTGCGGGCGTAGGGGTCCACGACCTCATGCACGCGGCCATCCGGAAAGTAGATGCGGTAGATGTAATACGTCCCGTGCAGGTTGCCGGGCAGCACAATGGCCCAGACGCCGCCATCGCCGCGGCGCATTTCGTGTACGCCCAGCTCTTTCGCGCCCGGCTCGGCGTCGGTGCCGGTGGCATACAGGCAGACCACGACCCCGCAGGCAGTGGGAGCCCACAGCTTGAAGGTGGTTTCCTCCGCCGTTGGATTTGCGCCGAGGTCGCTGCCGTGGTAATAGGGCAGCTCACAGGCCTGATGCCAGTTCATGAGTGATCGCTCCTTACAAATAATCTGCATTTATTGTAGCAGGTAGAGCGACAGTTTGCAAGGGAAACGTTTCAACGCCCAGCGGAAACCTCTGCAGCCGGTATCCCATGTAAAGAAGCCATACACAAGCAAAAATCCCCTGCCCGTGCGGACAGGGGATGCGGTTGCTTATAGAGGTGGATTACTCGCCCAGATGCCAGATGTCCTTGTTGTACTCGGCAATCGTGCGGTCACTGCTGAACAGGCCGGCCTTGGCAATGTTGATGACGCACTTCTTGCGCCAGCCCAGCGGGTCGCAGGCGTAGTCGCTCAGGGCCTGACCCTTGCGCACCACATAGGCGTTGAAGTCGGGCAGCGTCTGGAACCAGTCCTTCCAGACCAACTCGTCGTGCAGGCGGCGCAGGTTTTCCTCATGCCCGGCGGCCAGCATCTCCGGCCCGACGAGGAAATCGACGGCGCGGCGGATGTTGGGGTCACCCTCCACCCACTGGCTGGCCTGATAGTCGCCCATCTCATAGCGGTGGATGACCTGGTCGGACGTCTGGCCGAAGATATAGATGTTCTCATCGCCGACCTGCTGACAGATCTCGACGTTCGCACCGTCCATCGTGCCCAGCGTCAGCGCACCGTTGAGCATGAACTTCATGTTGCCGGTGCCGGACGCCTCTTTGGAGGCCAGCGAGATCTGCTCCGACAGGTCGCAGGCGGGGATGAGCTTCTCAGCGGCGGTGACGTTGTAGTTTTCCACAAAGACAACCTGCAGATACTTCGACACGACCGGATCCGCCGCAATGACCTTAGACAGGGTCAGCAGGGCGTGGATGATGTCCTTGGCAATCGTGTACGCCGGGGCGGCCTTGGCACCGAAGATGCTGACCAGCGGTGTGGCGGGCAGATGCCCGGCCTTGATCTCATGATACTGGTGGATCAGGTAGAGCAGGTTCAGCTGCTGGCGCTTGTACTCATGCAGACGCTTGGACTGGATGTCGAACATTGCATCCGGGTCAACGGTGATGTTCTGCGTGCGGTACAGCCAGTCGGCCAGTGCGCGCTTGTTCTGCGCCTTGACGGCGGAGAACTGCTGCAAAATATCGACATTTTCCGTGTAGGGCAGCAGTTTTTCAAGCTCGGCGGCGTCCTTGCGGAAGCCGGAACCGATGAGCTTTTCGATCTCGGCGGTCAGTGCCGGGTCGCACTCCAGCAGCCAGCGGCGGAAGGTGATGCCGTTGGTCTTATTGTTGAATTTTTCGGGGTAGAGCTGGTAAAAGCCGTGCAGCTCGCTGTTTTTCAGGATCTCGGTGTGCAGATAGGCAACGCCGTTCGTCGAGTGGGTGAAGTGGATGTCCATGTGGGCCATGTGAACGCGGTCGTCCCCGTCGATGATGGCCAGACTCTCGTCGGTGGTGCGGGTGCGGGCCAGCGTGTCGAGCTTTTCAATGATGGGCATGAGCTGCGGCACGACGGCGTCCAGATAGGCGCGGGGCCACTTTTCGAGCGCCTCGGCCAGAATGGTGTGGTTCGTGTAGGCACAGGTCTTTGTGACGATCTCGACGGCCTCGTCAAAGTCGATGCCCTTCTCCCCCAGCAGGCGGATCAGCTCGGGGATAACCATGCTGGGGTGGGTGTCGTTGATCTGGATGGCGGCGTAGTCGGCCAGATCGTGGTAATCACAGCCGCGGGCGGCGCACTCGGCCAGAATCAACTGGGCCCCGGCGGAAACCATCAGGTACTGCTGGTAGACGCGCAGACGGCGTCCGGCCTCGTCGGAGTCATCGGGATACAGGAAAAGCGTCAGGTTTTTGTCGATGTCGGTCTTGTCGAACGTGATGCCGTCGTGGACGATGCTCTCATCAATGGTGTCGAGATCGAACAGATTCAGCGTGTTCGTGCGGCCCTCGTAGCCCGTGACGGCCAGCTTGTACAGACGGGCGTTGTAGGTCTTGCCGGCCAGTTCGACGGGATAGACCGTATCCGTTTTTTCCGCCCAGGAGTGGGCGGTCAGCCACGGGTCGGGCAGCTCATTCTGGATGCCGTCCTTGAAGGACTGGTGGAACAGGCCGAAGTGATACCGCAGGCCGACACCGTCGCCGGGCAGGTTCAACGTGGCGAGGGAGTCAAGGAAACAGGCGGCCAGACGGCCCAGCCCGCCGTTGCCAAGGCTGGGCTCCGGCTCGACCTCCTCAATATCGGACAGGTTTTTCCCCGCAGCGGCCAGCGCAGCGCGGGTGTCGTCGTACAGCCCTAAATTGATAAGGTTGTTGGACAGCAGCTTGCCGATCAGAAACTCGGCGCTGATATAGTAGAGCTTGCGGCCCGTGACGGGACGGACGCGGGCGGCGCTTTGTTCGCGGACAATGTCCAGCAGAGCCAGATAGATTTCCTGGTCGGTGCAGGCGGTCAGGGGCTTGTTGGTTCTGGCTTCCATCGCAGCAGTCATATTCATAAGAGGTTCCCTCCATTCGTGTATGGGCTTCTTGGGTACAACTTGGTTATACCACACAAAACATGCATCTGACTTGCAAAATACCCGCAACTTATGGTACAATACTATCATGCGAGGTGAAAATATGGCGAAACAAGAGCGTTTGCGCGAAGCAAAGCAACACGGGGCCGCGTGGTTCCCGTTCAACATCTACCCATGTACGATCCCGAAGGACTTCCCGCAGGTGGCGCTGCACTGGCAGGACAGCATGGAGCTGGTCTTTGTCAAAAAAGGGCGCGGCATCGTGCAGGCCGGGCTGACGACCTACACGGCACAGGCGGGCGACATTTACGTGTTTGCCCCCGGCGTGCTGCACGCCCTGCGCCAGCTGCCCGGTGAGGCAATGGAATATGAGAACATCATCTTTGAGCTGGAGCTGCTGGGCGGCGCCGGTGACATCTGTGCCGAGAAGTACCTGCTGCCGCTGCAGAGCGGACGTCTGGCTCTGCCCATGCGCCTTGGCCCGGAAGACTGGGGCTACAACTGGGCAGTGCGGTGCCTGCACGCGGCGGAGGAATTCAACAAGATCAAAGACGTGGGATATGAACTCTGTATAAAGGGCGAGCTGCTGCTGTTTCTGGCGGCGCTGGTGGGCCGCACCGGAGACCTGCCCCCTGCCGATACCCCCGACACCCGGCGGCTGAAAACCGTGGTGCAGCTTGTGAATGAGGGCTACGCGGGGGCGCTGCATGTGACCGACGCAGCGGCGGCCTGCGGATGCAGCCCCAGCCATTTTATGCGCTGGTTCAAGAAAATGACCGGGCAGGGCTTTACCGAATACCTGAACGAGCAGCGCCTGAACGCCGCCGCCGATGCCCTGCGCAGCGGCAGCGACACCGTGCTGGCGATTGCGGAGCAATGTGGGTTTGAGAATTTGTCCTACTTCAACCGTCTGTTCAAAAAGCGGTACGGGATGACGCCGCGGGAATACAGGGGGAGAAAATAAAAAAGCCTTCCCCCGCGGGGGAAGGTGGCCCGAAGGGCCGGATGAGGGGCGAGTCTGCGGCGAAATCCCGTGAACGGGTGGCTGCGGAAGCTTTGCCCTCATCAGTCCGCTTCGCGGACAGCTTCCCCCGCGGGGGAAGCCTGAAATTATGCCTTTTTGCTGTAATCCCGTGCGCCGTAAATCGCCGTGCCGACGCGGACGATGGTCGCGCCCTCAGCGATGGCGGCGGCGTAGTCGTGGCTCATGCCCATGGACAGAATGTCCATCTGTGCCCGGTCATAGTGCCGGGCGTCGGCTCTGGCCAAAAGCTCCCGCATCTGTGCAAAAAAGCGGCGGGTCTCGGTGTCGTCGGCGTCGGCGGGCGGGATCGCCATCAGGCCGCGCAGACGGATGTGCTCCCTGGCGGCGGCAGCCTCCAAAAGCGGGAACAGGCTGTCGGCGTCCACGCCGCTCTTGCTGGCCTCCTCGCCGATGTTGATCTCGACGAGAATGTCCTGCACCAGCCCCAGACGGGCCGCGGCGGCATCGATTTTATCCAAAAGGCGCGTGCTGTCCACGCTCTGGATCAGCGCGGCGCGGCCTACGACCTTGTTGACCTTGTTCGTCTGTAAATGCCCGATGAAGTGCCCGGGCTTGCCGTTGTAGGCGTTCGCGTCGGTCTTTTCGACCAGCTCCTGCACATGGTTTTCACCGAACAGGTCAATGGGCAGGTCGGCGCTGTAGCGCACCTCCTCCACCGTGCGGGTCTTGCAGGCGGCGCAAAGGCGCACCTCTGCCGGGTCGCGGCCTGCGGCCTTGGCGGCAGCGGCCATCGTCTCACGGATCTTCGCGACGGCCTCGGCCATCTGCTGCTTCTGGGCTTCGGGAATCATCGCACTTCCTCCTGACTGTAAACGGCGCGGGAACCGCCGATGAACGGCGGACGGGTGCGGGCGCAGAGCAGAATTGCCTGCCCGATGTGGTCCATCGACAAGCGCACCGGCACAGCCACGCGGCGCAGGTGCATACCGATGAGCGTGCCGCCGATGTCCATGCCCGCGGCGGCCCTGACCTCCTCCACAAGGACGGGGTCGTTAAAGCGCTGCCAGCAGTTCGTGGCCCAGCTGCCGCCCGCGTGGGGCTGCGGAATGGCCGAGACGATCTGATAGCCGTTGGCCTTCGCGACCTCGCGCTCAATGACGATAGAACGGTTCAGATGCTCACAGCACTGGGCGGCCAGATAGACGCCCTGCTCCTGCAATGGCGGCAGCACGCCCGCCAGCACGGCAGCGGCAGCCTCCATGCTGGAATCCTTGCCGATGCGCCCGCCCATGATCTCGCTGCTGGAGCAGCCGACCACAAAAATATCCCCTGTTTCAAGGTGCGCAGCTTCGAGCAGTTCTTCCGTGGCCTGCCGTGCCTGCGCGGTAAGTTGCGTGTAATCCATGGATAAAGCCCCCTTTGGTTCTATTATAGCAGGGGTGTCAATAAAAGAAAAGCCTTCCCCCGCGGGGGAAGGTGGCCCGTAGGGCCGGATGAGGGCGACCCTGCGGATGCTGCCCATAAATGGGTGGCTGCGGGAGCTTTGCCCTCATCAGTCCGCTTCGCGGACAGCTTCCCCCGAGGGGGAAGCCTTTAGGCATTTTTTACATTAGAACCAACCTGCGTCAATTTGTCAAGCCGTCACATCCTCAAACTGACTGTTGTACAAATCGGCATAGAACCCGCCGGCTTCGATCAGCTCGTCGTGGGTGCCCTGCTCGACAATGTCGCCCTCGCGCATGACCAGGATCAAATCGGCATCGCGGATGGTGGACAGGCGGTGCGCGATGACGAAGCTCGTGCGGCCCTGCATCAGGCGGTCCATAGCCGTCTGGATGCGCTGCTCGGTGCGGGTGTCAACGCTCGATGTCGCCTCATCGAGGATCAGGATGCGGTTGTCCGCCAAAATCGTGCGGGCAATCGTCAAAAGCTGCTTCTGGCCTTGGCTGACGTTGGAGGCGTCCTCGTTCAGCTCCATCTGGTAGCCGCCGGGCAGCGTGCGGATAAAGTGGTCGGCGTTTGCAGCTTTCGCGGCGGCAATGACCTCCTCGTCCGTGGCATCCAGACGGCCATAGCGGATGTTCTCCATGATCGTGCCCTTGAACAGCCAGGTATCCTGCAGCACCATGCCGAAGCCCTCGCGCAGGTCGCTGCGGTCAAAGTCCCTGACGTTGTGGCCGTTCAGCAAAATTTCGCCGGAATCCACATCATAGAACCGCATGAGCAGCTTGACCATTGTGGTCTTGCCCGCGCCGGTGGGGCCGACGATGGCGACCTTCTGGCCGGGCTTGACATTGCAGCTGAAATTGTGGATGACGGTCTTTTCCGGCGTGTAGCCGAACTTTACATGGTCAAACGTGACCTGACCGTCGATGCAGGCGGGGTCGGCGCGGCGGGCGGGGTCGGCCAGCTGGTCCTCCTCGGGCTCGTTCAAAAATTCAAAGACGCGCTCGGCGGCGGCGGTCATGCTTTGCAGCATGTTGGACACCTGCGCCAGCTGCTGGATGGGCTGGGTGAAGTTCTTGACGTACTGGATGAACGCCTGAATATCGCCGATGGTGATGGCGCCCGCTGCGGCAAAAATGCTGCCGACGATGGCAACGGCCACATAGCCCAGGTTGCCCACAAAGTTCATGATGGGCTGCATCAGACCGGACAAAAACTGCGATTTCCATGCGGATTCGTACAGCTTATCGTTCGCGGCGTTGAAGTCATCCAGCACGGCGGCCTCGCGGTTGAACGCCTTGATGACGTTGTGGCCGGAGTAGACCTCCTCGACCTGACCGTTGACAACGCCCAGTGTCGCCTGCTGCGCCTTGAAATACTTCTGGCTGAACTTGACGACCACCAGCACCAGCGCCAGTGAGACCGGCAGGATCAGCAGGGCGATCAGCGTCATTTTAGGGCTGATGGACAGCATCATGATGAGCACGCCGACCATCGTCGCAACGCTGGTGATCAGCTGGGTCACGCTCTGGTTCAGGCTCTGGCCCAGCGTATCCACGTCGTTTGTGATGCGGGACAGCACCTCGCCGACGGTGCGCTTTTCAAAGTAGGCTAGCGGCAGGCGGTTGATCTTTTTGCTGATCCGGTCGCGGAAGTCGTAGCAGACCTTCTGCGACAGGCCGGACATGAGCCAGCCCTGAATGAAGCTGAACGCCGCGGACAGCAGGTACATGCCCAGCAGGAACAGCAGCACCTTGCCGATGTAGGCAAAGTCGATGCCGCCCACGCCGCGCAGCTTGGCGATCCAGCCGGTGGCCAGCGCCGTGGTGGCCTTGGCCAGGATCTTCGGCCCTGCAATGTTGAAAATGGTTGACAGAACAGCAAAAACAATGACGACGACCAGCGACAGCTTATACTTGCTCATGGCGGCCAGCAGCTGGCGCAGCGTGCCCTTGAAGTCCTTGGCGCGCTCCGTCGTCATGCGTCCGTGTCTTGGCATATCACTCACCCTCCTTCTGCAAATTCAGTTCCTTCTGGCTCAGCTGGCTGCGCGCAATTTCCTGATACGCGGGGCAGCTTTCCATCAGCTGGGCATGGGTGCCCTTGCCGACGATGCGCCCCTCATCCAGCACCAGGATCTGGTTCGCGTGCAGCACGGTGGAGATGCGCTGCGCCACAATAATGACCGTGGCGTTGTCGGTTTTAGCCTTCAGCGCACGGCGCAGCGCCACGTCGGTCTTGTAGTCCAGCGCCGAGAAGCTGTCGTCAAACAGATAGATCTGCGGGTGCTTGGCAATGGCGCGGGCAATCGAAAGGCGCTGCTTCTGCCCGCCGGAGACGTTGCTGCCGCCCTGGGCAATCGGGCTGTCGAAGCCCTCGGGCTTAGCGGAGATGAACTCCGTGGCCTGGGCGATCTCGGCGGCCTGCTCTGCGTCGGCGTCGGTGATGTGGTCGCCGCCGAACTTCAGGTTGGATGTGATCGTGCCGCTGAACAGCACGCCCTTCTGCGGTACATAGCCCAGCTCGTCGTGCAGCTGTGCCTGGGTCATGTCGCGCACGTCAACGCCGTCAATCGTCACGCTGCCCTCGGTCACATCGTAGAAGCGCGGGATCAGGTTGAGCAGCGTAGATTTGCCGCAGCCCGTGGAGCCGATGATGGCCGTTGTCTCGCCGGGTCTGGCCGTGAAGCTGATGTGCTCGAGCGCGTCCTCGTCGGAGCCGGGATAGCGGAAGCTGACGTCATGGAACGCCACAACGCCGTGGGTGCCGTCCGCGGGCAGTGCCTTGGGCGCAGCGGGGTCATGGATGGTCGAGGGGGTCTTGATGACCTCGTCAATGCGGTCCGCAGCAACACCGGCGCGGGGCAGCATGACGGCGACCATCGAGAGCATGAGGAACGACATGACGATCTGCATCGTGTAGGTGATGAACGCGATCATCTCACCCACCTGCATGCTGCCCAGATCCATCGCCTTGCCGCCGAACCAGACGATGAGCAGGCTCGTGCCGTTCATGATGAGCGTCATAAACGGCATCATGGCGACCATCGTGCGGTTGGTGAACAGCTGGGTCTTCATCAGGTCGGTGTTGGCCCTGTCAAAGCGCTTTTCCTCAAATTCCTCGCGGCTGAACGCGCGGATGGGCATAATGCCGGTCAGGATTTCGCGGCTGACAAGGTTCAGCCGATCCACCAAAACTTGCATTTGCTTGAATTTCGGCATGGCTACGTTCATCAAAACGGCGATGAGCGCCAGCAGTGCGGCCACGGCCACAAAGATGATCCATTCCAGCCCCGTGTTGCCGCTGGCAACGTGCATAATGCCGCCAATGCCCAAAATGGGCGCGTAGGCTACCATGCGCAGCAGGATCACGCAGACGAACTGCACCTGCTGGATGTCGTTTGTGGTGCGGGTAATCAGCGAAGCAGTGGAAAATTTTTCGATTTCGGCGTTGGAATAGCCGACGACGGTCCTGAACACGTCGCGGCGCAGGTCACGGCCAATGGCGGCGGAGACGCGGGACGCGATAAAGCCTACGGCGACGGCCACGGCAACCATGAGCAGCGTTAAAGCCAGCATCTGGCCGCCCGTGCGCAGCAGATAGGACATTTGCACGTCATGGGCAATGCCCTGAGCGTCATATTCCAGCGCGACGAGCAGCATGGCCTGGCTGGATAGGCTGTCGGCGACGGTCTCGTCCAGCTGGGCGAGACCGTCCGTCAGCTGGCTCTGCAGCATTTCCCGTGCGCCGGGGGCCTGGGACGCGGCGGCCAGCTGCGTGGCGACGGCGTCGAGGTCGTAGGCCGTGGGGACCACGGTGTCGGTGGTACCGGCGGCAGTGGCGGCATTCTTCACCGCGGCCATGTACAGCACAACGTCCGGCGTTGTGAACGCATTTTCCAGCGCGGCGGTGTCCGCGTCCGGCTTCAGTGTGCGCACACCGTCCGCGTCGGGGTCGGCGTAGGCTTCGTCCGCCAGTGCGGCGTCGTCCTCGGACATGAGCAGCTCGAGCGCCTGCAGCGTTGTGCTGCGGACGGTGTCGGGCACGGGGCTTTCAATGCCGCCCTGCTGGATGCCGGTGTCCACAATTTTGCTTGTGTAGTCGGGCAGGCTTAAATCGCAGTATGCCTGTACGATGAGCAGCGCAACGACGGCCAGGCAGGCCGCCCAGTGCCGCCCCAGCTGCTTAAAAATTTTCGTCATGCGGGAGTTCTCCTTTCAAATCGGTTTTCATAGCGGCGTTCTCGGCCTCGATGGCGGCGAGCAGAGCGTCCTTTACGGCGTTGGCCTGCGCCAGCTGCTCCGGGGTCAGCCGCGCCATGATGCGGGCAAAGTAGTCGTTCATGGCCTGCTCATTGGCTTTGCGGGCGCGCTCCCCTGCCGGGGTGATGCGCACCAGCGTCTTGCGGCGGTCCTTGGGGTCGGTCTCGCGGACGATGTGGCCGTCCTGCTCCATCTGACGCAGCCCGCGGGAAATCGCCGGCATCGGCTGGTGCATCTGCCGCGCAATGTCCGAGACATAGATCGCGCCGTCGCAGCCGTGCTGCTCAATGAGATTGTACAGACTTTGCAGCATCCCATAGCGGCATTTGGGCTGCCCGGCCAGTGCCATGCGCATCCCGCGCTTGGACAGTGTGTGCAGCCGCGCCACAAAGCGGAACATCCCGCTCAGATAAGGGGCTTCAGTGCCCATTGGTGAACACCTCCTGTTAATAGTTGGCTTATGTTAATTATTAAAGCATGATAATAATACACCCTCCTGCACAGCGATGCAAGAGGGTGTAAGGAAGTTTTAAGATTTGTTCATAAAGTGGGGAGAAGGGCCTTCCTTGTCAAAGGGAGGCTTTAGGCTTATTCCTTCACACACGCAAGATTGCTCAGCGTCACACCCTTGCACAGCCCCAGCGGCAGGGCGACGGACGGCTTGGTGATGGTAATATCCTTAAAGACAATGTCCTCGACCTCATAGCCCGGCTTGTCAAAGCCCGCAATCTCGATCGGGGCGGCATCGTGTCGGCTGCGGTCATGGTCCAGCACCTCGGCGGTCAGGGTCAGCCGCTCAAAGAAGCAGTGCTCGAGCTTCGGCGGGGCACCGGCGGGCACACCGTCGTCATTGTACGGTACGCTGTGCAGCATGACGCGGGGCGTGATGCAGTCCCGCACGGTCACGCCGCGCACATAGCCGCCGCGCTTGGGCGTGGCCTTGATCTCGATGCCGGACAGCGAGTTCGCCAGATCGCAGTCCCAGATCTGCACGTCCTCCACGCCGCCGCTCATCTCGCTGCCGATGCAGATGCCGTGGCCGCAGTCGCTGCGGCAGTCAAACACCCGGATATGCGCGCAGGGACGGTTGATTTCGTTGCCCTCGGGGTTCTTGCCGCTCTTGATGGCGACAGCGTCGTCCCCCGTGGAGAACTCCGACGCAAACAGCGTGCAGTTTGTCGAGGAATCCGGGTCCCAGCCGTCGCCGTTCCAGACGCCCTCGGACACAAAGGTGCAGTGGTCGGTCTGGATGTCGTCGCAGTAGATCATGTGGACGTTCCAGGACGGGCCGTTTTTCAGCGTGATACCGCTGATCCAGACGTTCTCACAGTTGCTTAAATTGATAAGCCGCGGGCGGACGCGGCCCGGGATCGTGTCGCTGTTCTCGCAGCTTTCGACGAGCTCCCGGTTGTCGTCCAGAAAGCTCTTGATGCGGGCACGCTCGTCCTCAATGATCTTGCGGGCCAGCTCCTGCCCGCCGCCGCAGATCGTGCCCCTGCCGCGGATGATGATATTGCGGCAGTTCGGGCCGGTCTTGTGGTTCATGTCGCCCGCGTTCAAAAGGCTTGAGTAGCAGCGCATCTCGGTGCCCTCAAACCGGCTGGGGATGCGGGGCGAATAGTCGTGAATGTTCGTTGTGCCCTGCAGGACCGCGCCCTTGGCCAGATAAATTTCCAGATCGCTGTGCAGCCGCAGTGCGCCGGTCAGGAAATCGCCCGCCGGCACGTACAGAATATCGTCCGCGCCGCAGTCGTTGATGGCCCGCTGTAAATTGTCGGTGTTCAGGATATGGCCGTCGCCCTTGCAGAAGTAGGGCGCGGCGGTAATGTCGATGCGGCGTTTTTCCCTGCCGAACTGCAGCGTGGCCGAGCCGATGCAGTAGCTGCCGCTGACCACGTCCACCCGGAAGGCACTGCCGTAGCTCAGCCCCTCTATCGTAAAATGGGTGCGGTCTGTGCGGCCAATGGCCTCGCCGTTCAGGGAGACCGTGTATTCCGCCCCGCTGGGCGCGGCGGCGGGTTTATCCCAGTACAGCACCGCGTAATCTTCGGTGCAGCGTATATTCAAATTGCCTTGTTTCATGGTGACGTCCTTTGGTTATGGGGAGTTTGCTCTTTCTTACATATTGTACCACAGTGTGCGCGTTTATCCAAGACTTGGGGGTGACAAAATACGCGGGCTGAAACGCTGCAGGTTTTTACACTTTGCAAGGTTGACAGACATCGGCACGCTGGACCTGATCGACGGTGACAAGGTCTGCCTGGCGAACCTGAACCGTGTGTAACAGCTCTGCTCCCCGCTGATCCGGTGGGGAGCTTTGCTTTTGCGCGGAATGTATGGTACAATAGGGAAACACTGTAGGGGCCGGGCATGCCC
>ERZ773155.1512-NODE-1512-length-19522-cov-3.831972_pt1 | contig 19522 bp, 10 predicted proteins | sample MGYA00511262_ERZ773155 | MGnify/ENA primary metagenome ERZ773155 (study PRJEB29015, sample SAMEA2737828) | human gut metagenome | biome: human gut; feature: human-associated habitat; material: faeces | place: China | collected 2012 ... | reverse complement strand
TAACTCAGCCCTTGAAATGGAAGGATTACCTTTTATCAATATTATCAGCTCTTCAACTTCCTTTGGATCGTTTTGGATCGCCTTTGGAACGCCTTGGATCGCCTTTGGATCATTCTGTGATTCAACAGTCCTCCAGATAACAGCTCTGAAATCTTCTTCCTGATGGAATTCAGGAGTTTTCAATCCATATTCGCGACACTTCCTAATGATGTCCTCAGTACCGGTTCCGACTTTCTCAATATAACCGTTCCAATACATCGGGTCAGCAAGCAACGGATTCGCCGGCAAAGATTTATGCGGCCCTTGAAGTTTCTGTACTGTCAGTCCATACGGCAACGTTCCCGGATTCCATATTTCCAGACGATTGCGGAATATTATGTCGTCAAGTTTACAGTCCCGAAAAAGTTTGTAGGATACTTTGTCAATGAGTTGAATCTGGACGAAGAATTTCACTTAAAACTAATCGGATTGAAGCGGGCGGATAAAGTAACTAATTGTCTGGGTATTTCTTTAATGGAGCTTCATGTGAAGAATGAACTTCCGGGGGACGAGAAAGTAGAAGAAGGGGATGAATTGGTGTGCTACGGTAAATATCGTGACTTCCAATCCTTTTGGAAAGCTATTTGATTATTATTCATCTTTAAATATAAAAAAATGCGATTAAAAAGACTACTATTACCGGCTATTTTGTTGCTGGTTTCTGTTTTTGTGAAGGCACAAAAGAGTAATGAATTTACAGTGTTGCAATGGAATGTATGGCAGGAAGGTACCATGATACCAGGCGGATATGATGCTATTATCAATGAGATAGTCCGTCTGAAGCCTGACTTTGTGACTTTCAGTGAGGTGAGGAATTACAATAAAACGAATTTCACGGCACGTGTGTGCGCTTCACTTCAGGAAAAGGGACTGAAGTATTATTCTTTTTATACTTATGATACCGGTTTACTAAGCAAGCATCCTATCACGGACTCTTTGACGGTTTTTCCGGAAAAGAATGACCATGGAAGTATTTATCGTCTAACAAGTTCCGTGAACGGAAAGAAGGTAGCGGTTTATACTGCCCACCTGGATTATCTGGACTGTGCATATTATAACGCCCGTGGCTATGACGGCTCTACCTGGAAAGAAATTCCACTGCCGGCGTCAGTAGATGAAATTATGAAAGTCAATGTAGCCTCTCAGCGGGATGATGCGATTCGTATGTTTATCGCCCAGGCTGAGAAAGACCTTGCAAACGGCTATCGGGTGATCGTGGGAGGAGACTTCAACGAACCTTCTCATCGCGATTGGATTGAGAAAAATAAGAACTTGTACGACCACAACGGCTTTGTTGTACCCTGGACAGTTACCACTTTGTTGGAAGAAGCTGGCTTTATTGACAGCTACCGTAAGATTTATCCCAATCCTCTGACGCATCCGGGATTTACCTATCCTTCGGATAACCTGGCAAAAACTCCGGAAAAGATAACATGGGCTCCTAAAGCGGACGAACGGGATCGTATTGATTTTATCTTCTATAAAGGAAAAGGATTGAAAGCAAAGAAAGCCGTTTTGTTTGGTCCGAAAGAATCTATTGTCCGCTCTCAACGTGTAGAGGAAACATCAAAAGATGAATTCATAGTACCGCTTGATGTGTGGCCGACAGACCATAAGGGATTGCTAGTGACATTTATCTGTAAATAATCGACTTTAATATTTTAGGCACAGATTACACGGTTTTAGAACTATGATTGCATAAAGCAACAGGGTAATCTGTGCCTAAATAATAGTATAGGGTAGGATGGATTTCTCTATTTCTTATAATTCTACCCTTTTATTTTGCCTGAAGATGGACTGTTCCGGTTTTCACTCCACTTGCCTTGGCAGTCAGTACAAGATCTCCGGCAATCTCTCCTGCCTGTACAATCGCTGTCAACATTCCATGGAAAGCGTGCATCTTCGGAAGGTGGAATTGTTCCAGATTGGTAGGGTCGCCGTTAGCAACAGCCCGGAACTTACCGGCTCCTTTTACGGAGAAGTGAATCAGGCGGCTATCGGTAGGACAGAGGTTACCATCTTTGTCTACCACTTTCACAGTGACGTAGGCGAGGTCTTTTCCATCGGCTGTCAGTTCGTTGCGGTTGCTGACCAGTTCGATATGATGAGGTTTTCCGGCAGTGCGTACTGTCTTTTCCGCTACTGCTTTTCCGTCCTTATTGTAGGCTACAACTTTTACTTCGCCCGGTTCGTATACGGCATCCATCCACATTAAGCGGTAACGGCTCTTTAAAGAACTGTTATTCTTGCTTTGTTTACCGTAGCTTTTTCCGTTGATAAACAGTTCGGCAGTAGGATAGTTGGTATATACGAATACCGGGGTCACTTCACCTTCGCGTCCCGGCCAAGTCCAATGAGGAAGGATATGTAGCGTTTCTGCATTTTTGTTCCATACGCTACGGTAGAGATAATAGCGGTCCTTAGGGATACTGGCAAGGTCGATAATACCAAACATAGAACTATGATTCGGCCATGAATTGACATCATATGGTGAAGGTTCGCCCAAATAATCGAATCCTGTCCATACGAATTGTCCGATAGTCCAGTGGTTATCATCGGCTAAGGCGAAATCTTCATCTGGGATATTCGACCACGGACATGCTTCCACGTCATACGAAGAACATTGGTGGTCTTCATATTTGGCACCTTTCTTTTCTTCTACCGGAAATTTGTAGACTCCGCGTGAACTGACAGTGGAAGCCGTCTCGCTACCAAGAATCAAGTTCTGCGGAAGCTGGTCGTAAGATTCTTTATAACGCTGTGTGCGATAATTAAGTCCCGGAATGTCAATCATGGCTGCAAAGCCGTTGGCAAGCACACAAGACACTTGATCCATACCGCAAGTCACGGGACGGGTAGGGTCTTCACGGTGGCAGATATCCTGCAAGAACTTGGCCACTTTATAACCGACAGGACTGCATTGAGTAGGTACTTCATTACCGATACTCCACATCACTACACAAGGATTGTTGCGGTAATTATGAAGCATATTTATCATATCGCGTTCTGCCCATTCGTTGAAATAACGGTGATAACCGTTGTCGCATTTGGCAATATCCCATTCGTCAAACGGTTCAATCATCATCATAAATCCCATTTCATCACATAATTCAACGAGTTCCGGAGCCGGCATATTATGCGATGTACGGATAGCATCACAACCCATATCCTTCAAAAGAGTAAGTTGATGGCGGAGTGCCGCTACATTGATAGCTGCTCCCAACGGACCTAAATCATGATGATTACATACACCCTGGAATTTCCGGTGTTCTCCGTTCAGGTAGAAACCTTTATCGGCGATAAATTCAATACTGCGGATACCGAAGCGGGTCGTATAGGTATCTACCAACTTATTATTTGCATAGATTTTAGAAACCGCTTTGTAGAGCGACGGGTTTTCCGGCGACCAGAGTTCAGGTGCATTTACGATGAAGTTCTGTTCAAACGGCTGTCCGTGATTGATACGGCCGGTATTTTCTTTGCGGGTAACCACTTTTCCGTCTGGGGAAAGAATTTCCGTCTCCATGCGGATTTGTGTTTTTTCACCGGCATTGTCTATCCTCGTTTGCAGGCGTACGGCTGCAAATTCTTTACTGACATGAGGAGTCGTAATCTGTGTTCCCCATACAGGCACGTGGATTTTATCAGTAACAATCAGGTGTACATTGCGGTACAAGCCCGCTCCCGGATACCAGCGTGAAGATTGCGGACGGTTTTCCAGCCGTACGGCCAGTGTATTGCTCTTTCCGTTTTTATTCAGGAAAGGAGTGACATTGCAATGGAAAGAATTGTAACCGAAGGGCCAGAAACAAGCCTCCTTACCATTCACATAAACGCGGGCTTCACTCATAGCACCGTCAAAGAGCAGAGTCACTTCTTTGTCGGCGGGAGTATCAAAACTAGTACGGTACCATCCGGAACCTACATAAGGCAGTCCCCCTGTGCGTCCTGTTTTCAAAGACGCCTTTTCCTCAAAATTTTGTGTGATGGCCACATTCTGAAGATCATTGTTCATATCGAAAGGACCAAAGATAGCCCAGTCATGTGGAAGGACGACTGATTCCCATTGGGTGTCATTAAACTCCGGCTGACTGGCCTCTTTGATATCTCCTTTGCTGAATTTCCAGTTCTTTTCGAGCAATGTCTCGCTACGCTGTGCTTGCAGGCTGCAAGCAGCTGCCAACAAAAGTGCAGTTGCTAACTGTTTTTGGTGTTTCATGTTCATTTATCTCTTAAAAGCATTAAATGAATTGGTGGGTTTGCCACTGTCATCGAACATCCCTTTACTATAACCTTTCCAGTTACCGTAACATTGAGGTTCCCAGGTAAATACTCCCAGACATTGGTCTACTTGTTTGGCTTTGGTAACGAAGTCTGTATAGAAGGCTTCCGCTTCTTCGTAATCCCAACTAATACCGATTTCACACATCATTACCGGAGTATTGTATTTGGCTATTAACGCTTTCATATTGGCGATACAATCATTATTCATCGCTTCCCAGTCGTCCGGTGTGTGTGCGTCTTCGGTTGATATGTCCGGATAAAGTGACATACCGATGATGTCCCATTTGGCATTGTTTTCGTGTAAGTAGCCGAAGATCCTATTGTACAGGCTGGCATTATTTCCTTGGTCAAGATGAACAATAACTTTGGCTTCCGGATAGACTTCTTTTACAGCATCGTAACCCGCTGTGACAAATGATGCGAAATTAATCCTTCCTTCTTCACTTGTAGTTTGTCCGGTAGGGAACAACATTCCTTGATGTGTTTCGTTACCCACTTGTACCCATTCCACGTCAATACCTTTCTCTTTCAATGCACTGAGTACATCTTTCGTATGGTCGGCGATAGCTTGCTTCAATTGCTCTACGGAGTAATCTGCCCATGCTTGGGGTTTAGCTTGCTGTGAAGGATCAGCCCAACGGTCGCTGTAATGAAAGTCAATCATGATACGGTAGCCCAAGTTATGGGCTCTCCATGCTTTGAGCAATACATCTCCTTTGTTACACCAACCTCTCACATCATCAGTGTCATTCTCCGGATTTACCCATACACGCAGGCGAATGGCATTCATTCCTAAATCACGCAATAGGGACATACATTCCTGTTCTTTTTCTTCGGCAGTATAGAACTTATATCCGGAACTTTCCATTTCCGTTAACCAGCTGACATCGGCTCCTCTGGCGAAACCTGACATATCATAAGTTACTTCTTCCTTTTCCGGGAAGACCGGTGTGTCATTGTCATCGCTGCAAGCGGTGAAAAGGCTTCCGCCAAGTAGGGCGGAAGCTATGAATAGAATCTGTTTAAATCGTTTCATAATGTTCTGTTGATTATTGTTTATCCATAGTAAATGTTAGGGAAGCAATGTCAAGGGTAATTGCATAAGTACCGGTTTCAGCAGGAACAATACTTCCGCTTCCATTACTGTCGGTCAAGTATAGTTTCTCTTTATTTCCCTTTAATGCCCAGTTCCATACCAAACCGTTTTCTGCATTATTAAGCAGGAAGTAGAAACCGTAGTTATTGCCCAGATTATCAATGATAACGGTGGCTTTCCAAACTTTGTTTGTTTCATCGTATGTCATCAAATCTTTGTTTAAATCCCAATTGTTAAACTCACCACAGACATTGATTTGGGTTATTTCTGTTGCTCCCCAAGTCATGTCGGCCAGACTGGCTGTGACAATGAAAGTACGACATTCTTCCTGGTGGAACCAGATATTCTGTCCGCCGTCCGCCAGTTTGTATTCATCGTTGGAGTCGCATCCATACCAGATACCGGCTGTTTGGTCTACAATCTTAAAATTATCCCAACCATTAGTCATTTGGTAAACACCTTGATAACTTCCGTGATGTTCGCCGCTATTGTCGTAAACAGGGTTTAATGTAGCTAACCAGCCCTTTCCATCCATGTTTCCTACACCCTGCATTTCCAGATAAGAAGGATAAGTAGGTTCACTACTTCCACCTTCCGTAACGCTAACAGTCCATTGTTCGGGATTATTAAGGTCAATAACCAGCGTACATTCTCCCGTAGCCGGAACACTTACCGTTATATTTCCGGCTGTTGCAGTCTCACCTGTACTGAATGTCAGTTGTCCGGCAGTTCCACCGAAAGCAAATGGGGTATCTTTGGCTTTTGTATCGTCAATGGCATTATCGGAACCGCTGACACTGGTATTGTTGTAAAACTTACCTGTTCCTTGAAGTTGAATGTTGATATTCGTACCTTCCGTACCCGTAAATACACCTTTCCATTGGTTATCTGTACGGCTGTATTGCATATTGATACCTTCTATGCCGCTTACATTCAGTTCGGGTATCAGTAAGGCGTTCCATTGTTTCTGAGCGGTATTTACATTCACGAAATAACATCCCGACTGACCGGGGAACCACATATCCCATGTTCCTTCCGCTGCGTCTGTTGTCAACAAGAATGGAGTTCCTACTCCGCCGGATTGGGCTGTATGCCAGGTTGTTCCGTCTGCTTCCTGTACGTAAATGCCTTCCCAAGCCGCTGCCCCGAAGAATCCGCTATATTGTCCGTCAGCATTTGCCGAATAGAAATCCTGACCGGAATCTTGACCGCTACCCTTGTTGATAATGCTGGCGTAATGCATATCAATAGGATAAGGAGTCACTGTGACTGCCACTGTATTGCTATATACAGGAGCGATGTTGCTGCCATTGCTTCCTGCCAGTCGGAAATAAAGAGGAGCAGCTTCTTCAGCCGGTGCATTTAGTTTGTAAGCAATAATGTTCAGAGCGGCGACTGTATAACTTTTGGATACTCCGTTTTCCGTAGATTCGATAATGCTGCCTGAAAAATCTTCAGACCGGGATACTTGTACGGTAGTTTGAATGCCGCTGGTCGCTTGATATCTCGGGTCGCTGATTTGCAATGTCTGGTCGCTCCAGGCAAGGGATAATGCGTAAAGCTTGGCAGTAGCTTCCGTCAGTACAACGGCATTGGTAGAAGCGATTAAGTCACTCTCCACCGGGCTGGAGAGATAGAATTTCTCTCCGTCTTTCTCACACGCTCCTAATAAAAGGAGTGCGGAGAGTAAAGCCAATAGGGTGTTTATTTTTTTCATATTGTTGTATCGAATAAGCGTGATTAATAGTTTTCATTGTATAGGTTCGGGTTGGCGGTTAACTCGGTAGTCGGTATCGGGTAAATATTGTACCGGCTGTTTACCGCTGTTCCTTCTTTTACTCCGCCTTTCCATTGCCATAAGTAACCATTGGTAGTGAATACTCCGTAGCGGATTAAATCGGTACGGCGATGTCCTTCCCAATAAAGTTCGCGGGCGCGTTCGTCCAAAATAAACGATAGATTGATTTGGCTTGCGTTTTTATTATTGCTGTCGTCACCGTATGCTCTTTCTTGGATTTGGTTGATATAACCGACAACTTCCGTTGCTGTTGTTCCGCTTCCACCTCGTACAAAGGCTTCTGCTATCATCAGATATACATCTGCCAGGCGGAACAAAGGATAATCCGTGTTTACGCCACCGTCTGCGGTATTGGAAGCTGTTTCTCCTGCATCCGTCAGGTTCGTCCATTTCTCTACAAAGTAACCGTTACTTTGGTCGTCAATCTTATCCAGGTTCAGTGTTTGCCCATCAGTGAAAAACATGGCCCGTTTATCTTCTTCTCCGGTAAACAGGGAGGGGATTTCTCCGCGTACACGGAACATACCCCAACCGCTTTTCACTCCGTAATCTTCCGGCTTCTGCAAATCCGAAGTATTACTAACCGCACCACAGACAATATAAGTGGAAGAGCCCCACGAAACGGTATGCGTAGCGTCTACCGGCAAAGTGAAGATGATTTCGTTAGCAGTACGTTTATCGTTATCAGCGTTGAATAACTTGCTGTAATCATCTTCCAATGAATACCCTTGCTTGATAACCTCTTTACAAGCACTGATACATTCGGTATATTTCGGTGTATTGATGTAAACTTCCGCGTTCAGATACAGCTTGGCCAATAAGGTATAAGCAGCTCCCCGGGAAGCCCGTCCGTAAGGACAGTTGGCTCTGTCGAGCATATCGCTTGTGATACTTGTCAGTTCCGATTCAATATAGCTGAAAACTTGTGCAGCCGTGTAGCGTGGTGGCAGATAGCCGACAGTCGGGTCGTTCTCTGTTACAAACGGGATGTTGCGGAACAAATCCATTGCATGATAATAGAACAAGGCACGCATGAAACGGGCTTCGGCACGGTAATGGCGAATTTCAGTCTGTTCCTGTTCCGTAAACCGGGCAATGCTCTCATCCGTAGCATTACGAAGAAATTCGTTACATAATGTAATGTTGTAATAAATACGATAGTACATATCCGATACCCAAGGGTCATTGGCGTCCCAGCTCAAGTAAGTCAGACCGGTAACGTTATCACCCGACAGCCAGGTAGAAGCTACTTCATCTGTTCCACATTCTTGTAGATTGAAGAAGCAACGTATATAATCCTGACCGCTGTTACTGCTCAAATCCGGATCACCGCCCTTTTCCTGACCGGTGGTTACTATAGCAGCGTATATTTTCCCTAAAACGGCTTTATAGTTATCGGCACTTGTGTAGATCGTGGAAGATGTTTCGTCTTCATGCGGATATTGGTCCAAATCGCCTATACAGGAACTCAACAGCAATGCGCTGCAAAAATAGAAAGCTGTATATAATATCTTTTTCATGATTCGCTTGTTTTTAAAAGTAATTAGAAGTTGAAACCTACGTTAAGTGAGAATGTACGTGGGCGGGGGTAGAAGGAATTATCCACTCCGTTGGGGACTTCCGGGTCTACACCACTGTATTTCGTGATACAGAATACATTCTGAACCATTGCACTGACATTCAAGCTGCATCCTTTACAAATCTGCCCGAAGTTATAGTTCAATGACAGATTATCCATTTTCAGGAAAGAAGCATTCTCCACATAGTAATCGGATAAGTATTGGCGGGACTTGAAGCCGGTTTTCAGATAACTACTCGACAGGTTGTTCAACTGATAAGAGTTGTAGCTCACTGTTTCCCAGGCTCCGGTATTCATAGCCATAGCATTGTAAACATAGTTACCGATATTGGCACGCAGGCTGGTGCTCAACGTCCATTTCTTCCAGCGTAGGGAAGTGCTGAAACCGAGGATATAGTCAGGAGCGGGAGAGTGGTAACGGTATAAATCTTCCGTATTGATTTCTCCGTCTCCGTTAAGGTCTACATAAGCGCCTTCTACGGGCTTCCCGGTTTTTTCGTCATAGAGCTGGTGATAGACGTAGAACATATAGGGGGCATATCCTTCGGTCAACGTCTGTACCTGATAGCTGTCAATATAAGGGCCGACCGAAGTATTAGTTGCGGCAGCACCGGCTACGAGAGACAGGTTCTTTACTTTCATCTTTTGCCATGTCATATTGAAACTGATATCCCAGTTCCAGTCTTTAGTTTGAACAGGGGTTGCGTTTATGCTGAATTCGATACCCTGACTGTCTACATTTCCTACGTTTGTAGTGATATTACGATCGAAGGTCGTCCCGGCTGCGGCGGGAACCGTGGCAATCAAGTCCTTTGTTTGGCGGGTGTAGTAGTCGAAGCTACCTGTAATGCGGTCTTTCAGGAAGCCGAAGTCGAATCCGACGTTCCAGGAAGTAGTTGTTTCCCATTTCAAATCGGGCACATAGGAACTGGGACGGTAGGTATGAATGTATCCGTTACCCATGCTGGCTTCCGCACCGTTTTGGCTTTGAGTGTAAATAGGCAGGTAATTATAATTGCCGATACCGTCTTGCTGTCCGGTCACACCATAGCTGGCACGGAGCTTCAAGTTACTCAATACTTTATTGTCTTTCAGGAAAGATTCTTCTGTCACTCTCCAGCCTAAAGCTACCGAAGGGAAAGTACCCCAACGTACATTCTTGGCGAAACGGGAAGTGGCGTCCCGGCGGATAGTCGTAGTCAGCATATAGCGTGAATCGAAAGAATAATTCAGACGGCCGTAGTAGGAGAGCAACACGTGGCGCTCATCCTTCGCTTTGGATGTCTTTTGTATCTCTCCCAACGTGTTCATTTCGCTATAAAGCGGTGTAGTCGATTTCCAGTACTGATAGTCGTAACCGGCTGTCACGTCAAAGCTACTCTTGATAGATTCGACGAGCTTGTTGTAATTGGCATATAAGGTAAGCAGACGGTTCTCTTTCTTTTCGGGGCCGTAGCTGTAATCCAGACCGGAAGTATTGTAGTTCTGTGCCGCTTCTGCCGGAACATATACGCTACCTTTACCTTGTGCGTAGTCATAGCCCAGTGTAGCGTGCAGTTTCAGATCGGGGAAGAAGTGAACACGGTAATCCGCATCGACATTTCCGATAAAACGCCTTACGTTACTTTGAGAATCATTCATCTTGATAAGTCCTACGGGATTCATTACGGCGCCGTTGACAGGGGCGCCTGTGTTGTCTGTCGCTTCCGTGTATCCGCCGAAGGTATCCAGTCCTGAATAAACGGGAATGGTCGGGTTCATGGTAGCGGCTGCCCAGATAGCGTCTGTATTGCCGAATGTATTGTTGTTGATAGAACCCTTGGCGTTAATATTCAGCTTCAGGTGGTCTTTGAAGAAAGAGGGAGTCAGCATAATGCTTCCCGTATAGCGTTCCGCATTATCAGTGCGTAGCAGACCGCTTTGGTTATAATAACCTACCGACACACGGAACGGCCAGTTCTTGGCAATCTTTCCGGAGACGCTCAGATTATTATCCGTACCGAAAGCATTCTGATAGATCTCATCGTTCCAGTTCGTGCGGGCTGTTCCCAACAGAGCTTGCTGGGCAGAAGTTCCTTGTGTCCGAAGCGTGTTGACAAATTGGTCGTAGCTTAACATATCCGCCAGTTTGGTGCGTGTCTGAATGGAGTTGGTAGTGCTGAATGTGATTTGCAGTTTGTCCGAAGTCCCTTTCTTGGTAGTGATAAGGATTACCCCGTTGGATGCACGCGAACCGTAGATAGCGGTGGAAGAAGCATCTTTCAGAATGGTCATACTTTCAATGTCGTTCGGGTTGATGAGGCTCAGAAAGTTTCCGTCGTTCCCGCTGATACCACCCTGTTCCAAAGGAACACCGTCCAAAACAATCAACGGGTCGTTGCTGGCATTCAGTGAGGCACCGCCACGCACACGGATGGTACTTCCCGCCGTAGGCGAACCACTATTGGACATAATCTGCACGCCGGAGATTTTTCCGTTAATCAGTTGCTCGGGAGAGCTGACCAGTCCCATATTGAAGTCTTTGCTGCTGACGTTTGTTACCGAACCGGTCAGGTCGCTTTTTCGTTGCGTTCCATATCCGATAACAACTACATCACTCAATACCTGTGAATCACTTTTCATCTGTACGTTCAGTACAGAGCCGCTTGTAGGAAGGGCAACTATTTTAGTCTCATATCCCACATAAGAGAATTGCAACTCTTTGTTGCCCTGCGGTACGTTCAATGTGTAGTTACCGTCAAAGTCGGTAACCGTACCGGTAGAAGTGCCCACGATGAGGATACTTACTCCGATCATCGGTTCTTTGTTCTCATCAATCACTTGTCCGGTGATTTTCTTGCCGCCCTGTTGGGCAAAGGCAGGAATGATACCTCCTAAAAAGGCTGTACACAATATAAGGAGTACAGTCAGTTGGCGTAGATTTAAGATATTCCTGTTCATAATTAATGTGTTATTGATAATAGATTTATTGTATTATTATTGTTTGGGACGCTGGGTGAACATATCCGGCTATTCCAGCCACACGTCTCCAAGTTCAATCTCTACGGTTGGTTTGCCGGTTCCAGGCATTGACAGTTCCAGTTTCTCTATCTTCTCCGGTCGGAAAGGAATTACCGTCTCCGGGTGGAAATACTGTTTCAGGAATGTCGGATAAGCTATGGGTAACAATGTGGTATCCGTTAGACGCAGTTCTTTCAGAGGAATCCGTACAATGCCTTCTGCTGACGGAGCAGGGCAGAGACTTTTGTAGGTATATCCGTCCGAAGTGACAAAACCTGCGCTGAGTCCTTGCGGAAGAGGTTTGTTTCTATTTACACGAATACAGAGCGTAGTGCAACTTTTCACTTTATCTTTTCTTCCTTCGATTTCATCTTTTACGAATGCGCGGAGGAAGTGTTGCGGATTCTTTCCTTTCGGTGTGAAACAGAACCGGAGCAACGGCTTCTCAATCGGAGAAGAATCAAGTAAGGTACGTTGCAGGTCGTTCCATTCAGGAAGTGTATATGCTTCTATCCGGCTATCTGTATCCGTTACTTTCAGTAGTTGTATCGCACTACCAGAAGCGACAACACGTGTAGTCCAGTAGAAATCGGAAGTATAGTTCCAGTCCAATGGACTTCCTTGGATTCCCGAGGAACTTCCGGTGACGGAATTTCCGACGGGATAAGTATGGGTGCTGTCGCCCCGGCAGACGATGATGTTATACTTGAAACAATCTTCCTTTATATCTGCAGCGGGCAGGATAGCCTGATATGTATAGCCGCTTGTACGTTTCATCTTTATGTACGGGTTATGCTCGTTCCAAAAAGACACCTTATCCGTGTATATAATGACAGAATCCGGAAAAACGCTTCCTGCTACTTGCGCATTAATAATCAATGCTTTGCCTGCTTCGGCAATGCTTGCTGGAGTATGAGTGACCTTATAATCCATAGTACGGGGAGTGGGAGCTACAAACTCTCCGATACGAATCGAATTCCAACGTGAATCAGCTTTCCAGTTCTGTTGCGGGGTACAACCGTTTCGTTTCAACAGGTAAACCCCCGGACGAAGGTCGCAAATCACTCCATTCGTCACTGTTTCTTCTTTCCGGTCGTTCTTCTTGTCGAGAGCTGTGAGAGTAAACGCTTTGCCCAAATCCGGAATTCGTAATGCCATATCCCAAGTACCGTAGATAATGCTGACTACTTCTTTTTTGAGTGACGGCTTGGCAAAAGGGTCATTGACTACTACCGCATCCGGCATTACTTCGAGTCGCCATACTCCTGATTCAAGGCAATCAATGAAATAAGCTCCCGTACCTTCATAGTCCACTATCGGCGAGCTTCCGCATCCGGCGATTGAAACCAGCTTTGATGCATCTTTGGGTGGTGTATTTGTCTGATTGGAGTAATAAAACTTCTCTCCATTATTCAACTCGCTTAAATCTTCCGCATAGCTGACGCGAAAGCCATTACCGAATATGGTATCCTGAGGATAACTCCCATACGATTCTCCTCTTTTCAAACTCCGTGCAGCTTCGGCGGCAATTTTCATGCTGATAGCCTTATTCGGAGTATAGGCAAGATTCAGAAAATGAGTCTGATACTCCGTATTGGCGAACGCAAGGTCTATCGGGTCATAAGCAAACTGCGTAATCCACTGGAAACCGGCCGTGCGGAAAGTCCTTACCATGGCCGGATACATATAAGAGTACATAATATCCGCCGGATCGAATTCATAAATCATCCGTGCTTTCTTATTGAATTCTTTCACTTTTCCGGCGAAAGGAATGTCATAACGGTCTACGTAAGGAAGGAAATTCCCTTGTTGTGTTTGTCCGGATACGAGCCCGATAGGATACCATTGATAGGTAGTTCCCTGAACAGTCGTTTCATAATAGGCTTCTGCCACATATCCGTTGTGACTTACATTATAAAATACTGGTTTACGGTTTCCCGCCTTGCTCATTGATTTCAGCATACGGTTGATGTAGGCTTTTACTTCTTCTTTCGTACCGGAATGGCAGGGTTCGTTATTGATCTCAAAACCTACGATAGAAGGATCGTCTTTATAAGCCAGTCCTGTATAAGGATTAGTATGTTTCACCAAGTCGCGGAGATAAGTTTCCTGTGCGGCAATCGCTTCCGGATTAGAATGCATATCGCATTTATCATAGTTATAAGAGAAACCGCCGGTTTGTATATTCCGTTCGGGGTATCCGTTTCCGAAGTTAGTCTGTGCGGTGATGACAATATGGATATTGCGCTCCTTAAGTTTGGCAATTAGATAATCCATGAGGTCAATATGCTCGTTTTCAAGGAGATTACCTTGCCCGTCGGTCAGCTCCACGTCCCATAGATGAATACGGTAAGCATTCAGTCCCAAGCGGGAGAGATGATATACATCTTTATCTATGGCAGCTTTGCGGTCGAGTCCCAAATAGCCGAGTGCGCGGTAGGCATGGGCAAAAGGCAGGGTGTAGTTTACCCCGAAGAAAGAGGCCTCTTCGTGGGTGTCGCTCCAGCGCATCACTCCGTTTCCATCTATATATATTATAGGTGTAGTTACTTTCCCCTGCATACCGGTGAAGGTAAACAACAGACAAATAAAGGTAAGAATAAACTGTCTTTTCATGCTATCAAATTTGGCGGGTTATTTATACCGGCAAAGATAAGATAGGTGCTGATTTGATGAAAGCACAGATTGGACATATAAGGATAAAAATAGGACGAAAGGTGCTTTTCAGCCGCGATTAGGCCATAATTAGTTCCAATATGTGCTTTTATGAGGTTCGTCTATTTCACCTCTTGCACAGAATAACCGTAGGATATGAACAGGTTGCTACCGTTCTTCCATGCAATCTACTTATAGATAAATTTCTTTCCCTCCTTTGCAAATTTTCTTTCCGTCTGCTGTAAACTATAAACGCAAGCTTCATTTTTATAAATACAATTTGCATTTATAAAAATGAAGCTTGCGTTTATATAATTAGAACTTGCGTTTATAGTTTATATACTATCAAAAACAACTTAACCGTTAGACCGGAAAAAGTTAACTTCTAATGCAACAGGATTTATCTAACGATAGACCGGAAGAAAGATAATAGGTTGCAATGGACAAAGCGCTACATGATGAAAGGTAAAAACACAGCAATTAATGCCTCATCCTCACCCGCAAGTGCTTTATTTATTGTGATTTTCTTCGTCAACAGCAGGCTGCATATATTGCTTCGGCGTTTTTCCGAACTCAGCCTGAAAACATTTGGAAAAATAAGAATGGTTGGAGAAGCCCACCATATACATTACTTCGGCAACGGTGAACTTCTTTTGCTGCAATAACATGGCAGCCTTTTTCATCCGGATTGACTTGATGTATTCTACGGGAGACATTCCGGTCAATTGCTTAATTTTCCGGTAAATCTGTTTGTTACTGATACCGGATAATTCACAAAGAGCATTCACATTCAGTTCCGACTCCGAAAGATGGTCTTCAATCAGGCGAATTATATTCGACAGGAATTTCTCGTCCTGCGATTCCGCTTCAATCGGTTTGAGTACAGGCAACGATTCCAGTCGCTTCTTCTCCTGTGTCGCGGGGATTTCCTCTTCCTCCACTGCTATGACGGGAATATTCAATCCGACGGAAGTCCCTTTTCCTTCTTCGGAGGTGACGCCGGTGATGTGTCCGCCGTGCAGTTCTGTGTAAGTTTTTACCAGATAAAGCCCGATACCCGTACCTTCCTTATTGCCGGAGTGGGGGGATTGGAAAAAACGTTGGAAGATGTAAGGAATGTCCCGCGGCGGGATTCCCGATCCTGTGTCCGATACACAGATATCCACTAAGCCGGTTTCTTCGCGATAGAAAAGAGACAACCGGATACTGCCGCCGTCCGGAGTGAATTTCACTGCATTTGAAAGCAGACTGTCTAGTATCACTCCCAGTTTGATAGCGTCCATATCGGCATAAATCTTCGCTTTGTTTGTCTCGAAAAGGAAAGTCAGCCGCTTGTCTTCTTCGTAGACGGAGAACAGACTGTGGCTGAATGACACAAGTTCGATACGCGACAGTATTAGTAGTGAATCTTCGTTATCTTCTATACGGTTGAAGTTGAGCACCTGATGAATCAGCGAATTAATCTTCATCGCATTGCGTTGCACTTCTTCCAATGTCTGTTTCTCGTGCGCTTCCTCCGTCGCAGGGAGTAGCTGGCTCACGGGTGCAATAATCCGGCTAAGCGGTGTCTTTAGCTCATTGGACAGGTTGCTGAAGAAAGCCATTTTCTGGCGTGACTGTTCCAGAATCTTCTCTTTCTCCATACGTTCCATTTTCAACCGGTTCTTGACGCGGAAGAAATTGATTGTCCAGATGATGAGGCTGAGGAACAAAAGAACATAAATCACCTTTGCCCAAACCGTATAATACCACGGAGGCAGGATCTTGATATTCAAAATATAAGGATGTTCGGACGGGTGGCCACTCTTTTCCACCTTACTGATAATTAATTGATAATCTCCGTAGTTGAGATTGCTGTATGTAATGCGGTTTGTATTCGATTTCAGGAAATTCCATTCTTTGTCCATTCCCTCCAGCTGATAGACAAATTCATGCTTTTCCTCTAGCGAATAGGGGAGGTCGGAAAGCTCGAAAGCCAGATTATTCTGGTTATATGCCAGTTCGATAGAGTTCGTATAACGGATATTAGGTATGCTTTCTCCGGTGTGCGGAGACATCAACTGGTTGTTGATATATAAAGCAGTCAGCAGGATCGGGCGTTCCGGTTGATTCATAGCCTGTATGTCCGGCCGGGAAATACCGAATCCGTCCGCACCTCCCAAATAGATGTTTTCGTCTTTCGGGTCAAAGAAAAGACTTGTGAAACGCTTGTCTGTCATGTTCTGTTGGCGTGCATCCATTGTTTTCCGGTCGACAATCCAAAGCCCGTTGGTTGTAGAAATCCAGATATGCTCTTTTACGGAAGTCATAGACAGAATTTCATTGTTACTGAAGCTGCCGAAGGTAATACTTTGTAGACCGGAATCTTGGGGATTGATGCGCATGACCCCACCGTGAAATCCTACCCAGAGCATACCGTCCTCATCTCGTAGGAGATAATTCGGGCTCTTTTCACCGCTCAACTCTTCGGCAAACAATTTGGTTACTTGCTGCGTGCGCGGATTGATTTTGTCTATTCCTTTGCTGTTGTAGAGCAATACCCATACATTACCTTCCGCATCGGGAACAATTTGGTTGATGAACATTCCTGACAGGCCGTTGCGAGTGGAATAGTTCTGCTCGGCTATGTAGGTTCCGCCGGAAGATTGTACCAGTTTTTGTTTGTCTACTACAAAAATACCTCCGAGGCAGGTTGCTATCCAGAGTTTTCCGTCGGTGTCTTCAAACAGGTAATAAGCCCAGTTGGTGTTGTTTGTTCCTGTGCTGTCTACGATGTTGTAGTGTACAAATTGGTGAGTCTTGTAGTCGTAACGGTTAATACTGCCGTCCGTGGCTATCCAGAGTTGTTGTTCTCTGTCTTCGTAGATGTGTCGGATACGGTTGTGGGACAACGGATGGTGCTTATCTCCCATTCTGTACCAGACAGCGTCGTGCTTGTTACCGGTGGGGTTGGTAAAACGGATGACTCCGTTAGTTCCTCCGAACCAGTAGAACCCTTTGGAATCCCGGAACAGGGAATAAAACTGGTTCCCGTCTCCTGTACCCGTGATTTGCGAGATAGGAATGAATTGCAATGCACTGTTGTAGCGTGAAAGGGAGATGCCGTAATCCGTTCCCAGCCAGATGTTCTGTTCCTGATCGGCAAATATATTCCAGATAATATTGTTGGTTAGCGACTGGATATTGCGGGAGTCGTGTACGATGTGTTGCAGTGTCCCATTATCGTTCTGGTAAACATAAAGTCCGTTATCGGTACCCGCTAATAAATTTCCATCCCCGTCCAAAGCCAGTGATTTAATGGAATTGTTGTGGAAGGCATCTATCGGTTTCATTAGTCCCGTGGCCGGAGTATATTGGAAAAGAGATCCTTCCATTCCGATCCAGATACATTGGCGGGACGTATCTTCCAACAAAGAGTTGACAAAGAGATTGCTCACGCTCCGGTTGACGGGCAACGGGATATTTTCAAACTTTCCGCTTTCCTCTATATATCGGCATAAACCATTGTAGGTGCCTACATATATCTGATTGTCCGTTGTGCGGATGATAGAATAAATAGTGTGATGGGGAAGTCCGTTGCTCTTACTGTCGAGTGAAGCCAGTTTCTTTGTGTTGAGTTGATACGTATACAGACCGTTCAACGAACCTATCCATAAGGTGTCTCCTTGAAGCGCCATTGTCCGTACATCTGTCGGGAAATCCGTTTCCGGTTGTTCGTATTTGTCCGTCCGGTAGTTGTAGACGAGGATTCCGTTATCTGTCCCTAAATATAAATAAGTATTGTCTGCTATTATTCCGCAGTAAATGCGCGTGTTATTGCGTTCTCCATAAGTGAAGTGCTGCTGTGTGGAATATCCGTCGTAACTGAATAACCCTTTGTTGGAACCTATCCATATCAACCCTTCGCTGTCTTGCAGGAAGCAACTGATGACCGATGCTTCGGCACCGAGGTAGATATTCTCGAATTGTTGATAATTCACTTTCTGCCCGTATGCACTGCCGCCTATACAGAATGCACAGACAAGAAAAAGAATCGTTATCATTCGTTGGCACATATTGTCAGGTTTGCAGGTTTTTAAATCAGTAATTATTGCAAATAACTTTGTTCTTTATTGCAAATGTAGGAAAAATGCCGGTTACTCTTGTAAATCTCACCGTCTTTTTGTTCCTTTGTCGTCTATTTATAAACAGAAAACTTCAGGATGAAAAAGCTTATTTATCTGCTTTTGTTGCCGCTGGTTGTGGCTGTGACTGCTTGTGGCGGTAAAGTAAACTCGAAAAAGGAGTCGGTATTGGCAACGCAGGATAGCGTAGACGCTCGTGGAATACAACGGATGCAGACTTCTAAAAGTGAAATAGACATCAAATTCAAAGGGAAGGATTATCGTTCTTTCGTTTCCCGTACACCGGACGAGAGCCTGCCTCATGTTACCAATGAAATGGGGGATACGTATATGGATAATAAAATCGTGCTGCGTCTGACGCGCGGCGGTGAATCAGTGTTCAACAAGACCTTCACCAAGAATGATTTTTCTTCGGTAGTGGATGCCGACTTCCTGGCAAAGTCCGTGCTCGAAGGAATCGTATATGATAAAACAACTCCGCAAGGCATTGTATATGCAGCGAGTGTTTGCTATCCGCAGACGGATTTGTATGTCCCGCTTTCCATAACGATAACCGCCGACGGAAAGATGAGTATTCAGAAAGTTGATATGCTGGAAGACGCGTATGAAGAAGAAACACCCGATTAAGCCTGTGAACAGGCTTTTTAGTAGAATAGTACAAATGTGAAAGCATTTGAGACAAACGAAAGGCAACCGAAAAAGGTTGCCTTTCATATTTTTGTACCGTTGATAAATTTGCTGTCCTGTTTTTATTTGTATACCGAGGACTGAAAGTTAAAGAACACAAAAAAAAGACTGTTCTTCGGTTATTCCCAAATCTTTCCTAAATCTGTATCGTTATTTGCTGTATAAAACTAAAGTATAGTATTAACGTTAAAAAAATAATGATTATTATTGCTGTCCGCTAAAACTCAAAAGGGCATAAATATTCCGCCCGAAGCCCTCTA
>ERZ773155.1509-NODE-1509-length-19581-cov-4.085885_pt1 | contig 19581 bp, 13 predicted proteins | sample MGYA00511262_ERZ773155 | MGnify/ENA primary metagenome ERZ773155 (study PRJEB29015, sample SAMEA2737828) | human gut metagenome | biome: human gut; feature: human-associated habitat; material: faeces | place: China | collected 2012 ... | reverse complement strand
ATTGAAACTGTAGATAAGCTTATGCGAAAATATCACACCAGAGACCCTTACGAGCTTTGTCGGCTGTTAGGCATCAAAATCCATTATTACGATTTGCAGAAGAAATTGAAGGGCTTCTTCTTTTATCAGTCCAGACAGAAGAATATCGTCATAGATAACAATGTAAACAAGATTCTGGAGCGTATCTTAGTGGCACATGAATTAGGTCATGCTGTTCTGCATACTAAAATTGCCATGATGCGAGGCTTTCAGGAAATGGAAGTCTTTGATGATAAATCAATTGAGGAAAATGAAGCCAATTTCTTTGCGGCAGAGCTTCTGTTAGAAGATGAAGAAGTGCTGGAATGCCTTTCGGAACACGCTTTTTTTGAAACAGCTACAATGCTCTATGTACCAGCAGCCCTGTTAGACTACAAGTTCAGCCTGCTACATGAAAAAGGGCAGTTAGTAAATCTGATGTATATTCGAAAATCAGACTTCCTGAAGGAAGACCTTCATGCCTATGATGACATTGGTTATGGTGATGTGTGAACATCAGTTTTTTTATATCTTTATAGAAAAAGTCCAACAGTACGGTGCACAGAGCATCATAGCTGTTGGACTTTTTAAATTATTCTTTTTAATCTGCTCCACCGCCACGGTTTCCTCCAAATTCACAGCCATACATGTGACCATGACCATAATACCAACGACCATAACGATAGCCGTAGTGAGGTGGGCAGTTAGCACAATCCCCATTGCATTTTCCATTGTGCCTTTTCTTGCCAAATATGTGAGAAGATCCGGGAGCTATGCCGGTAATAGCAGCAATCGTCCCAAAGAAACCAAGCCCTTTTTCCTGCCTTGGTGGTGCAACATAATCAAACTCATCGTCTTCATCCGGATCAGAATAAGGAATATCACTTTTGCGAGCAATTTCTTTGATAAGTTCTTCATCTACACATAAATCGCAAAGAGAATTCAAAACGTCTTCACTAAATTTTTCCTGATTGGCAAGAAGAAGCTTTTCAATGTATTCGTCATTCCCCAATTCTTCACAGATGGATACCAGCTCAGTGTCCTTAAAATGAAGTGGTGTTTTGCAAATATCATCTAACAGCTCCAGGACCGGCTCATCGTCTCCTAAGCAGCAAACAATTCTTTCAATATCATCTGCCTGATATGTCGATAAATCAGAGGTTCGGAATAACGATAAAACCACCTTCTCGTCCTGAGTCACATATTCAACGATATCTGCCACTTCATTACCAGAAAAACGAACACCATTCTGAATTGCCAATTTCAAGATGCGAAGAGCTGTTTTTTCCTCCACGTATTGCACACAATCAGCAATTTCAGAAGAAGGACTGCTCTCAGGTCCGAAATCGGTAATGGAGGCAAGTCTACTATACTGTGTACCGTCCTGCCAATCATCATACCTTTCGTAATATTCGCTCCATTTCATATCGGTCTGTCACCACCAATTATTTATTCTCCTACGCAAGGGCTATTTTTCAGTAAGCTGATAGCTCAATGCTACTAAATTTTTAATTTCATTAGCTGAAACAGTCCCATCTAAAATAATACTGATCCATTTATCTTTGTTCATGTGATAGGCAGGAAAGAAGCCTGTTTGTGTCCAGAGAAAGACACTCAATATAGGATCACACTTAACATTAAGTACATCCACAACTCTGTTCCCATCCAGTCCTAACTTTCTTTCCTCAATCTCCATGACCAGCGCATACCATTTGTTATTGTGCTTGTGTCTCAAAACGCAGTTCCAGTCATTCCAGGGATAGTCAGGCTCCGTTCCATAAGTCTCCTTTGCCCATTCAAATAGTTCTTTACGTTCCATAATTACTATTTATCTATTTTCAATCTATATCCTTTTTGTTGTTGCTGAAAAACTTAGTCATTTAGGGATATGGAGAGTTCTCCTCCAAAATTATTCATTGCAAATCGACTGTCTTCGAATAGTGTTTCTTTTTCCAATTTATACTCAAAGGGGAATAGGTATGTTGATGAATTAATTTCAGTAAAAGTATAATATCCGCTGTCATCCACAAGCATCATGGCATATACCATAAAAGAAACCACTTCTGAGTTATTGATTTTATGCGTGTTCACATGGTATTTACCAGGTTTTTGACAAGATAGAGCTTCCAATGCTTTTAATGTTGCCATGAGTTTATCAATAGAATGGTATAAAGTAGTACGTTCTCCCCATTCATCAAATAACTTTTGCTTTAATTGTGCTAATGTAATTTCATCCTGGAACTCAGCCATCTTTCCAATCAGCTTGCACATGTCATCAAAAACTGGATATGCCGCAAGCATCATGCACCAATGAATAGGCATAGAATATTCCGGATATATACGAATAAGATTTAATGCTGTTTCTTTAATTTTATCTGTATAATCATTTTCATAAACCCAGATATTCATTAGAATTTCTCTGGTTTTTCGAATATTTGTCGGGCTTTCAATTTCAAAGCTGAGGTATTCATTTAATTGTTCTTTTATTTCAACGTCCTTAAGGCCCTCTAAAACAAGTTCTACAGTCTTGTTCAACCATTGTAATTTTAAATTTCTTGATAATCCAACCATTTTAGCCATTCTTCTGTACCGCCTTTATTTTAATAAAAGGTACAACCACCTCATCGAGTGTGATGCCGCCATGCGTCATAACATCATCGCCTTTGGCGTCAAAAGAATCGCCAACATCACAAATCAGGTAATCATATTCCTTGGGGAGATAATATTTAGGATATTCGATAAGCCCATATTTTTCAATTAAACGGGCTTTATCTGCAAAGTCCCTCAACGCTATCATACGTCTACTCTTAGTTTCTACCTCAACACCGGTTCCCATTAACTTTCCAAGCCCAGTGCAATGAGTGTTACCATGATCGGCAGTGATATACACATCGTATCCCTCTGCCAAAAATCGTTTTGTCATCTCCAATAATTTTTTCTGATTGGCCAACACAGTAATGTCATTAAGCATTCCAAGTTGACCCTGTGTTTGTGCATGAACCATATCATCTACGTCATTGATGATTACTGCTCCACACCTTACAAAGGAGCTAAACTGTGCATCATATCCTCGTTCATACCCAATTTGTGTATCTGTATAACCGAGAGATTTTGCACATGTAATAAATTCTATTTTTTCCTTGCTCTGCTTCCATGGTTCCAATAACTGACTTGGATATTTTCCAGACAGCAAACATTGGCGAGAAACAGATGTTGTACTGGGAATCATTGCAAACATCGAAGTTTTCTCATAACTTATATCTGTAAATCCAGTAGAAATAAGCATCCAGTCAAATTCCGACATACCGTCCATCACAATAACAATAAATTTATCGCTATGTCCATTCATAAAATCCATTGCCTTACTAACTAAAACAGGCGATGCTTTATCAATATTCTGAGAAAGTTTTCCAAAATTGCTCAACACATATTCTTGAAACATGCGGTTGATATTCTGTGTATCCAGATCAATGCTATACTGCACAGCCATAACATCTATCTGCGCTTTTTCTTCAGCTAATAAAAACCAATCGTTATAATTTTTCGCCTCCGTAGCCTTTTCCATCACGGAAGCAAAGGCTTTTTCCAAATATGCATTAACATTGGCTCTGGAATATACCTTTGTGCGTATATACAAATCTGTATCTTTCTTTTGTCTAAGATCATCAAAATTATTTCTATAAGCAGCACTTAGCAAATCAAAGTCAGCTTTTGATTTATCTTTTAGCGATTCTGGATTCAATTTAGGGAATAAGTTCTCAATCGCAATCTTATATGATATTAGCCTTTTAGAAACATCATATGGAATGTATTGATTCGTTTTTGCGATGATTGCCAATTTTTCGCCATGTGTTTTTAATCTTTCTTCGTACCTAATTCTAAAATCAAGATCATCTGTATATCTTATAATTTCAAAACCATGTGCTGAGAAAGCATGTATGTAATTGGCTTGACTATTCAAATCTTCATCATCCAGAAGTAAAATATTGTCAATATACTGTGCCGATGACTTTTCAAACACATAGTCTGCAAACATCTGCTATTCCTCCAATCTTATAAGAATCATCAATCGGAAGTCAGGATATATTTGACTTCCATTTTTGTATTTAGACTCGATAGCAGCTTTCTCCTGCTCTAATTTTGTAAGTCTGAATCTACGGATATTCTCGATACCTATATGCTGTGCAGCTTCTGTACGCAGTTGCAGTGCATACATATATTTGTTATAGCTCTCCTGATTAAGTTTTGTCTGCTTATCCTTCAATTCCATGAATGTATCATAAGCAAAATCCATACTTATTTTTTCAAGCTTCTGATATTGTTCATCGCTAATATTGGAAACTGTTCCTATGGTCAAACTGCTATTAGCATCAAGAAATACATCCATAATACGTTTACCTGCCATAGGACGTAAAACAAAGTTCTCATTTATGAAGATAGGAAGTATACGCTTACCACTTTCATCATCTGATATTGACAACTCCCAGAGCATGAAATAACCTGCTTCATTTGGAAAGTTCTTGATTCCAACAGACATCAACGGAGTGAACTTATCTTGTATAATATCAGCATGTAAATGCCCGGTAATTTCTTCATCATTGATACTGATACGTTCGATGAGTCTTAAATCATGCCCTTGCCAGCATTCATAATATGTAAGCATCTGACGAAGAGCTGCATCAACATCAAAATTAGATTCTGTACCAACTAATTGTGTCAAATCCTTTTCTTCATGAATAATATCCTTGTATTTTTTAGCATTAGCAACTTGCTGCTTCACTTCTGATTCAACATGGTACATGTTTTTCTCTACAGAAGCGGGACTTCCGATAGAACTCATATAAACTTCCGTAAAGTCAAGTTCTGCTACTTCACTGTCCAAGACATCAGAATACTTATCTACGCCAAGTTCTTTGAAAATGACAGAGAGTTTTTCTTCCAATACTTCGCGGACACGGTTTTCCACTGTATCAGAAACAATAAAGTTATAAATGTGAACGTCTCGTTGCTGTCCGATACGGTCCGCACGGCCACAACGCTGCTCGATTTTCATAGGATTCCATGGCAGGTCATAATTGATGATAATATTGGAGAACTGCAAGTTCAAACCTTCTCCACCGGCATCGGTTGAAATAAAGATATTGGTTTTAGTTTTAAACTCTTTCAAGGCTTCATTTCGCTCATCTATGCTCATACTGCCGTTTAAAACGGAAACGCTAAAACCTCTATGATTCAATAAGTTCTCTAAGTATTTCTGTGTTCCTACAAACTCAGTAAAGATGATGATTTTTTGCTCTCGATCCTGGCTAAGGATTTCATCAATGATATCAACCAATTTCTCCACCTTTACATCTGGGTGTTGAAATTCAGCTTGTTTTGCAACAGAGATGATATGCTCTAACTCCTCAATTTCTTCCGATATATTTAAGGATATGGCTTCCAAGGCATCTGAAACGTCATCTTCAATATCCAAATCTGCTAAATCTGATTCTGTTAATGAGCCAAGTCTGGTATTCTGAGATTTCAATACATCTAAACGTCTTTCAAGGCTCTGCCTCACTGCTGCTGTACTACTTGTAACCATGCGCTGCATAATAATCAGCAAGAAAATAAGACACATATTTTTCTTTCGATTACGCCGAGCTTTGTCATAAGTTTTGGATACATAATGGCTCACCAGCTCATACAACTCTCTTTGGAACGAATGACGCTCATCCCATGTCAGTTCAATAAGATGCGTGATTCGATTTTTAAACAAGAGATTTCCGTTATTATCAATTGCTTCACGCTTCTCTGTACGAATTAGATAAGGAGCTACCTGTTCCTTAACGATAGATTTTGCATTAGGGAACGCTTCTTCATCCAATAAACGTACAAGGCGCAAGAAAGGTTCCGTTTTACCATTATGTGGTGTAGCTGACAAAAGCAACAGATACGGGCTTGCCTGTGACAGCAGATATCCTAATTTGTATCTGGCTACTTCACCGGAGGAACCGGCAACACGATGCGCCTCATCAATAATAATCAGGTCCCAGCCACTATTGATGATGGAAAAGATACGTTCCTCGTTGTATTTCTCTACACGTTCCTCTGTCCAACCTGCGTGTTTTTCGATAGGTTTAATGGAATCCATTGGAGAAATGACTTGATCATACTGTCCATACACATCTTCGGTATCCGTCAAACGGCGAATGGTATCATAATCTGATGGCAGAATAATATGAAACTTCTCATGGAATTTTTCCTGCATTTCCGATGCCCACTGTGTAACCAGACCAGTCGGACAAACTACAAGAACACGCTGTACAAGGCCACGACTTTTCAGTTCTTTAATGATCATTCCTGCTTCAATAGTTTTTCCAAGACCAACTTCATCAGCAAGAATGTATCGGATATTATTTGTTGCCATTGCACGATTCAACACATGTAGCTGGTGTGGAAGAGGAATAATTCCACTGGATAGAGCAGAAAGAAAACCACCAGCGGTCTCGTTTTTGATTTTTGAAAGCAGAGCTACATAACGCAGATAATTCTCATCATATTGGATAACATCGCCATTTATATTCAATTGTTCTTCTGCACGTTTATAGACACGACCAGTGGAAGGATTAAATACCTTGTAGGAAGTATATCCCCACATCTCGATCCTTTCCAATATCTGCACATTTACTTTTTCTATTGTATCAAAAACGAAATCACCGACAGATATCATTTTTCTTTCTCCCATTCCTTTTTGTGATTATGACGTGGAAACATTTCATCATAATGCCATTCCCCAGTCACAAGCCAATATTCATATGTATTTAGCCATGTACACACCCAAGGTATAAATGTATCTGCTATGTACATCTGTTGATTCCATTCTTTATATTTAGGATAATACACACATAACTGATAGTTTCCATTTTCATCTTTACCATATTTATGATGTGGATATTTTCCATTATATTTTTGCATATCAGGTTTTATAAGCCATGCCTTTGGCGCACCATCACTTATTTTATAAGTGATTCTAACTCTATATATCTGAGATTCTGGAGATGGCTGAATATCTAATACGCATACAAGCATCGAATCTGTGATATAGCTTTTCACAAGGATATTATTGTATGTAGAGCATACATGTATTTGCTGTTTTACCAATGATATTGGCTTAGGTTTCAAAAACTTACAAACCAAAGTGATGTACCGGTGGAACTGAAACTGTCCCCTGTTTTGAAATATTACCTGTTGTTGGCTCTACTTTTAATGCACCTGTTACAATAGCAGATCGCATATCTTCAGCTTCTTGGTTAAAAACCATTATACCAGTTTTATCGCCAAAGCATTTTTTTATGTGGGTTCCCATTTCCATTCTGTTATTTTTTAAAATATCCCCATCAACCAAATCTTGACGAGCTTGATTCAACCATTTAAAAAAAGTAGTAGCTCTTTCAGGATGTGTATTCCATTTATCTGCAAAATTTTCGCCAGGATAACTTGGATTTTCTATGTAATACTGCGTTCCTTTGCAGTTGTTCATAATCCAAGCTGGTGCTTTAACGAGAATATTAGCAAGAGCATCATAGATGTTATCTTCTTCTTCGTACAATCTCGCTGCAATTGTTGTTATAATAATGGAAATTGGTTTATTGCCACTGTCATCATCCGCAAACATGATATCACGGTGTCTCTTTAGAAGCTGTACTACTCGTTGCAATGGTGTTTTGACTTTTCTCCTCTTTACATCTTCTACGTCAGCTTGAGCGACTACAATACGGTGTTCTTTAATATACTGCTCATACAACCTAACGCGTTGTTTTGCACATGAATCAAAAAACCATGTCACATAGCCGGAAGGATTACTTCCAATATAATCGTAAGAGTCATTAACTTCATTATGATCTGTTATACAGATAGAATTCCCAAAACAATATGCAGGAATAACATCCATGTGAAAGTTTGGTACGTCCACATATTCAACATGCCAACATCTCTTTTTTTCTTCAATATCGCTACTCGTCTTTTTATATCTCACAAGTAAAGGCTTAACAACATCTATTTTTAGCTCTTTTGCCGTCAATTCATATTGCTTTTTGAATTGGCAAACAATGTCTAAATCATAATCATCAGAGTTTGTAATTGGACGCACAACGGTTCCAAGAGCAAAAGAACCTTGCGGATAAATACTAATTTCATACTCTGGTGTTTCCTGGTCTATCCATTTTCCAAGACCTGTGTAAGTTTTTTCTGCTTTTTCGAACATCTCATCACTAATATCAATATTCTGTGCAATAGCATTAAGTAATTTGTTGTAAGATTCTTTGCTATACATTCTTTACCCTCCAATCATTATAGTCTCCTCAAAACTATTCTGCTGCGCTAATTGATCATAAACTACAACCGGTAAATCAACCTTTGGCATAATATCCATTCCTGCACGAATAGCAAGAGATGCCGGCATAGCAGGAAACAAATGGATTCTTTGAGCTTTTGGATTATCATTCTTAATTTTTTCCATTAACGCTCTAAAAGAGTGGATAAAATCATCTTGAATCTCGATGCTCTTTACAAACCCTCGATTAGGTTCAGGAATAGTCAAATGGTAAATAGAGCAGTTTTCTCCAAGAACATTTTCAACTCTTTCATCTACAATCTTAGCGCTTAAATCGATAACCATAGCAATATTTGTATCAGAAGCTGATTTTGATTGAAAAGTTTGAAAATTCACCGTTAAGCAATCATCCGGCCAAGTCCATTTGTCTCCTTCTCGATGACACTGAAATACTCTAACATTTAATTGGTCGCAGAGCAAAGAACCCAGCTTAAAAAGAAGAGGTTGAGGCGCAAGAGCAAATATTGCAACAATATCCTCTTTTTTTACAATATTTCCAAAATAAAGCTTAATCTGTTCCTCTAAGTCTCTCGCTTTTTCTTGCATAAGGTCTTTTGATGGTCTGTATTTTGTAACCATACCACTATGCAATTCTATTGGGTCATCTTGCTTGGGATACATATTTGCCTTTACAACAGCTCTTTTCAGAATCGAGTTCGAACTAAAGATCTCTGCATTATCGATATTTGAAAAGAACGTGACCATTTTACATGAGTTCCCATCTTGTATTTCCGTTAGCCTTCTCACACGTTCCTCATGAGCTAATTTCTGTTCGATTAAAAAACTTGATGAATAATTTTCGGGTTTTGTATCAATTAGGTGATGATGTTCTGAGCAAAGAAGCATCAAGTTTTCAACACAGTTTATTTCATCCTGTGTCATTTCAGAGTCATGTCTTGGTCCTGTTTTTCCGACAGCATGGATGTGAGCGTTTTCTGCAAAATTTGCATCGTCACCATAATGAGAATCTAAATATAGCAATTTATTACAAATTTCACATCTTCCCGCTGCCATTCCCCATAAACGCAATTTTACTGATTCTCGAATTGCTGTTCTTTTAATTTCTGAAGATACGTTTTTCTCCACTAACATTCCTCCATTTATACTCGACTAAGGCTGATATCATAGTACATCAAAAGGTTTGGATCTTCCTGAATTGTTTTTTCAGGTAAACGCTCTGCAATATCTACAATAGCCTGGTAGTTCTTGTCTTTCCAGAGACGTGAGAATCCGACACGGATAGCTTCCGAGCGGAACAGCTTCAGCTTACCCTTGGAATTCATATAGCCTTCAAATTCCCTCCACAGCTTCTTTTCACGTAGCTTGGCCACGTCGCCTTCCTTGGTGGTGTCCGGAATATACCAGCGTCCCTTTTCATCCTGTAAGAAATTTTCCTCCAAAAGAGTAGCCAGTTCAGGCATCGCCTCATACTTATCAACGGATTTAACTTCTTGCATGAATTTAGGCTGAAGTTCAGCGTAAGTTTGGGAACCACAAAAATCATCGCTCAGTTGCTGATACAGCCAAGAAATAGCTGTTTTTTCATTGGTAACAAACAAGCTGAACTGAATATTTTCAACATCAGTCTTAATTCTCGCTGTGTCATACTCATTGACCTGGTCAGCCAAGAAATACATATCATCACGTTTGATAAACTTTTCATCAAGTCCATAATAAAAATCAACTGAATCTAAAGGAACAGGAATCCCGTTCATAATATGATAGGCTACCATGCGGTCAAACAACAGATAAGCCTGACGCTCTGCAATGAGTTCAATTTTATCGTTACTAATAACAACAACTGGTATATTCTCCAAATGCTGTCTTACAAAATCCCAGGCTGTGGTCTCAGTTCCTGCATTTTGAAAAAAGCGTTTTTTAAAACTGTCCTTTGGTTTATAAGCAGAAATTACCAAATCCTGTTTTACGGCATTCACAGTTGTGACCTGCTTAAAGCTACTACCTTGTTTATCAAGAGTTCGGACATCCGCAACAATAAATCCTGATTTCTGAAGAGCCTCTTGAATTGCGTTCCAAACAGCATTTTTTGAGTTGTGGAATTCAACTGTCATCCAGCGATTCGGCTTCAGAACTCTATAATACTCAGAAAAACACTTGGTCATAAGATTCTGATATTCCGGTAGCGCTTTTCCAACCGCTGTATTGACAATAGCCTCGTATTTACTATTTGTTACTACTCTCAACCACGCTTCCCACAAAAAACTCAATTCTGAGTAATTCAAATTATCGCCAAACGGAGGATCAGTAAAAATATAGTCGCATGAATTATCCGGAATGAGCAATTGAGTAGTGGAACCAGTAGAAATGTTACATGCATTTCCTGTATTCGTTTTTAATGCTTCAGCAAATTTTTTAATTTTTCCTTCGTATGCATTAAAAGGGTTAGCTTCACAAATCATTGAAGAAACATACATTGTTCCACTCAATGGATTATAAGGGAAGGATACTTGAGGACGGAATCGATTCATCTTGCTGATATTGATAATCTGGCTTGTAAACATAATCTTCAGCAAATCGGCATTTTTTGCTTTTTCAATCAAATCGAAAAGTTTCGCCAAAACATAAAGCGTTCTCTTATAGAAAAAGTGGTGGACATGAGTAAGACCAATCTTATCGTTCCTTCGGCTCTCACGTCCCTCACACAGCCTATCTGTCGGAAACCAGTATGGTATAGGCAACGCATCAATTCTTCCCAATATCTCTAAGTCATGAGCGTCAGGCCGTTTATTATATCGCTTTTTACCATACTGATAATTGATAAGAACAGGCTTCTGCTTAATAATGTCAATTGTTTTGTTAAGAGATGTATCAAATACCGGAGTAAACGCTTTCTCACAATCACCTTTTTTAAGTTTGACCTGACATTTTGGGCAGATGAAGTCCTCACTAACTTTTCCTGTTTTAGCATCAGCAGCGGCATTATAAAAAACAATTTCTTCGCCACAATGAGGACAAATAAGGACATCTGACCAAACGGTATAATTGATAGTCCCCTTGCAATCAACAAGAAATTGTCCTTCAATCTCCTCATCAGGATTTGTTTCAAACATCCATGCACATTCTTTATAAGCCTCGCACATAATGTTAGTCGCTTCTTCTGTAAAAGCCGTAACATCTGCATCTGCATTGTAGTTCTGTGCAATAAAAGTAGCTGCTGGAGAAAGATCATTTAAAATAGGGTATCTTTTTCCCCAACGAACATATGGCATATCAGCCTCAATACTCGCCTTAAAAATTGCTTCAGGATGAGCACACATGTTGGCTGCAACACCAGTCATACCAGTACCACAAAATCCGTCTAAAACTATGTCGTTAGGATTTGTATAATGCAGAATATATCGCATAATAGCCTTATATGGAACCTTCGTGTGGTAAGTATGTGCATTATATATTGCATCGCTCTTTCCCTCGCTCACGTCGGCAGCAAAAGGTTCTTGATGATACTCGTCTGTTTCTTCATCATAAGGAGTTCCGTTCTCTCGAATAAATTCCTCAATGAATGGATTAGGACAAGCTGTATAATAAGGAGCATTGGAAAGTGCAATAATATCTTCGTCAGTGCCAATAGGGAAGCCTTCAATATTACGCACTTTATCAATGTCTTCTTTTGTCAATTTTCTCGGTTCCATCTTTAAACCTCACTTTCTCTGCGTTTCACAACAATACGCAGTTTACCGGCATCCTTGCCTTTGGTGTAGGAAGAAATCAGCTCGTTTACTTTTTCTTTGAAAGATTCCTCATCCATCGGAGGCATCTGCTCCAACTTTTTCATCAAATCATCTGTATCAATTACTACAGGTTCAAAGCCCTTCAGCAAAGCATTGATAGCTTTCACAAAGAAGTCATCCACACGCTTCGGCAGTGCTTCGCTGAAAACAAATTCATCAATAACGCTTTGTTGCTCTGCTGACAAGAACTTCTTCTGGCTCATAACAATTGGATCAGAAATTGTATCAAGCAAAGTCTTGGTCCATTCTGTCAGCAAATCATCAATACGAATCTCCAAATTATCCAGCAGACCATATACATTCTTCACTTTATCTTCCAGGTGATATCGGCAATGCGGACAAATATGGTTGGTTTTCAATTCTTCTGGAGTCAGCTCATAGCATACCTTCAAGCCGGACATTTCGTTTTCAATGTCGGTCAACTTGGCAGCCGATAAAATTTCTATGGAACGTAGTTTACGCAGGCTTGCCAATGCACGACCTTCTTGAATTTTTCCTCTACGCTGTGCATCAGTAATATCAAGTCTTTTCTTTTTATGGTTTTCAAAGTAAATGTCGATATACTTTTCCTTTACTTTAGATAACGCAACGATCACCTTCTGGGCTGCTGTCTCACCAGAAACACCATCCATAATACTATCACGAATGGAACGGAATTCTGCCTTTGCAGAATCCAATTCAGATTTAAATGCCTCACCCAAATCAATGTATTCAATATTTGCGATGTAAGAAACCATATCAGCACAGCCAGACTTAAAGTCCAGAAGCTGAGGAATCTTCAGCATCTGAGAAATTTGTTCCGCCAAAGTATCAACTTGCTCCATAGAAAGGCTGAAGTTATTCAGCTTGGCAGGTGTGTTGAATTTTGCTGGATAGTTACTAAATTCATCTCGAACGGCATTGCAAGCTTTCTGCAACATAAATACCTCGGAAGAATTCACCAAAGATTCTCCCCACAGATCAAAGCTGTTATTGAGCTTACTCGATGCAATTACAGCAGCATTTGACAACTCCTGTGCTTTTGAAAGTAGCTTAACGACTCCTTTTTCACGATCATTTGGGTTGTCCAGCAATACAGGATTGATATCCAATACTTCAAACAGTTTTTTCAGCTCAGCCATTGCAATCTGAGCCGGTCTGGACAGATACTTAAATTCGTACAAATCCAAAGCGCTAATTTTCGGAATCTGATCCAGATTCGAAGCAGTGATGGTTTTTCCATCCTTTGTTGTAATAACAGCATATCCTCCATATACCAAAGAGAGGAAGATGATTGGAGTGAAAACATATTCAATTTTAAACTTCTTATCAATGTACATTTCCATGAAACGTGGTTCAAAGATATCAGAATAGTTTAACACTCCCTGTGGTGGCAAATTGCGAACTTGCTCAATGTAATAAGAAGCATACTTGGAGCCTTCCGGGCGAATTTTATCGCCATCCAGGATACCAAAGCTTTGAAGCATCAAAGTTGACTGCTGAGTCTTTCTGCCAGCAAAATGGTCAAATGCTGCACGGACACAATCAGCCATATTGCGACGAGTAATTTTCGTTTTCATAACAGGGAAGTCTGGATACTTGGTGCAGAAATACTCATCAAAGCACAGAGAAGCTGCCAAATCAATCGTGTCCTTAAATGTCATATCACGGTTATAACGCCCTCTCAGAACTTCAATCATCTGACGTTTCTGACCTTTGTACACAACATCAAAGCAAGTGTTTTTATTTTCACTCAGATACTTGATCAATCTCTTGCGGAGCATATTCGCCTTGTTCAGATAAGCATCTTTATCTTTTCCTTCACTGATCTGAGCAAGACTTTGTGCGGCAGCATAAAGCCCCATGAGATCACGGAATTCATCCGAAGACTTAAAGTACAAATATACTTCGTCAGGAAGATTCTGCACACGACTGCCATTTTCATCATACGGAGGCATGATGTGAATATAGAAATCACGCTCTGGCTGAGCAGTGCTACGCTCTCCAGGCAGGCCCATAAACAAATAGCCTTCACGGAAGATGCTGTGAGAATCCCAGTTCAGGTCATATTCGTAAATATTGAAGTTGGTAACATACTGCTTTGCATCCCATTCCAAGCAGCGATACACAACATCATAAAAATATCTGTTTAATTCCCCGTCAGCAAGAATAGAAGCTTTCTGCTTGATCTTCTCATCATAATCGACAATCTTATCAACATCGATGTAATACTGATTGTTGCTGTCGTTGTAGATAATGAACTGACCGGAAACAGTGGTCATAATATCTCGCAACGTTGTCTTTACCAAGGACAATAAGAAATCCGCATCCTGTTCCGGCATCGGCAAATACAGACATAAATCGTCCTTCATGTTTTCAGCAGTTAAACCAAACTGCACATCTAAACCATTTGTTGTAAGTCTATGCACACTCAAAGCATAAATAATTTTCATTGCCAAAGGTTTGTAAGCCGGTTTTGGAAAAGCACGATTGATAATATCCTCCAGCTGTTGGCTGGCATTTACAACACGTCCAATAGTTACATCACTTTTAAGGAGACCATTGGATTTAATTGCAGGCCAATAGTCATCAAAAGAAATAATCCCCGGCGCATTTTGAGGAACATCTGTGTTGAATATTCCCTTGATCGTCACAGAAATATTTTTCAAGATATGGCGGTTTTCTATTAAATAAATTTTATTAAATACATCAATGTAAGACGGATGAATTGGGAACAGATCCACAAATTCCTCCAGTCGGGAAGACATTCCTGTATAAAGTCCGCAGAACTGTTCGAGATGCTTACGTATCATAGCTTTCTGTTCCGGTGTCTTTTTCAAGATACGCTCTGACACAACATAGGACGTTGCTTCTTTTGTAATGATGAGCTGTGTGAAACGGTCGCTAACATGCTTCAGTGTATCTGCTACAAAGCTGAAGCGAGGATTGTCAAAAATCTTTTCCTGCATACCAAAGATGACACGCAGTTTAGATTTAGAGCACATTTCTCCCAATGCACGGAAGAATTCAAGATCAAGAACAATTTCTCTTTCATCACGTGAAGATAAATAGGAAAGGAACTCATCAACAATAATAAGGTATCCCCTATCAGGATATTTTTCAGAGAAAGCCATCATCATGTTCTGAGTAACATTCTTCAGACTCTTTACGCTACCATACTCTGGTACTTCAAAATCAATACCACGTTTATCAAAATCATCCTGCACGTATCCCATGATAACATCATACAATGGCATAACAACGCCACCGATTTCAATTCGTAAAACTTCAAATTTGCCTGCGATAGGCTCCATCTGCTGAGCAAATTTCTTGTTCTGCAAGTATTGCAAATTATCTGCATCTGTCGCAATAGCGGAGATGACAGACATCAAGTGAGATTTACCGGTACCATAGTTACCAACAACCAGCACACCTTTATTGTCTATCACTTCATCCATCTGTAACTGATCAATCATTGGAGCTTGTAAAGCGTCAGCCATAGAATCAGACATAACATAGGTTTTTACATACTCACGTGCCTTGTCTTTATTTTCAGCAGTCACAAGCTGAATAACATCCTCAATTGGATTAAAACTGATTAACTCAGAATATTTCATCTTTTGTTCCTCCTTAAACGATGCATGTCACATCATAATTATCTATAGAAAAAACCTTATAATCAGGGAATCCATATTCTGCGTAATACAGTTTCCCATCCTCATATTTTCCTGGCCATATGACACTAAACGGTTTTGTTTTACATGCATTGATCATAATTCGCAGCACATCAATTTTATATTCCGGATTAAACATTACATCGAAATCTTTAATCGCCGTACCATCCGGTAATTGATTTAAAATTTGATTGAAGCATTGCTCCATTCTCATTGTTCTTCTTTTTGGATTGCATTCTAATAATTTCTTAGCTAACGGTATATTCATTGAAAAGGCATCCTTAGAAAATCCGACATCTGAACAGCAATAAATAATTGGTTTCATCAGGCTTAAAGCATTGTCAGGAGAAAAACTTCGTGCCGGTATAATTATCCCCATATTATAATCCTTCCGTTGTTCTATAAACAGGACAGCATAATCTGTGGTAATTTAGTTGTCCTGCCTTCCAAAATTGCAGAAACCAGTTTCTTCATTGTCCAGCATTTTCATCTGGAATAATTTCTACAATGTCATCAAATGTACAATCTAATACCCCGCATATTTTCACAAGTGTGTCTGTTGTAACGTTATCTCCACGGTTCATTTTATTGATTGTATAACTGCTAAGATTGGCTTTTTCAGCCAAATCTTTTTTCTTCATATCTCGATCAATTAGTATCTTCCAAAGCTTTTTGTAACTGACAGCCATGATTTCACCAATCCTTTCATACAAACTTTTTGTCTGTAAAATGACTCTATTATAAATTATAGCATCAATATACTTAAATTCAACACAAAAAATAGTTTTAACTATATTTTCTGCCTTATATACAAAAACAAGTACGGAATAATTAGTGATACTTCCGGTTTTAGGACAAATAGTCGAGTACGATAAGACTTTACAAATCGGCAAGCAGTGTAAACCTGTACAGGTTCACTCATTTTCTCGATTTTCCCGCTGGGTCAATCTTCGCAAATTGCTTGTTGGGGAAGCATCCCCAATCCCCTTTGAACGGTATCTGCGATACCGGCTACACGATTTTCAATCGTTTTTGATTCATGCATAGAATACTTTTCTGCATTTATGTAGAATTTTTCTGTTACATTTTGTCGTATCAATCGTTTAGATATATAAGAGGGCAGGCAGGTGGTATTACCACCCCTGTACACACATTCCTACATAGCGTTTAGCAGACCGTATGGAAAGCTTGAAACGCAAAAAAGCCACGGATGTCGCATATATTTCAATGCAACAGCCGTGGCAATTCTTATTAGCGGACAGTTTTCTTCTCCTGTTCCTGTTCTTTCTTTTTGTCGATATTCAAAATCGTTTCAACTGTCTGTTTGGCAATCAACAATTCTTCTCTTTCTTTTCTTACCTGACGATACTCCGCATAATCTTTTTTCTTCTGCACTGCCAGACGATGAAATTCTTCATACAATGACTGACGGGAGGGAAGCTTGGAAACTTGCAATTCATCAAAAGCCTTTTTCGCTGCTTGGTGAAGCGTAATCTCTTGACGATGTTCCTCAAAGAACTTTTTGCTGTATCCGGACTTACGATACTCAACATAAATCTGCCTGGTGTCGTGATAGTTCTTAATGTGTTTTTGCAATGCCTGTACCTCAATCATTCGTTTTTCAGCTACCTTGATGGAATCTGAAAGCTCTGAAAATCGTGATGACAGCTTTTCCGTGTAAGCTACCAAATCATCATAATTATCAAGTCCTTTTTCCTTCAAAAGGATAACAGTACGGGCAGCTTCTTTTCGATTATATTTCTTTGCCCACTTTTCATAACCTACCGTTTTGCCCTCAGCCATTTTTTCCTGAATATCAATAAGCAGGTGAAACTGCTTTTGCTCAGGAACCGTTCTTGCTTTACACAGGCTCTTACCGGAGATTACAGCTTGCAGCTCCTCTTTGCTGTATCCTTCGTCCAGGGAACGCAGACGAATAAATCGTTTCTGTTCTTTTCCTTTGAACGCAGGCTGCTTACCATCCTTAAACTCAAAACCCATCTCAGCAAGCGATTGAATAAAATCTTCAAAACGCTTAGGTTTCTGACTTAAAACAAAATCAATGGCATCGCACAGCTCATCTCTCTGGGTCCGCTTCTTCGGATAAATGGTTCTTTTCTTCCTTTCACGATATGGTTTGGGAGTGATAATGGATAAACCATGCTCCAAGCATACCATATCACTAAGTCTTTGCACTGCCAGACCGGAAAGGAAAAAGTTATTAAATTTACGACTGGCATCCAGGGAAGTGGAGTTATAAATAATGTGATTATGGATATGAGCTTTATCAATATGCGTTGCGACAATAAAAGCATGTTTGCCTTTGGTCCATCGCATCGCTGTTTCATACCCCACCTGATTTGCTTCTTCCGGTGTAATCTCACCAGGCTTAAATGACTGGCGTATCTGATACGCTATAATATTATTTTTCTGCTGTCTGCCTGTAGTGTGTTGATACTGCCTTTTGGAAAGAAGAAATTCTTCGTCGGCAGTTTTTGGATCACACTCATAGGAGCTGATAAATTCTCCGTCATTGGTTTTCTCTGCATTCTGTGAGTAATCAATGCGATCAGCCAAACACTGAGCCACCGTTTTCCCCTTATTTACGTGAAGGGCAATCAGCCTTGTTGCTGCCATTCGCATCCCATCCTTTCCAAAAGAAAAAAGCCACCCGCAGGTGACTTCATCTTCAACTATTTATGACCTGATAAACGCTCCAAGAGCATTTCCTATATTCTCCGCTTTAACAACTGACCACACCAACAAAAAGAGGAATACATAAACTGCCATTCCCATTCCAATCAGAATTGCCAGTGAGGTCCACATGGCTTTGACAATACAGTAAATCGCACAGCCTCCAATAATTAAGAGCAAGAATCCTATTGCATAGGAAATAACATTGGTAATCATATTTCCGAGAAGCCAGATTACTTTTACAAGCAACAGCACCGGAAGTGCAAATATCTTCAAAATCGTCTTCATAGGCTCAACCCCTTCCTTTGTAATTTTATTTTACAGGTTCCCCGATAGATTCTCAATGATGTCAAGGAATAAAATAAGGACACAATAGTAACTGAACTACTGTGTCCTGTAAAAATTTATTTATTTTAGTTGTTCTTAAAACTGTTATAAACATCAAATCCCAGTACTTTAATAATTAGACCATCTACGTATGTATCGCCTTCAGAGCCTTCAACATCTGTATAAATCGTTGTACTTGATTTCTGCTCGTATCAGCTTCTTGTGCAACAATTTCGTCAGCTCGCAACTTCGTCCCAACTTGGGACGAAGTTAAATCTTCCCTTGAACCCTGATGTTTTAGTGCGTCCATCTTCATTTTATAAGCAAAAGCTCGCTCACTTGGCAGAATGGTTTCTCTCTGCAAATTCGCATCGACCATCAAAATAATAGCTGCATCATCATCCAAATCACGGACAATAACCGGCATTGTTTCATTGCCTGCAAGCTCAGAAGCACGATGACGTCTGTGCCCGGAAATAATCTCATATCCTCCGTTCGGGTCCGGTCTTACGATAGCTGGTGTCATAACACCAAAATCTCTGACACTCTCTGCGGTTTTCATCATCGCTTCATCATCAACCACTTTGAACGGGTGCCCTTCAAAGGGATGCAACTCAGAAAGAGGAATTTCCTGAACTCGCTCCTGCTGTTCTTCGGCTCGTGACTGCTCAGTTGAAAAGATATCATCGTACCCCTTCAAGCTGATGTTTACGCCTTTTTTGGATAAAACAAGGATTGCCTCCAGGTAATCCTCTGCCGATTCTCT
>ERZ773155.1503-NODE-1503-length-19616-cov-13.986146_pt1 | contig 19616 bp, 9 predicted proteins | sample MGYA00511262_ERZ773155 | MGnify/ENA primary metagenome ERZ773155 (study PRJEB29015, sample SAMEA2737828) | human gut metagenome | biome: human gut; feature: human-associated habitat; material: faeces | place: China | collected 2012 ... | reverse complement strand
CATAAGTATAATCCATCATATTAATGATCATATTATACTTACCGGCTTTCGCAATCTTACCTGCACCGGCACCCTCATTCACGAGTTGACCGCTCATAGCATCATCTCCATCAACTTTAGGGCCTACAACTCCAGGATTTGCCCAGAAGTCACCTGCGTCAATATTCTTTTGAGGAATAATTTTCCAATATTGATCATCAGCTGTTGTAGTTATGGAGATGGTAAACACTGGATCATCATAAACATTCACATCACTATGGGCGAATTTTATCATACTCGCCTCATCCCATCCAACCATATCACCAACAAGATAATACGATTCTGAGATATCAGGCTTAATAAGTGTTACTTGCACTTCTACCTGATTGGAACTTACACAAAAAGCTTGTTCAGCTTGTTTTATGTATGCCATTACAGTTACAGCCAATTTACGTGCAATCGGATTCTTGCCATAATAGCTTTCCACTGCACTCACGACTTCTTTAGTAGATACATTTCCTGAAGCATCAGCTGCCAAGATAGTTTTTCCCTGTGCGACTCCATTCTCATCTATTTTGCTCAGTACAGCTTCATAAGCAGTAACTTCCATACCTTCCGGAGCATCTACCGACGCTGTAAAAAGCTGAATAGTTTCAGTGGTAACATTCTCCATTTCAATGGCCGCAGCAGGCGTAATATTCACGCTTATATTTTTAGCTTCCTCCGCATCAAAACCTTGAGGAGCTGCCCAGTCATCATAATCACCCTTACAACCGCTAAAAAACGCGGTTGTAAGAACTATACTATATATGAATGATTTTCTCATACTAATCAAATTATTTATTTATTCATTATTATTTATTGTAAAAATGATAGTAACCGGTAATATCATTAAAGATGACTCGATAATCGCCAGCCTCTACAGGAATATTAGCACCGCCGCCAACACCCCAACCAAACGGGAACTTATCACCGCCCCAATTAGGATTCCAGCTGCTATCAACGAGGAACTTCATTCCTGTATTTTCAGTTATACTCATATCATACATCCATACATGTGGACGGGCGCCTGCATAAGTATCTACCGGAGACATGTGCACAGCTCCATCCCCCCAATTCGTAAAGTCACCTGCAATCATCATCTGCTGGTACTCTGCCGGGTCCTTATCAAGAGCAGTAAATGTCAAAGTGTTTGTATAACAATCAAGATCTATTCGATAGTAGCCTGCCGAAGGAACTTTAAAATCCGCACCTTCACCAGTATCATCTTTCAGACGAGGTTGGTTAATATCTCCATCAACACCCCCCCATTGATCGGCCCACTCACCGGGAACACGAATAATCTTGAAGCCAAGCTCAGGTGTGAAATAACCTGTATAAGTAAGAGGACCTTTACCCGTTGCCTCATCAAACTTACCACCTTCTACTGGAGACATCGGATAAACAGAAACACCGATTTCCGATCCCCATGCACCATCTCCTACACAAGCACCGATAAGATACCACAATTCAGTATCCGCAGCAACCAATGCCTGGAAGAAAGGTTTAACTTTCATTGTTATACTATTTGAATAAGTATTTTGGCCTGAATTCAGAACACCATTAAGACGTACATATACATCCAAATTATCCGGTATTTGCTCTTCTGCCGTATATCCACCTATCTTCATAATGGCTCTATTGAAATCTTTAGCCACAACGTCAAATTTAGCCTTCGTACTATAACTTTCCAATTGTACAAATTTGGGATTGCCTACTATTTCACCGTTCTCATCAAGCACATTTTCCCATTCATCAGTTAATGAAAGTTGAGGATAATAGCTTACAGCAGCTGTATAACCAAAATCCGGTTGTTTACATGACAGTTCAATCCCCTCACAATTAGCTAAATCATACACATTACCAGCTAATGCAGGTGTATTCAGCACAAAACTATCAGGTACCGTCAAGGTAGGATTGGAGTCTCTGTCATCTTCACACGATGTAAAGCCCATAAGAGCAACACCTACCAACAAAGATGCAATAATATATTTTTTCATATTCCTTATTTTCATTTAGAGATTAATAACCAGTATTCTGTTTCATATTTTTATTATTCGAGATCTCATTTACCGGTAAAGGGAAAATACTCATATAAGAGGGGAATTGATTACCCTCATAAACACCTCCCATCCATTCCCACTTATAGCTAGATTGTCCGGCAAATTTACCAAAGCGAATAAGATCGACACGCCGACGTCCTTCAAGCCAAAACTCACGGCTCCATTCATCACAGATATCATCCAATGTATAAGTACTCTTTACAGGAGCATGTGCACGTGTACGCAGTTCATCTATTTTTGCTTTAGCATTACTATTACCAGTAGCGCCATTTTTACGAACTGAAGCTTCCGCATAAGTCAAATATGCCTCAGCTATACGCATAACAGGTAAGTCCGTATTGACAAACTCAATAACAGCATTGTTACTTCCATCAGAATTAACATTGCGGAACTTCACACAGCTATACCCCAAATTTTCATCAGTGCCTTCATCTGAAACAGAAATGTCCATTCCTTTATTGAAAAACAATGCACGGTCGTCATTTGCAGCAGTAATCATATCTTGCAATGTTGCTGCTTCAGCAGGCTTAGTAGCAAAAAACTTATCAATAAGTTGCTTACGCAGACGAATACATTTACCCCAATTGTTATCAGCACCTGAAGGAGCATAATTATCTGTCGGCACTTTATTAGAGTAAGAAGCTTGAATAAGGAAATTGGTTCCTTCATAACTTTTGGTAGTTTCACCATCAGTAAGGCCTACCAATAAGTTCTCATATTGTGCTCCATTACGATTATTATCGGCCAAGAACAACATTTGATAACCTGTATATTTCTCACCAGTTACCGGATTAGTAGCTCCCGTTGTATTAAGATGATAATATCCATTATTAATAACCTTTTCAGCATAAGTCATGGCATCATCCCAGCGAGGTGTACTTGTATAGACTTCTGCATTCAAATAAATACGTGCCAATAGGTTCCAAGCAGCTACACGGTCAGCGCGACCGTAAGTATTTTTACCAGGTTCCGCCATCAAATCAGCACATTCTTTTAATTCTTTCTCAACATATTCAAAGAACTGGCTTCTTGTATAACCTACAGCCATTTCAGCAGACACAGCTTCAGTAAAGGCCGCATTTCCATACAAGTCCATAACAAGTGCATAGTTATAAGCACGTATAAAACGTACTTCTGCATTACGCATCTCTTGGTCTGCCGCATTACCCTCTTGACTTAAATAAAAGTTACAAAGTGTAATTGTAAAATATAGACGATAATAAAGAGCTGCCGAAAATACACAACTTTCCCCCCATGAGTTGTGAAGCAATTCCGGTATACCAGCATCTGTTGCCCATACCCAATGTGCTTCATCAGCAGTAAATTCGTTAAGATACCACTGAGAACGGAACATACCTGAACGTCCTTCATCAACATCATCAATGTCACCATTGCCATTAGGTCCTGATTGCCCTGTCAGACTAAAACTAGCATAGATTTTGTTGAAGACGGCGTCATTATCGAATTCCATCGTTTGCTGCGGATTGATTGGAGTGACATCCAAGTCGCCTATACAAGAACTTAAGTTCAATGTTAGCGCAAGTGCCGCAGCAGGTATTATTGATTTCAGTATTTTTGTTTTCATGTTATTTTTCTATAATATGGTTTAGAAATTAAGACTTACACCAAATACACCAGTGAATGGACGGGGGTAAATATTACCATCATAGCCACCATTGATTTCCGGATCAATACCTTTGTATTTAGAGATTGTAAAGACATTCTGAGCTGTAAGATAAGCACGACCACTAATTTTCATTCCGAACAACTTTTCGAAGCTATATCCCAAAGTAATATTATCGCACTTCAAGAATGAAGCGTTCTGAATGAAGTAGTCAGACAAAGCATCTTCAGTAGAAATATAACTCCAATCTTTGGCCATAGTCATATTAGTTACATTGTGCCATGTATTGCCATTAAATAAACGTTCTACAGAAATATTCGAGCGCCCGGCTTCTACAGCGTTATAAGCATAATTGCCAAGACTTGCACGAAGAGAAAAGCCGAAGTCCCAATTCTTGTAAATCAATTTAGACGTCATACCCATTATCACATCAGCATCAGCCTTTTTATAGAAATAACGGTCTGCCGAGTTGATAGTACCATCTCCATTACGATCTACAAACTGCCCCTCAATAGGTTGGCCATTCTGGTCATAAACCTGTTGATAAGTATAGAAAGCTGATACCGGATGTCCCACAGCCCAAGCTTTAATACCATCTGAACCAGAATCACCTACTGCAAGACCTCCATGCAGGATTTTATAATCAGCATCATCGCTTGCTAACAGTTTATCAATTTTATTATCATTATAAGTTATATTATAACCCAATTCCCAACGCCAATCTTTCGTTTGGATAGGCCGATAAGTGAACGACAGTTCGACACCCTGATTATGTAACTCACCAATATTACTTGTAACCTTATTCTTAAAGTTAGAACCTGCAGCAACAGCCACTGTATTGATAAGGTCAGTAGTCTTTCTGTAATAATAATCTAAATTTACAGTAAAACGATCATTTAAAAGACTCAAATCAATACCAGCATTGTAGGTAGTAGTCTTTTCCCAAGTCAAGGCGGCATTATAAGCATCAGGACGGTAAGTCATACCATTGCCTACAATTGGATAATATGCACCCAAACCATTAGTCGTATAAGAAGCAAAATAAGTGTAATCGCCAATACCTTCCTGCTGACCAGTTTTACCCCAACCTAAACGAAGTTTCAAATCAGAAACGACTTTAGAATCTTTGAGGAAAGCTTCTTCATTGATTTTCCATGCAGCTGCAACAGAAGGGAACAATCCCCAACGATTGTCTTTATGGAAACGTGAAGAACCGTCATTACGTAGCGTAACAGTCAGCAAGTAACGATCCAGCAACGAATAGTTCAAACGACCAAAGAAAGATACCAAATAATTCTCAGTCTTGTAGAGAGTATTTTCTGACGGATCTTTTATTTCACCTGGATGCTCCTTGTTGGTATCAGGATAAGTACCATAATAGTAATAATCGGTTTCTTTATGGAAATGCTGCCATTCATAACCACCCATTACATCTAAATGATGATTCTTACCGAAATCCTTAGTGTATTGGGCATACATATTCAGTGAGAGATTATAAGTATCCTGAGTATTCCAACCCTGACTGCCATAATAATAATTGTCATAATTATAACGGCTATAATATTTGTCACTCTTACCACTCTTCAAGTCCATACCAGCATTCACATGCAAATGGAGATCTTCAAGACCATGAATTTTATAATCCAACTCAATATTTCCAGTCAGCTCCTTACCTTTACCCTTATCTGAAGTTGTATTCAAATAAGCCATAGGATTACGCGTAGACAGAGAGTTGATAGAATATTTCCATTCATCATCACCACGATCTACAGGCGAACTGTATTGAAAATAGCCACCAAAATTTTTGTTGTAGAATTCACTGTCAATCATAACAGGTTTTGTTGGATCCATTTCACTGGCCGCACCAATAGCACTAGTGTTAGCATACGTTGTATTAGAATACATTCCTTTGGCATTAAAATTCACAGTCAAATGATCGTTCAAGAAAGTAGGATTCAAACTCACACTAGCTGTATAACGCTCAAAGTCTGAGGTTTTAAGAATACCTTGCTGTTTTGTATAACCCAAAGAAACACGATAAGGAAGATTCTTATAAGCACCAGTCAACGTGATGTTATGGTCGGTAGCAATAGCTGTGCGGTAAATTTCATCTTGCCAATCTGTGTCAGCAAAAAGGTGTTGAGCTCCATCAGCTGGTGTTCCGTCAGCATTATATGCACTCCAGTAACCCATATTTTTATAATAGTCACTGGCTTCCCAATCAGCACCTTCCAATCCACTCTTGTTCTTTATAAAATTCATGAATTCATTAGCGCTCAGCACATCCAACTTATTAGTCACAGTACTTACCGATACATTTCCATTATAAGAAATAGTCGGCTTCATATTTTTGCGTCCTTTCTTAGTGGTAATAATAATAACACCATTAGAAGCACGGCTACCATAGATTGCTGTAGCAGATGCGTCTTTCAACACCGTAAAGCTTTCAATATCATTAGGATTTACAAGGTTTAAAGGGTTGGACATACCCTGCATACCGTAATTATCCATAGCCAGACCATCGATTACAATCAACGGATCATTGCTGGCATTCAATGATGAACCACCACGAATACGAATTGAAGCTCCGCCACCTGGTTCACCACCACTGTTCTGAACATTAACACCAGCAATCTTACCAGTAATCATGTCTTGCGCACTAACCTGCAAACCTTTGTTCATTTCATCAGGTTTGATAGCTGTCACCGATCCGGTCAAATCGTTTTTCTTAGCGCGACCATAACCAATTACGACAACTTCACTCAACAACTCGGCATCATCCTTCAAGGTAATAATTACCGAAGGAGCCGCAGCTACTTCCTGAGTCTGATATCCAATGAAAGAAACCACCAGCGTTGCCCCTTTGGGAACACTCAGCGTGAAATTACCGTCAAGGTCGGTGATTGTACCATTTGAGGTATTACCTTTTTCCACGACATTAGCGCCAATCACCTCACCCATAGCATCCTTTACATGCCCTTTCACGGTGATGTTCTGTGCATAAACGCCAACAGACAAGAATAACCCCATCAATAGGGGAAGAATCATTCGATAGATTCTAAGATTAACTTGCTTCATGCATTTAAAAAATTAAAGTTAACAATATTAATTACCTATATTATATATTCGAAATTATCTTTCGACTGCTTTTTCTTTTATAAGGTATCTATAACACGACGCAACAAAAATATGCTTTCTTAAAATATTAAAATATAAGAAATATGAGAAATATGCAATTGCAACAGTGCAAACGATTGCAGGAAGTTGCGCCATTACATTAGAAAAGGATTAGTCTTTGAGATGGACAAATACATAATCATTTTCAAGAAACAAAGAATTACAAAATGTCAAAACAACAATAGAAACACTTCTTTTATATCCATAATGCTAGCCTATTCCCTATTCTCATAACATACCTCATTTTGTAAATCCGCAAACCAGCACATTCTCCGAATAAATAAGGAATAAAAATGCACTAAAATGCATATTATTCCAGTTTTGATCGCTATTTATACAGAAAAGGGTTACTACTTACAGGTGATAAGGTTACTACTTACAGGTAAAAGAGTTACTACTTACAAGCAAGAGGGTTACTACTTACAAGCAATGCACTTATTTGCATCACGTCTCTCACCTATAAGAGCTATTTTCCATGAATATTTCATTCTAAAATAAATGTAAACATTTCGCTATTCAACTATTAATCTGATATTTGTTTCTTTTCATTGTCATATTTCCAACTCTATAGGTCTACGGCCAGAAATAACGCACTCTCAGCTAACCTAAAATACAATTTGTCACAATGACAATTAGCTATATCCTTGTCCTCACTCATTCAGCCTTCTATATAAAGCGCCATTATGGGTCGTATATATCCCATCCCTGTCACACATTTGTTATAATTACAAACGGGAGGACAGGAATGGAAAATCTTCTTAAATCAATACCTTATTATTTTGAAGAATAGAGTGTAAGTTTACCGGACTTTACCCCTTTGGCTTTAGCTTCAAATACTATCTCACCGGCTTGCTCGACAGTCTGAACTATTGCCGTCAACTGACCGCTGAAAGCAGGCATCTTCGGCAAGTGAAACAAATCGAGTGAAGTAGCATCTCCATTAGCAGCAGCACGATAATGACCCGCACCTTTCACCGTAAAGTTAACAAGACGACTGTCCGAAGGACAGAGGTTTCCATCTTTATCAACCACGCGAACTGTGATATAGGCTAAGTCTTTGCCATCGGCAGTAAGTTGCAAACGATCAGCTACCACTTCCAGATGATGAGGTTTACCAGCAGTACGGACCACTTTCTCCTCTGCTATTTTACCTGAAGCATCATAAGCTACGACTTTCACTTCACCCGGCTCATAAGGAACATCCATCCACATCAAGCGGTAACGACGTTGGAGAGCAAGCGCATCTTTGCCTTGAATAGCTTTACTTTCTTCGGCTGTCAGTTTATGCTGTTTACCGTAACTTTTCCCATTGACGAAAAGTTCGGCAGTCGGATAGTTTGTGTAAACGAAAACAGGAGTATTCTCTCCTTCCCTACCCGGCCATGTCCAGTGAGGAAGTACATGGAGTGTATTCACATTCTTATTCCAAAGACTACGGTACAGATAGTAACGGTCTTTAGGGAGACTGGCAAGGTCGATGATACCAAACAGCGAACTATGACTCGGCCATGCATCCGTATCATAAGGAGAAGGCTCACCCAGATAGTCGAATCCTGTCCAAACAAATTGACCGATAGTCCAGTCATAATCATCTGCTAAAGCAAAATCCTCATCGGGAACATTAGACCAGGCACAATGCTCCAAGTCATATCCGGAAGACTGGTGATCATCATATTTCGCATCCCCGCGTTTCTCTACAGGGAATTTATATACGCCACGGGAACTAACGGTAGAAGAGGTTTCGGAACCAAGCACTATATTCTGCGGTAGCAGTTCATAAGCTTCCAGATAACGGTGTGCACGATAATTAAAACCGGGTACATCAATCATTGCTGCAAAACCATTCTTCAAAACACAAGAAACCTGATCCATCCCGCAAGTAACAGGACGTGTCGGATCTTCACGATGACAGATATCCTGCAAGAAAGAAGCAACTTTATAGCCTACAGGACTACATTGGGTCGGAACTTCATTACCGATGCTCCACATCACTACACAAGGATTGTTGCGAAACTGATGCAGCATATTTATCATATCACGTTCTGCCCACTCGTTGAAATAGCGGTGATAGCCATTCTCACATTTGGCAATGTCCCATTCGTCGAAAGGTTCCACCATCATCATGAAACCCATTTCATCACAGAGTTGCACTAACTCCGGCGCAGGCATATTGTGAGCGGTACGAATGGCATCGCAACCCATATCTTTCAACAGTGTGAGTTGGCGACGTAATGCAGCAACATTGATGGCAGCCCCTAACGGACCGAGATCGTGATGATTACATACCCCCTGGAACTTACGGTGCTTACCATTCAGGAAGAATCCTTTGTCAGCAATGATTTCTATACTACGGATACCGAAACGAGTAGTATATTCGTCCGTTTGCTTGCCATCGGCATAAACTTTGGAAACAGCCTTATATAGATAAGGTGTCTCCGGCGACCACAAGCAAGGAGCATTCACCAGGAAGTTTTGTTCAAAAGGTTGACCATGATTAATCTTACGGGTATTATCCTTCGTCGCAACAACTTTCCCATCGGGAGAGATAATCTCTGTTACGATACGGATATCTTTTCCTTCATCATTAGCAATAGTCGTCAGCAGACGTACTGAGGCATACTCATCAGCAACATGAGGAGTAATCAGTTGAGTACCCCATACTGGAACATGCACTTTATCAGTACTCACTACGCGCACATTACGATAAAGCCCTGCACCGGGATACCAACGGGAAGATTGCGGTTTATTCTCCAAACGCACGGCAAGCGTATTGTTCTTACCGTCTTTATTCAGAAGCCCGGTGACATCGCAATGGAAAGAATTATAACCGAATGGCCAGAAACAAGCTTCTTGCCCATTGACGTATACACGGGCTTCACTCATTGCACCATCAAAGACAAGTGTCGTCTGCTGATTAGCGGGAGCATCGAACGTAGTACGATACCAACCTATTCCTACGTAAGGGAGTCCACCTGTACGTCCGGTCTTGACAGAAGCCTTCTTTTCGAAGTTCTGCGTTACTGCTACTTCCTGCAAGTCGTTGCTGCGATCGAAAGGACCGAAGATGGCCCAGTCATGAGGTACGGTTACGGTTTCCCATTTACGATCATCAAATTCAGGCTTCATGGCTTCCGCTACTTCACCTTTCGTAAACTTCCAGTTCTTCTCCAACAGTGTTTCTATACGCTGAGCTTTTGCTATCAAAGAGAAAAGAATACAGCAGGAGAAAGAGATGAATAGTATCTTCTTCATTTTCAATCAAAGTATTTAATTAATGTTATTTAAAAGCATCCATTATAACAGTAGGATAACCACCTTCTGTAAATGCTCCCAACCTATATTGACTCGGCCTGCACTCCGGTTCCCAATAGAACACTCCTTTACAACGACCGTTGGTATTTTCCTTGCACTCTTTCAAGATACGGGCAAGTTGCCTCTTTCCCTCGTTCAAAACAGAGGTACTTGCCAACTTACCATTGTCATCAGCGCACTCCATACCGGTTTCTACCACCATTACATCACAATTGTACTTGGTACTCAAAGCTTTGATGTTGCTGATGCAATCCGTAATGACAGCATCGGCAGATGAATAGCCTTCTTTGGCATCACGCGACCAATAAGGGTAAAGTGACATACCTATCATATCCCACTTGCCGCCGTTCTTCTTCAATTCATCGAAGAACCAAGTGAACAAACCGCTGTCCCATCCATTGTCCAAGTGAACAATCACAATAGCATCGGGAAAAACCGACTTCACAGCATCGTATCCGGTAGTGACGAAAGCACCAAGGTTGGCCCAATTCATAGGATATACCACTTTGTCGGTAGCACTTGCCGGTGCATCTTTCAAATCCTTCTCCGTCACATTATAAGATGCGCCGCTCAAAGCCACGTCTTCATCCCACAACATGCCCGGACGAATTTCATTCCCCACTTGCACCCATTTAGGAATAACCCCTATCTCCTTCAAGGCCTGAAGCACACTCACCGTATGGTCTTTAATGGCACTTTTCAAGTTTACCAGATTCTTTCCTACCCATGACGCGGGTTTGTTTTGCTGGGCGGGATCGGCCCACCAATCACTGTAATGAAAGTCTATCATTACATCCATCCCCAGCTCTTTGGCTCTTTTGGCCTTCTCCACCACATCGGCAGTGTTACACCAATTGCCATGTTTACTCGGATCTACCCATACGCGAATACGAATGGCATCAAGCCCCAGTTCCTTCATCAGAGCCGTACACTCACGCTGCTCACCTTTGGCATTATAGAAGTTGTAGCCTTTGGATTCGTATTCGGTGACCCACCCTATGTCAGCACCTTTGGCAAATTCCACCTCTGTAGTTCCATCGTCACCGTCGGGATCGACCTCCGGCGCAGGAATTGTTTCGTTATTACTGCTACACGCTATTATAGCAAAAGCAATACCCAAAAAGAAAGACAAAAATTTCATGTGTTTCATGGCAAATATAGTTATCAATGATACAAATATAAGTAATAAAAGCATAATCATTCAAGCCAGATACTCCCTATCTCTATTTCCATAGCCTTTTCAGCAACTCCATCAAAAGAGAGTTCGAGAGTTTCAATCCCCTCTACCTTGAAAGGTATTTCAGTCTGCGGACGGAAATAATTATCAAGGAAGACCGGATAGACGTGGGGAAGTAAAGCTGTATTTGTTTGCTCCAAATCCTGCAAGGGTACACGAATGATACCATCAGTTGCAGCGGCACACGAAGCAAGATAGGTATATCCGTCAGAAGTAATGAAGCCTGCTTTTAGTCCTTCGGGAATCTTCTTTGCATGGATACACAAAGTGCGGCAGGAAGCGAGTCGTTCAGGGCGTCCATCGATATCCTCTTTAATGTAACGACGAAAAACGAAGACAGGCGCCTTATCTTTAGACTCAAAGGTAATGCGCAAGGTCGGCTTCTCTGTCGGTGCATTTTGCATTAACTGGCGGTTCGTGAGGCTCCATCCGGGCATAGTATATGTTTCCAATTTACTATCAGCATCCCCTATTTCCAGCAGAGACAATGGTTTTTCAGGAGCAACTACGTTGGTTTCCCACAGGGTAGCCGAAGTATAGTCCCAATCCAGCGGACTCCTGGTTACTCCCAAAGGAAACGTTTGTCGCTTATCGCCTTGACAAACGACGATGTTATACCTAAAACAACCCTCTTTTATTTCTGTAGCAGGTACGGTAGCACGATAAATGTAACCACCTGTATGATTCATTTTCAGATAAGGATTCTTTTCATTCCAGAAAGATATCTTATCTGTGTAGATAATAACGGAATCGGGCATTTCATTACCCGCTACAATGGCCTCTATCTGTAAATCTTTACCGGCATCTACTGTCTTGGCAGGAGAATGAGTAACAGTAAAACCTTTATCATCAGAAATGGATGGACATACATATTCACCAAGAGTAATATTCTGCCAATGAGCATCAGTAGTCCATTTACCGGCAGCCGATATACCTTCACGCTGTAACAGATAAACACCCGGACGAAGAGTCGAAATCTTGCCATTCGCAGCCTGTGAACTGAACGTATTTCCATTATCCAAGCCGTTCACCCGGAATTGCTTACCTAAATCAGGTAAATTCAGAGTCATATCCCATGCACCGGAAACAATGCGCATTACTTCTTTATCCAAAGAAGGCCTTGTAAACGGGTCACTAACCTGTACGGCATCGGGCATTACTTCCAAGCGCCAAACGCCCTCTTCCAGACGATCCAGCCAATAAACTCCCGTACCTTCATAATTCACCACCGGAGATTTGCCACAACCGGCTATTGCGCGAAGCTGAGAAATATCTTTCGGACGAGTTTGGGTCGTATTGGAATAGTAGAATTTCTCTCCGTCATTCAGTTCGCTTAAATCCTGCACGTAGCTGACACGGAAATCATTGAATAATGTATCTGCCGGATAACTGCCAAAACTCTCTCCCCTGCCCACTTTCTGTGCCACTTCTGCGGCAATCATCAATCCGATAGCTTTATTCGGAGTGTATGCTACATTCAGGTAATGAGTCTGGTACTCGGTATTGTAAGCCGCCATGTCGATAGGATCATAGGCAAACTGAGTAATCCACTGGAAACCGGCTGTGCGGAAAGTGCGTACAGTTGCCGGATACATATAGGAATAAAGAATATCAGCGGGATCAAATTCATAAACCATACGAGCCTTCTTATTGAAACCTTTCAGATTGGAGAAAGGAATATCGTAGCGGTCTACGGAAGGCAGGAAGTTTCCCTTGCGGGTATGTCCGGATACAAGACCAATAGGATACCATTGATAGGTAGTACCTTGTATGGCTGTAGAATAGTAAGCCTCTACCACATGCTGGTTATGACTGACATTGTAAAACACCGGTTTGCGGTTGCCTGCACGCTTCAGGGCGGACAGCATCTTATTTATATAATTACGCGTCTCAGCAACAGTGCCGGGATGGCAAGGCTCGTTGTTTATTTCAAAGCCTACGATATAAGGATCGTCTTTGTAAGCATAACCTGTATAAGGATTCACGTGGCGTACAAGAGCAGCAATATACTTTTCCTGTGCAACAATAGCATCTGCATCACTATGAACGGCACATTTATCATAATTTAAAGAGAAACCACTGGTAGGCTGATTACGTTCCGGATAACCGTTACCAAAATTTGTCTGTGCCGTGATAACGGTACGAATACCGCGTTCCTGTAATTTATGGATAAGGTAGTCCAAGAGTTCCAAGTGTTCATTTTCCAGCAAGTTACCTTCTGCATCAGAAATCTCTACGTCCCAGACGTGAATACGGTAAGCATTCAAGCCCAAGCGTGCCATGTGATAGACATCACGGTCGATGGCAGCTTTACGATCCACTCCCAGATAACCCATCGCCCGGTAAGCATGTGCAAAGGGTAAGGTATAGTTCACACCAAAGAAAGAAGCTTCTTTCTTCGTATCCGACCAACGCATGACGCCGCCGGCATCTACATAAATAGTAGGAACGCTTTTGGGTACTTTGTTCTGTGCCGGAGCAACTACTGCCAGCAAACAAGTAATCAAGATAAAAATGTGTCTCTGCATGTCATCAAATTCAAGTTGTTTTTCTGTTGACAAAAGTAACGGAGTGGAGTTATTCATCAAAGCAGATATCGGACATAAAAGGAAACAAAAAGGACATTAACTGATTATCAGCAATATATGTATAGTAGTTATAAATAATAATTAGGAATTCTCAATCAAAAGACTACTACTTTTTCTCCATTTTCTTGTAATTATTAAGCATAAAAAGTATCTTTGTCACATTCCCTTGTAAAAGATAAGATGAAAAGATACACTAACATACTAGTTTTACTACTTCTCACAGGACTTTTTATTCCTGCCGGAGCACAAAACAACCCCTATAAGATAGACGACTCATTATACCCTTTTTTTCAACGTGCCACCAAATTGCGTACTTCTCCCCAAGGATTGCTTATCGCTGACACTCTTTACGCAGAAGCAACCAAAAAGAAAGACAAAAAAGCACAATGTTTAGCACTTACCATTCCGGTAAGTTTCTACTATAGTTCCGGTAATTATGAGAAACTGGAACAGTCAGCAAGCAGATTAAAAGAAGAAGCACGCAAAAACAATTATTTGCAATATTATTATTCCGCATGCACGAGCGAAATAAATTGGCTCCTTAACAACGGACATTCACTGCGTGCCCTGCACAAAGCAGAAGAAATGAAAGAACAGGCTTTCAAAGACCAGCACAACTACGGAATCTTTTCGTGTATTCGTACCTTGGGACACATCTACTATATGCGTCAGAATAGTGAGGTAGCAGTCGAGTACTACAAAAATGCTTTGGAATACATGCTGAAGCATTTGCCCGAACAAGATCCGTCATACCTTTATATGAACCTTGCTGAGTATTACCGAAAGAAAGACGAAGGTGAAATTGCATTGGAATACAATGAGAAAGCCGTGAAAACAGCTAAAACCAATGAGAGTCGTGTAGCTTCCCTAATGGATAAATGCCAGACTCTGTATAGCATGGACCTGATCGATGACTTTAACACTTGCTATGAAGAATGCCTGCAACTAGTCGAACAATATGGTGTTATCCGCAAATCAGCTTTGTTGCGTTTACGTATCTGTAAGCTTATTCTGGATAAAAAATATGATCAGGCGTATATAGCAGCTGATTCGATAGGAAGCCCGTTGCAGGTTTACCAGATACTCCATGTATTATATCTGAAATCAGGAGACTATGAAAAGGCTTATACATATAATAAGTTGATTCACAAGCACCAAGATTCAATCAACCGTCTGGTACAATCTACAGACATCGCTGAACTGAATGCACAGATAGGCAACGAACGCATAAAATTGGATGCCAAGGCCTTGGAATATAAGAATGCAGCACTCAACTTAAGGAATACCCAATTGGAACTGGAGCGGACTAAGTCACAATCTGAACTGGAAAAGATAAATGCTGAGAACAGCAAATTGGTATTGAAGAACCGGAACCTAGAACTGGCACGTCTCAATGTAGAAGCGGAAAAACAGAAAGCCATCTTAAAAGAGCAGCAAAGTGCTTCTCAACATTACATCGTAACTCTCAGTCTCGTACTCTCGTTCTTGTTTCTTTTCACCTGCTTCTTGATATTCTACCTGTATAGACGCCGTAGAACAATGGCTATCCTACAGGAGAAAAATGAAGAGCTCACCGTTGCACGCGACCATGCTGAGGAATCGGACCGGATGAAAAGCTTCTTTATACAGAATATGAGCCACGAGATACGTACACCGCTCAATGCCATAGTCGGATTCTCACAAGTTTTATCCACTCCGGATATGGAGGTGGACGAGGAAGAGAAAGCAGAGTTCAGCATGCTTATCCAGCAGAATTCCGAGTTACTGACTACGCTAATTAATGATGTCCTCGACCTTGCCAGTTTGGAAAGTGGTAAATACACCATGCATCTGGCGCCTCATCGTTGTAATGAGTTATGCCAGATAGCAATGGCTTCTGTTGTGCATCGTAATCCGAAAGAAGTGAAGTCCTATTTCACTTCCGATGCACCGAATGACTTCTTGTTTGTGACGGATAAAGAACGGCTGCAACAGGTACTTATCAATTTCCTGACCAATGCGGAGAAACACACGGTACGGGGGGAAATTCACCTCCACTGCTCTCTCACAGAGAATCCGGGAAAGATAACCTTCTCCGTTACAGATACCGGTCCGGGAGTTCCGGCAGACCAGGCAGATTATGTTTTCGACCGGTTCAGCAAACTGGATGAATTTAAACAGGGCACAGGACTCGGACTGAATATCTGTTCCATCATTGCCGGGCGCCTGAAAGGTGAAGTGAAACTGGATAAGAGTTACACCAAAGGAGCACGTTTCCTGTTTATACTTCCACTGGATAGTGTCCCTGATAACTAAACAAAACCCACTACCCGTTGTTCTCTTCGGAACGATAACAATCTAAATGAAGGAACAATGAAAAAGTTGACGTATTCTTTCCTGCTTCTGATGCTCCTGACATCAGTTCCGGCCCTGGCCGATTATGCGCCTGTCAATGTACAGACAGCACTAAAAAAAATGTATCCCGCCGCCAAGGATGTTGCCTGGTCACGGGATGAGATTTACTATGTAGCGGACTTTATACAGAATGGGTTCGACACAAAAGTCTGGTTCAACTCTGAAGCACAATGGGAAATGAGACAGATTGATTGGGGAACAATGGACGAAGTGCCCAATGCCGTGTACAATGCTTTTGCAGCAAGCGAATATTCCGATGGAATGGTGCAGGGAGTCACATTGGTTCAATTTCCCGAAAAGCAATCAGTAATTTCCGTAGTTGTGGGAATGGCGAATACACAAACCAGATACCAACTACTGTTCACCCTCGACGGAGGACTGGAAGATGAACGGAATGCAACCTATTTCAACAATCTGCTTGGCGCGGAAGTCTTCTTATAAAAGAGAACTCCTCGCTCAGACATACTGCTTTGGCGTGACCCCAAACTCTGCCTGGAAGCATTTGGAGAAATAAGAATGATTGGAGAAACCAACCATATACATCACTTCAGCCACAGTAAACTTCTGCTGCTTCAGTAGCATAGCTGCCTTTTTCATGCGGATGGACTTAATGTATTCCACAGGTGTCATGCCCGTCAGTTGCTTCATCTTGCGGTACATCTGCTTGTTATTGGTGCCGGTCCATTCACAAAGGGCATTCACATTCAGTTCCGAATCTGAAATGTGTTCCTCAATCAGATGAATAATATTTGCCAGGAACTTTTCATCGTAAGAAACAGCCTCGATTTCCTTCGGGGTGGCAAGGGCTTCGATGCGGGCTTTTGTCTCGTGCATCTCCCAGGCAGCCAATAACTGCTCCACACGCGAAAGCAAAATATCCGGTTCAAAGGGTTTAGGGATAAAAGCCTCAATATTCAACCGGATACTTTCAAGTTCCGTTTCCTTGTCATTCTTAGCCGTCAACAGAATAATGGGAATAGTGGAAGTAGGAATGTGCTTCTTGAGGCGGCGCACCATTTCAAGCCCGTCCATCACGGGCATCATAACATCAGCAATTATCAGATCAGGCGATAATTCCATTGCCATCTCCACCCCTATTTTACCATTCTCCGCTATACGGCAACGATATTTTGCGTGCAGTATCTGATGAATGAACCCGGCTATTTCCGGAGTGTCATCCACTATCAATATCAACGGAGCTTCAGGGCTGGCTGTCTCTGCGGCAGAAGAAGAAGAAGATGCGGAGACTGCTGTTTCTGCTTCAACAAGCGCCGTCTCCTGTTCAGAAGCCACAGGCTCGGAAAGCACATCAACCGACATCTGTTCCGGACTGCCAACCGGTAAGTTCAGTGTAACGGTAGTCCCTTTATTTTCTTCCGAAGTAAGCAATACGCTGCCGCCATGCAATTCCGTGTAAGTCTTTACGAGATAAAGTCCGATACCTGTCCCTTCCTTTTTTCCTGCCGTCTTGGGCGACTGGAAGAAGCGCTGGAAGATATAGGGCTGGTCCTGACGGGGCACACCGATACCTGTATCGGAAACTGAAATACGCACATCTTTTTCCTCACCGGGAATTTCCAGACGAAGCGTGACGCTCCCACCCTCCGGAGTATACTTCACAGCATTGGACAAAAGATTATCCAGAATGGATTCCAGTTTTATGGCATCCATCTGTATGTATATCTTTTCCCGGTCGGTATGAAAATCAAATGTGAGTTGTTTCTCCCTCGCCTTTTCTTCTGCATATAGAGCAAACAATCCACGCACGAAGGAGACTAACTCTATTTGCGACAAAATCAACAGCGCATTGTTGCCGCTATCCACCCGGTTGAAATCCAGCCCCTGATGGATCAGCGAATTCAGCTTCATGGCATTGTGCTGTACCTGTTCCAGTTGCTTCTTCTCCTGCGGATTCTTGATGGCGGGGAGCATCCGGCTGATAGGCGCAATAATCATGCTCAACGGAGTTTTCAGGTCGTGGGAGAGATTTGTGAAGAACTCCATCTTAGCCTGAGACTGCTCCAGGATTTTCTCTTTCTCCAGACGCTCCAGCTTCAGACGGTTCTTCACGCGGAAGAAGTTGATTGTCCAGAGTATCAGGACAAGGCACAGCAAGACATAAACGGCCTTTGCCCACGGGGTGTAGTACCAGGGCGGAATGATGTGGATGTCCAATGCATACGTCTTTTCAGACGGCTTGCCATGAGCATCCAGTTTGCTCACCGTCAGGCGGTAGTCACCATAGTTCAGATTGTTGTAAGTAATCCGGTTGGTATTCGGTTTCAGCAGGTTCCATTCACGGTCCACACCGTCCAGACGATATAACAATTTGCTTTTCTCTTCAAGGGAATAAGGCAGGTCGGAGAGTTCAAAAGCAAGATTGTTCTGGTCGTAGTCCAGATTTATATGTCGTGAGTAGCGGATGCTTTGCCCGGATTGTGCCACATCAGGTGCCTGTTCCCCCTGCCCTGCCCCGGACTGATAAAGTTGGTTGTTGACATAAAGGGCGGTCAATATCAAAGCCTGTTCAAGATGTTCCGCCAGCAAGGCTTCGGGTGAGGAGATGGCAAAACCGTCTGCGGTGCCCAGATAGAGTTCTCCGCTTGTCTTATCAAAGAACATGCTGGTGAAACGCTTGTCGGTGATATTCAGTCGGCGGACTTCCAGAGTCTGTTGGTCGGCTACCCAGAAACCATCTGTGGTAGAGATCCAGATGCGGCCGTCGGCTTCGGCCATGGAAAGCACTTCGTAATGATTATAGGCATCAAAGGGCAACATGCGGATACTGTCGTTTTCGGGAGTCACGCGCATCACTCCGCCGGGGAAGCCTATCCAGATGTAGCCGTCTTCGGCACAAAGGATAAAGTTGGGAGTACGCTCGCCTTTCAGTTCACTGGCAGCAATATGGGTGACTTCGCCGGTACGGGGATTTATCTTTTCGATGCTGTTGGGACTGTTATAGAGCAATGCCCATACATTCCCTTCCCGGTCGGGAATCATCTGGTTGATGAACATGCCGGACAGGCCGTTGTGGATGGAATAAGTCTTCTCCGCCATGTAGAGTCCGCCGGAAGAACGCATGAGGTTTTCCTTATCTACAACGAAAATACCGCCGAGACAGGTAGCTATCCAGAGTTGTCCGTCACGGTCTTCAAAAAGGCTATACGTCCAATTGGCGTTGTAGCGGCGGGTGCTGTCCACTA
>ERZ773155.1493-NODE-1493-length-19677-cov-16.887677_pt1 | contig 19677 bp, 10 predicted proteins | sample MGYA00511262_ERZ773155 | MGnify/ENA primary metagenome ERZ773155 (study PRJEB29015, sample SAMEA2737828) | human gut metagenome | biome: human gut; feature: human-associated habitat; material: faeces | place: China | collected 2012 ... | reverse complement strand
GCCGTTTAAGCTGGTTACCGTAGCGGTGCCACCCGGCAAATAGTAGCTGCGCTGCGGCAACCTGTTTTCAGATGTCTTGTTTGGATTTTCATAAAAGCGTTTCATATTATTTAACCCCTTAAATTTACGGCATACGCCGGTTTGGTACAATTTGAATGAGTATGGCTCACCCTTAGGAGAATTCAAAGTTAAAGCTGTACTACAATACGTAAAATGTTTAAGAAATACTATAAAAATAATACAAATTATAATTCCAGACCATAAAGTGAGTCTGATTTCAAAATCAAAGCCCAAAAATATCTTTCTGCCTTTTATGTAACGCAACAAGCAAGTACAAGTTTAAGAAAAGCAAAACGCAATGGGTGGGAGTTTCCGTTGCGTTTTGTTTATGGTGGCAAAAATTGCCAATGCCGTTTGGGAGAAAACAGCAGACGCCAGTATTATTGGGTTAAACGGGCATACACAACTTAAGAATTATCTGCCCCTTACGGTTTTTTTGTAGTATAAACTGTAACGCCTAAACCGGGAACTACATCTGTAAAACCGTTTTTACAGTTTACAATGCGAGCTGATGGTTGAATATTTTGGTAAACCTGAGTTGGCTGAATTTCATTTGGATCAAACTCAAAACGGTAGAGAGTACGCCCCAACGATTTTTGCAAATTAAGCTGAACCTTGGCCGAAAACATATTTGCGTTTAACACCGCAATGCTAATATTGCCGTCCGGCATTTGGCTCAAAGCTGCGTAAACGCTTTCGCCGTTATATTCACCATAGTCGGCCCCATATATTTTAGAACCTTGCACGCCCATATAGCGTGACATTAAAGAAAAACAGTAAAAACCCGGATGAGGCACATTACTTACAATTACATTTGGCATTAAGCCCCACATGTGAACACCATTGACCCAATTGTCCCGCTTAGCCGAACCAATAACATCTGGCCATTGCTGATCAGCTAATGTCCACATAAATGAGGATCTTACACCGTTTGTTAGAACGGCCATTTGGTTCATGGCAATTTGAGTGCCATAGATAGCGTTAGCTTTGCGGTGCTCCATCATATTATCTCCGCTGTTACCGTATTCATCGAAAATAAAGCGGTCTTTTCCGGGAGCAAAACCCTCTAATTTTTGCTTAATATTGTCATCCCAAAACTCAAAGGTATCCATTTCAATAGTTGAGGCAGCATAAGCATGACTTGAATACAAATCTACAGCACCTAGCTTATCACGTGCGGCCACTGCCCGCATAAGCCAGCCTGGTACATTTTCAATTTCCTCTGCTGTGGCCTCGTTTGGACCCATAATGGTAATGCGGTTACGTAAGCCGCGCTGTTTTAGCAATAGGTGTGTTGCATTGGCGTAAGTTAAAAACTGCTCGGCAGCCGGCCCAGCTTGTTCCAAATTGGCACCAGTGCCCGGCTCAGTGGCAAGGGAAAGGTATCTGACATTTGAATAACCCTTGGCATAGAGCTTCTCCATAACTGTTACAGCAAATTCGGCAAAGTTGTTAACAGTTTTTTGCTCATTGTATTCCCCTTCTCCGGCAAATGCCGCTACCGGAGTACGATCGTAATACTTGCCATAAGAATACTGCTTTTCAAACAGCTGGCGGTGGGTATACCAATGGTTTAGCAATACTTCTATATTCCGTTTTTTCATTTCGCCGCACCATTTGTAAAAAGCAATCATTCTTTCTGAATCATAATCGAACGATTTCGTTTCAGTATTCCATGCCCAGTCGTAAGAAAAATAGGTTCGTGCAATGTTAATGCCGCTTTCCTTAGCCATGTTAAATTCAGCCTGCGCGGTTTTTTCGGTATGAGAAGTTTTATGTGCACTGTTTACAGGCAGGTAAGCAAAGCCATGATAGACCGCATTAAACCCCAAGAAATTGTTTTGTAACGGAGTTGAATTGTTTAAAACCGTAAGGCTAACCGCCTTATGAATTTCATCATCTTCTTCACTAATGTCGGTGTTATCATTCTCAAAATCGTCCGGTTCCTCGCCATCAAATCTATCCGGCGCATCCTCAGAACTATTGCTTTCGACTGAACCAACGCTTTCAGTTTGAACTGTTGATTTTTTTTTGCTTTTTTTGCCGCTCTTTTTGGGGCTGCAGCCCAATACACTCAATGCCACAAACAATGCTAGAAACACACAGCACAGTTGCTTCACAATTTTAGGCATGTTTTTTACCCCCTTTGCATTTTATGCAAATAATAGCTGCGCCAGCCGCAAAACTGCAAACAACGGCAAACGAAGCCGGCCACGATGGATCTCCAGTTGCAGGTGTTGTTTCTTCTTCGGTTCCGTTGCCAATTGTTAAGCCCATAGCATCGGCATATTTTTCCTGTTTTAGGAAGTTGCTTAATAGCGGTAAACCATCGGCATTTTTAACCGACTGCCCAAACGGCAACTCACGACTTGGTTGTTTTAGAAGAGTTTTAAGTTTTTCGCAAAGAACCACCTCTGAAAACGCATTGGAACCTTGCGGGTTGTAATAAACAAAGTACACTTCGCCGGCAGCATCTAACAGCACACGTTTACCATTGCGCACGGCGCCGGCCGTAAGTTTAGTGCCTGGAATAATATCAACGCCGTTTTCATCCCATGCCAAAGCAACCCATGCATTGCTACCTGCCGCAATATTAGCAGCAAAAATATAATCACCATTCGCCCGTAAGGACATTTTGAGCACACGCGGAACCGGAGTTTCCGTGTTCAGTTCAGCATTCGTGGTCACCCCTAAAATATCGTTATACAAATCGTAACAGTAGGTTTCGCTGTAATCGCTTTCCAGCAAACCGGGGTCTAATTTAGTTACCGAAACGGCATCAATGTAAAACTCTACACCGCCCCAACAGTAAAGGCCCATGGCTAAATCGTATTCAGCCGTAAAAATGCCTGAGTATTTTGTCCAACCCTTGTTCCAGGCTGGTCTAATATAATCATAAACATTATCGTTGTTAATATTTACCATTTCCATGCTTCGGCGCTCATCGCCCCAACTATAAGGATTAAGTGAAGAAGTTAAAAAGGTTAAATCTATTGCACCGGCACTTTCGTACTTTGTAGCCTTGTAATAAAATTCAATCTTGTAAGTAGTGCCTGATTCTAGCTTATCTCCATACGGGAACAAAACCGAAAAGGTGCTTGGTGCAATTTTACGATGCAAGGAATATTGACCTTCATAGACATTATCATCCTGTGCATTTTGCTTATGGTAGCGCACAAAATTGCTGTCACGTTCAGCCATTCCACCCTCAAAGTTTTGGTACCATTTTCCTTTTTCATTCCACTTGGCGTATAAGGTGACGGTCTCGCCCGGGGACGGGAATTTCATATTAAAAGGTTGAGTCAACGCGGTATCGGTGTACCAACCCGCAAAAGCAAAGCCTGTACGCCGGGTTACCGGCAATTCTTCCACCGTTGCCTCCGGCACACCGCTCAAGCTTTCAACAGCACTACCACCATTTGGTTCAAAGCAAATGGTTGCCCCGGGAATTTCAGTAACGGAAAAATCATCTAAATAAAAGCTAATGTTTTGCCCCCAGGAATACACCCCCAAATAGCAATCCAACGGTGCTGCAAATTTAAACGAAATTTTTTGCCATTGCCCATTCTTTAGGTTTTCATTTTCTTTCAGCGAAAAATCTATTACCAGTTTTTGCCGTCGCTCCGCTCCCCAAGAGGCTGCATCGGTTCGGTCGGTTAAATATGTAAATATTAACTGACCGTTTCCATCGCTTTCAGAAACTTTGATCCAAAAATCGGCTTGGTAGCATTTTGATCCGGTTAGCTTGCTGTTGCATTCAATTACAGCAAATTCATTTTTTCCGCCGCTTTTGCGCAGCAATGATTTGCTGCCACTTTTAACATTATCGTCGGCCGCACTGTTTTTAGTATAAATAGAAAAGCTTTTAGAAAGCATATTGTTGGTTGCCCGGTAGCTTTCAAATCCTTGTACCCAACTACCTGCGCTATTCCATTTAGCGTAAAGTGTGTAATCGGTATTGGCAAAGGTTTCGGCAGTAAAGGGAACAGTAAGTTCAGCATTGGTATACCAACCCGCAAAGCTATAATCGGCTTTTGTTGGCAGCGGCAGAGTTGGTATTGTTTGCCCAGCAACACCAATAATGGGTTGAATAGAATTGCCGCCATTGGTTTCAAAATTGATTTTGACCGAATCAACCTCCTGAATGGCAATCTGATCTAAATAAAGCTGAAACTTATCATCGCTTGCATTATTGGCATAGCAATTACTACGAAACAAAATATAGTTTCCAGCCGGCACTTCGTTCAGTGAAATATATTTGGTTATTGTCACCCACTGATTTTCCAGCAGGTCTTTGTAATAGACAATAGTATCCTGCGGGAGACTATTTGACGGAAATTTACCTGAAAGATAGGGGGAATTGCTATAATACAGCATCATGGATGACCAACTGGCAAAATCCGGCCTTCCATTTGAAACATCTAAATAAATTTTGTAAGAAATTCTGTAGCTTTTGCCTTGTTCCAAATACCCAGTAGCGGTTTTAGGCGTTGGCCAAAACAAGCCCATATTTGCACCATCCCTACCGTGGAAAGATAACGCCTTACTTCCGTTTTGGCCCTTGCCACCGGCAATCGTGCAATTAACTCCGTTTACTTCGGTCAGGTTCTCAAAATCCTCGGTAATGGACACCGGTGGATTTTTCCACTTTGCGTACAGAGTTAAGCTTTGCGCGGGAAAAACCGTTTCGGTGTATCTTTGGGTTAAGTCCCTATCTACACACCAATGTTCAAAAACAGCATTTTGTTTTTTGGGGGTTGGCAAATTCAAAACCGAGCCGGCCGGAGCCGAAATCGGGCTCAACTCGTCACCACCGTTGGTTTCAAAGCTAATTACCGCCCCCGGTAATTCTTTTACCGTAAAATTATCCAAATACAAGGTAAATTTTTCATCATTGCTTTGCGCCCAACAATCACTTTTTAAAATAAGGTAACCCGCTGTAATGCCGGCGTCTACTGTAAAGGTTTTTTCAACATGTACCCAGGTGTTTTCGGCTAAATCACCGTACAACACCGTATTGTTTTTTGGTATGTCGTTAAACTTTCCAGAGGCAGGCCATTCGGCAGCCGAGGCAGTTTCCCAATAGCACAGCCGCATACCCGACCAGCTTGCAAACACAGGTTTACCCGCTGCTGTATTCAGGTAAAGATCATAAGAAACGGTGTAGCTTTTGCCGGATGTTATGTAGGGTTGTGCATCATCCGTTACTGGAGCAAGCAGACCTTGGTCGGCCGCAGTTTTGCCTTTAAAAACAGCAGCCTTTCCGCCATTTTGGCCAACGTTGTTTTCTAAACGAACATTACGCCCATTCACGACTGTAACAGTTTCAAAATCCTGCGTACAACTAAACTGGCCGTTGGCCGAAACATCTGGCATGAGTCCCACAACGGTACAAGAAATAGTTAAAACGGCAGCCAGTAGTAATCCGGTTGCTTTACGGATCATATTTCATTCTCTCCTTTTAAAATGTTTTTCAGTGTATTTTCTAAAGCATTTGCCATAGAAAAAAATCCAAGATCATTTGGGTGGCAGTCATCAACGGTACCATCAGGCCCCGCCGAATGAAAAAGCTGTTCACCCGTTATTAAGTGAACATTCTCGTCCCCCGCACAGCGAGCCTTTTCAAAGGTTGACCGAATGACCTTTAGCCGCTCGGCAAATTCACCCGTTGAACGAAACCGCGGTATTGACATTAGCACTATCGGCAAATCCGGTTGCTGCGCGCGCACTGTTTGAAACATTTTTTCGTGCGTTTTTTGCAAATAACCTACATCTGGCGCATTATAATCGTAATCGTACACAAAGGCCGACATTTTTAGTTCTTTAATGTAACTTGCCATTTGCGGTTCGCCTTTAGCATTACCCGAAAAGCCCAGGTTTAAATAATCAAACCCTATTCTGCGCGAAAGCATTGCCTGATAGGTGTTTCCAGGGCGACTAGCGCAACACCCCTGCGTAATAGAGGAACCATAAAACACCACTGGCTCTTGGTAACGATATGGCTTTGGCCCTTTTAGCTTTGCCTTATCATGCAAGCCTATGAAAAGTGCTGCAACCTCGCTGTAAAGCGGAAAATTTATGGTAACATTCCGCAGTTCTTCGCTGCCAAAATCCACAACGCTTTCGTAACCGTTTGTAAACCCGTATGGTGGTACAAAAGTTTTGTAATAGGTTTCCTGCCCATCCACATCAATGTAAAGGTCAAAACCTGCAGTGCCGGTTAACGGAAAGTGTGCCGTTCGGCCAATTACAGGCATCTCAGCGTGTAAAATAATGTAGGGGCTGTTTGTTTGAAAGCGAACCCGCCCGCCCGAGGGCCGGCGATGCAATAGCGCTACGCCGTCGCTTACAGTTTGTGCCGCTTTTTCCGGCATTCTGCAAAAACGGTTGTTTTGGTAAATCACACCGTGCAGCTTAAACGGCGCCTGCGTTACATTGTAAAGGTACATTCCCTCGCGTTGGACGCTTTGTTCAACTTTAAAATTTTCATCAATTTCAGCAATAGATTTCAAGGTACTCTCCCCCTCCCCATTAATCTCCTTGTGCAAATATGATATCATATCTTAAACAGCCAAGTCAAGAAGCTAAATAGTGGTTATGAAAATCGGTCTATAAGAACTGAATTTTTGTCCATTTAACGGTTAAAAGCATGATTTTTAGCCTTTTAAGACGCCACAAATTTACAGCAAAGTTTTGCCACTGCAACACAGGAGTTTTTTGCCACTTTACAAAGCAACCAGCACAATTATTGGTCGTTCTTTTTAAGCCGGGGACATGGGATTTCTTATAAAGCGTTGAACTTGCAGGGAACAAGCAAAAAGTGGCTCGAACCAAAGGAAAAGCAAAAGCCGCCATTTTGCGCTTTTAAACAGATTTGGCTGTGGGTGCTATGGCTAAAGCTGTCTATATTTTTTGGAAATTGCAGGTTTTGCAATGAACCGCCTGCAGCGGTTCGCTGCTGCCGCTGGCGCAAACCTTGTTTTCTAAAAACTTAATCTTTTCAACATTGTTAGCAGTTAATACTGGGCCCTTTGAATTAGTAAAACAATTGTCTTCAATTGTAATTCTGCCGTGGTAATAACAGTCCGGCTCAACTTTTGCACGCGGTGCCATGTGAATGACGCCAAGCTGTCGTTTATCCCACGCAGCGTAGCAGCAGTTGTCAAAGGTGTTTTGTGTAATTTCGGCGTCCCGCACCGGCCCGCTTTCGAACCAAAAGTCCCCGTTGCTCTCCAACAAAATTGCAGGGCCAGAAACATGAAAATAATTGTTTTTAACCACTGTTTTTGCCCTACTGGCCAATAAAATTCCGCGTCCACGGTTATACTCTACCGTGTTGTTTTCAAATACCACGGTGGGATAATCGTTTTTAAGCTCTGTACTATCGCCGATTGAAATATTTTCAGTAGAACAGTTTAGCGTTAGCCGAACGCAATCGTTATTTAAAACCTGCACCGCCTGAATGGTAAATTCCCCCTTTTGCAACAAGGTTAACGGATCTACCACACTTAATTGCTCCCCCGGACGATAAAGGTCAATACCCTTGGTTTCTTTATGCACAAACTGTACCGTAATATTGTTTGGCCCTTTTTTGAAAACGCGGGTATAAATGCCATGAACATTTAAAGCGTCATCCAACTGCCCACAAAAGCTGCTGTTTACAACCCGAACAGTGCCACTGCAGGTTACAAAATGTGTGGCATCGGCGTTTAACGAAAAACTGCGATTTTGGTACAGGGCGGTTTTCATGCCATCTACCGTAATGTTTTTGCATTTTTGCGCTATTAGTCCCATACCCATTGCGCTGTACGCCGTATGATTTTTTACGGTAACATTAGAACAATTTTGCATAAAAATATTGGGGGAATTTCTGGCGCCGCAAAGCAATACAGCGTGGTTGCCTGGCGTTGGTAGCGGCCTGCTTGGAATTTTAAACAGCAAAACCCCAGGGGCCTTCTGTTTTATTTCGGTATCGACCCGCAATGCTGCGTCCCACACCAATAGTTTTTTTTGAGGGTTTGTTTCAACTAAAATAATAGCGGGATATTCTATTCCAGACCGAACATCTAAAAAATACAATTGATTGTTTTGCAACCGGTAAGGCTGATTTTCTAATAATTGCAACTCAAACCATTCGTTGTTTACAGCCGTAACTACCGAATCAGTACTAAAGGTTTGCGGGTTGTAGATACTAAAATTTTTTAGAACGATCTGCTTGCAGTTATTTAATACAAACGGATTTAGCACCCCATGAATAACAAAGGTGCTGCCACCGCCGTCTAAGGTAAAATTTTGCATATCTTGCAGCAAAAAAGCAATGCTTTTAAAGCCATTGCAGCCGTGGTTGGCAATGCAGCATACGCTTTGGCTTGCAAGCTCCGGGTAAAACTCATAGGTACCACGGTTAAATTCCAGTTCGGTTACGCCTTTTTCCTTACAGTAATCCAGCGCCTGTCTAAGGTTGTAAGCGTGGTCCTCGGTTACATTGAAATACTCATAGTTCATGCTGTTTTGCTCCTTCAGCTTTGTCCTAACAGTTCGGCGCACCAACTGTAGCTATTTTGAGACTTTGGCTTGTTGTTTTGCTGCGGCCTTCCGGTTGACCGCCTGCCGCTATAAGTTTACCTTTGCAGTAAACCGGCAGGCTGTTGCTTCCGTATATTTTGTAGCTAGTTAATTTTCCATTTTTCCATGAAATATCTACCGTAACATTGCCCCTGGCACGCAACCCACAAACACTGCCCGTTAAAAGGGCGTCCGGCAGCGCCGGCAACAAATAAATGCCGTTTTCGTTGCTTTGCAGCAGCAGGCTGCAAAGACCGCTTAAAAAGCCAAAATTACCGTCTATTTGAAACGGCGGATGTGCCGAAAGCAAATTGGGATAGCTGCCTCCGTCTATCAACATTCTTCCGCTGGTGTCCAGCACGGTCTCCTCCCGTACGGGGCGTAGTTGCCGGTCCATTAATTCCAGGGCCTTGTTTCCGTTTTGAAGGGCGGCCCACAAATTTAATTTCCAAGAAAGACTCCAACCGGTTCCGGCATTGCCGCGCTCGTTCAGTGTTTTTTGGGCTGCATCCAAAAAAGTGGGCTTTTGTCTAAGGGCCGGCAGTTCGGCTGGGTACAATGCATAAAGGTGGGAAAGATGCCGGTGCTGTGGGTCAACCTGGGTGTAATCGGCATCCCACTCTAACACCGTACCGTTTTGCCCTACTTGCGGCAATTGCAAGCGGGGCAGTTTTGCCGCCAATTCGGCTTTAAACTCCGGTTCAATATCAAGCGCCTTGCAGGCAGAAATGCAGTTGTTAAATAAATCGTAAATAATGCTTTGCAGCATAGCGGTGCTTTGCGCCACGCAAAGCCGCTGCCCGCCAAATTCAAAAGTGTTTTCGGGTGAAGTAGCCGGGCAAAAAATCAGCTTACCGTTTTTATTTTCAACCAACAGTGCCAGGTAAAATTCCGCCGCCTGCCGCATAATTGGCCAAGCGGTATTTTTTAAATAGCTTTTATTGCCGGTGTAACGGTACTTCTCAAACAAATGGCGACACAACCAACCGGAACCACCGGGAAAATAAGCCCAAACTGAAGAAGTGCCGCACGGCTCGCTCATTCCCCAAAGGTCGGTGTTGTGGTGGGCAACAAAGCCGGGGGCCCCATAATAATTTTTGGCGGTGGTGCGCCCGGTTTGGCTAAGCCGTTTTAAAAGCCGGTCCAACGGTTCAGTAAGCTCTCCCAAATTTGCCGGAAAAGCTCCCCAATAATTCATTTCAGTATTAATATTTATGGTGTAATTGCTTTTCCAGGGGGCTACTCGGTAAGGACTCCAAAGCCCTTGCAAATTAGCAGGCTGACTGCCGGGGCGCGAGCAGGCAATTAATAAATACCGCCCGTAATGAAACAGCAGCTCGTAAAGACCGGGATCCGGCTTGCCGGCAAAGTGCTGTTCAAGGCGCCGGTTGGTTGGCACTGCCTCTAAATTAGCAGAGCCAAGGCTTAAGCTTACGCGGCCAAACAGCGCCGAATAATCGGCCGTGTGAGCCTTAAGCAGGGCGGAATACCCCAGTGCACACGCAGCTTCAACGGTTTGCACTGCTGTCTTTAAAACCTCTTGCGGCTTTAAAAACGGCTGTTCAAAACCATTATATCCAGTTTGTATAGTTACAAAAAGTGTTAATTCGGTTGCTCTTTGCACCGAAAATCCGCCGGAACATTGACAAAGCTCCCCATTGGTTTTAAACTGCGCGGCTACAGCAAACGGCATTCCGACAGTTTTTGAGATTTGGTAAAGGTATTGAACCTTTTTGTTTTGCAGCTGTATTTTTGCCGGGGCGACACTTAAACAAACAACGGTGTTGCCTGTGTAAAAAAATTCCTGCTTAAAATGGTTTTGGTAGCTTACACTGCAACAAAACGGCGAACGGCTTTTAAAACGGTAAACCAAAACCTTGTGCGGGTATGTAACAAAAGCCGTTGTTTGCATTCCGGCGTATTCAACCCTTTGTACCGCCGTATTTAAATTTAAGCGACGGCAATATTTTTCAGGCGTTTGTAAAGGGGAAAACTGTACCAAAATCTTTCCGGCCGAAAGGTAGTACTCTGTTTCGCTGCCAATAAACTCGGTGTTTAAAAGCTGCTCGGCCTCGGCCAGTTGGCCGTTTAGCGCAAAGGCCTGCGCCTTTTTAAAAACAGCGCTTTTGTTTTGCCCCTGCGGTTTAAAGTGCGTTCCGCTCCACAAAGTGTCGTGGTTTAAGTAAATAACTTCCCTTTCGGGGTGCCCTAAAAGCATGGCCCCAAGGCTACCGTTACCCAACGGCAACCCCTCATTAAAGCAGCGTGCCGGCTGGTTGTAGTACAATGTTTGATTCATAAATGCTCCATTTTAGTTAATTCGCTAAGACCTTAACAGGTGAATTGGTATATCCTATTTCATTTTGATTATAAAGCCCACGCAAAGCAATTGGTTAGACTATTTTTCAGCTTTAATAAACAATTACTCACATTTTTACGAATGTGGTTTGACAAGGGGAATTTTTTTGTGTAAAATAAATAATACATTACAAATTAGGAGCATAAGTATGGCTAACACACCCTGTAATTTTCAATACGATTCTGCCACCCAGCAGGATATTGGCATGAACATTTTTGTAAGCTACCGTTTTGGCGGCTATGTTAATTTAGGGGATGGCGACAACTGGAAATGCTATAACACCGCGGCCCCTACCGCTAAGTTTTACTACCTAACAGAGGGCGAAATTGTAATTGAGGCCAATGGCCAAAAGCACAGCATTGGCCCCTACGACCTTGTTTATGTTCCTGAAAAACTAACCCACTCCTTTTACAAGGCCAATCCGGAGGTTATAACCAAAAAATATTGGGCACACATTTTGCTTAGAACCGGCAATGTAAGTGAGGCTTTAATTTCTAACAATATTTTTGTTTTTCGCGTTCCTGCAGAAGACCGAAAATATGTAAAATCTGTTTTTAAAAGCATTATTGCCCCCCGCAAAAACCTTTCAGACATTTTAATGCAGCGGGCGCATATTATTGAGCTGTATGCCTACTGTTTAAGCCACCGCTCTGTTCAAAAGCCGCAGCGGGTAAGCAAAAACGCCGAGCGATTTCAAGAGGTTTTTGAATATATTGAAAAAAACCTGCACAAACGCATTACAACAAAAGAATTGGCCAACATTATGCACTTTAACTCCAACTATTTTATTGGCATTTTTAAACAATACACCGGTGTAACGCCGCACCGGTACATTGCCGACGCAAAGTGCAACCGCGCCATGCAGCTGTTAAGCAACACCACACTTTCGGTTTCCAGCATTATGCTTGAAACCGGTTTTGACGACCCTAATGTATTTTTACGCTTTTTTAAAAAGAATACGGGGTACAGCCCCACCAATTTTCGCAAAAGCACCTTTATTAAATAATTGCAATTGCGCACGCGGTGCCAAAGCTTTTTAGCCGTCGCAATAGCAGGAGGAACACCTTATGACACATTTAACCATTACCAACCAAACGCCAGTGCAAACCAATTTTTTAGGCAACGGTGCCGTTTACCACGGCTACGCCGGCCTGCCCGATTGCGACGGCCGTATTTACAGCGAAACGCTTTGCGAGTTGGAGGCCGACCGTACCGCTGCCCTTGGCCTAAAAATTGCCCGCACCTTTTACGGTTACTGGGCTTGGGACAAACAAACCCGCAGCTGGAACTGGGAAACGCCGACCATGCAGGCTTTTTACCGCTGGCTTGACCGTATGAAAAAACGCAATATTAAAATTGCTTTAAACACCGGCTGGTGGCTGCAATTTGATTTAGATGGCCACAACTCCCCTTTTTACGCCAACGGAAGCTGGCAGGGTGCGGTTCAAAACTTTTCCAATTGGGTAAGCGAAAGCTACAAACAGCTGGTAGAAAACCGCGGCTTTACCAACATTACAACTTTTGTGTTGTTTACCGAACCAAACTGCGGCTTTGGCAACCAAGGGATGTGGAAAAAATGGGGCGAAGTGGTGCAGTGCGTACACCAAACCCTGCTAAAGGCCGGGCAGCGCGATAAAATTTTGCTAATGGGCCCCAATGAGGGCAGCGGTCGCCTGGCCGATATGTGCCAATGGCTTTCGCAAAACCAAGAACTGAAAAATGTAATTGATATTTACTCCAGCCATTGCTACCTGGAGGACTATGTTATTCCCCCAAAGTACCTAAAAACTGGCAGTGTTTCTGTTGCGCTACTAAAGCAGGGCGGGCGTTTTTGCCAAACGGTTGCCTTAAAGCCCCACACCTCTTATGTAGCAACCGCTTATGCGGCGTTACTGCGTGAGGGGCAGAACGCTGCCGGCACAGATTATTTTGGCGTGTTCGAAAACGACGGCAGAAACGATATTCACTCGGCCATTGGGCACGGCCCAGGAAAGCCGCTGACCGACACCAGCGTTAACCGAATAACAAAGGCCAAGCTTAAGCAAGAGCTAACGCCCATAACTGTTTGCTTTAAAACTGGCGAGCAAAACAGCGGAGTTGTTGGTTGGTTTCACGATATTACAGGCGAGGCCGGGGCGGTTATTGACCACATTGTTTTAACCGAGGAAAATGGAACGCCAGTGCCCTTGCAAAACCCAAATTTTGAAAACGGATTAAACGGTTGGTTTTACATTTATTGCGGTGGTACGGCAAATCCCTACCGCAACTGGTTTTTGTGGGCAAAAACGGGGCTGCAGTACGCCCCAAAGGGCAAGCTTTTTTGCTTTGACGAATACAACATTAGTTACGAAAAAGATTTTTCCCGCCCGGAACACGGCGCGCAAATTGTAACTGCCGCCATTGCAATGATGAACGCCGGCGTTAACCTAACGCTGCTTTGGACCCTGTTTGACCAGCAATGGCCTAACAACCACACCAGCCGCCCGGGCGATTGTTTTTTTAATGGCGAGCACCGCTGGGGCATTATGCCCTCTCTTACCCGCAGCCTAATTCCCCACCCCTCTTACTACGCCTTTGGCCTTTTAAGCAAATTTACCTTTGGAAACGGCAGCACCATTTACGCGGGAGAAGAAAAGAATTTGCTTTGTGTTACCATGAATGTCTCTAAAACCGGTGAAGTTACCGTTGTCGCCGCAAATACCAAAGAAACAGCAGATGAATTTTGCCTGCATTTTGAAAAGCCGTTGCAAAAAACACTGTACCGCTACACCTTTGACCCTAAAAAGTTAAAGCCCAGCAAACAGGCTGCCCTGCCGGAATCGAACGCTGTATTTAATGGCATCCAGCAAACTTTACAAGATGTTATTGCCCCGCACAGCGTTGTGGTTTACACTACCTGCCGCACGGGCCTAACCAATTAATTGGTGGCGCTACCGCCCGCCAAACCCAAGCAATCAAACAATTTTAAGTGGTTAAATTCCCTAAAGCTGCACCTTCAGCTTTGGGGAATTTTTCATAAATTTGGTTCGACTCAATAGGATAAATTGCCAAAACTGCTTTTCGGCAGGCTTTATATTTAGATGTTTTTGCTATAAATAACTGAAAAATTGTCGAATAGTACAGAGTAAAAGTCTACCCCGCCTAAGGCTGAAAATGGTATGATTATAATAGAATAAGCGGGCAAATTTTAGCTACCCGCTTGTTAAGTGCTACTACGGATAAAGCCAAACATTAATTAAAGGAGAGATCAATATGAAAAAAATACTGTCCGTACTGCTTAGCGTTAGTTTAGTTTTGGGCTGTATGAGCTGCCTGCTTTGGGGTTCGCCCGTTTCGGCTGCTGAAGTCTCCCGCGGGAATTATGATTTTGAAGGTTTAACGGAATATGATTTAAGTAATTTGGTAAAAACCGAAAACTGCACCGCCGAGATTGATACAAGTTGGAAACTAAGCAGCGAATCTGCCTTAAAGGTTACCTTGCCCGCAAAACAAAACGAGTTAGGGCATATTGTATTTTCTAACCTTGCTTTACAAGCAGGTAGAACCTACAAGGTTTCTTTAAAAATGAAAATTACCACAGAGAACTCCACCTATGTCTACGCCGGTTTATACAGCGGTACCTCAGCGCGCAGTGCTGCCCAAATTTTGGCTTTTGATCGTTGGAAACCAGGCAACACATACGAATCGAACGCCGGTGCCAAGCTTTTAACCGCCACTGGAACAAACTATACCTTTTCAGGCAGCTTTACCGCCGATGAAACTGGAAGCTTTTACTTGAGCGCCTGGAATAATAACACGGACGAGGCTGTAAAGTTATACCTTGACGATCTTGTTATTACCGAAGAAGTTGAAACCAAAACCGTTACCTTACACCAAAATGACGGAACCGATACAACCACCACCGTAGCGTGCGAGGTTGGCAGCGCCTTAAATGTGGAAGAGCCCACCCGTACCGGTTACAAATTTAACGGCTGGTTTACCGACGAGGCCTGCACAGCTGCTTTTAACGGCATTGTAACAAGTAACATTGACTTATATGCTGGCTGGAAACAGTATTTTACCTATGGTTTTAACAGCGTAGTTTCGGTTGCACCGAGTACCTTTGGCCGAACCGATAATCTTGCCGACATTGTATCGGACACCTTTGTTGAAAACCCATTGAATTCGAACGACACCTCTTCCCTGCACTACAAGCTTGAAAGTGTCAGCGGTAATATGTTTATTATGCTAACAAAGGGTAACGCCAGCTACAAACTTTCTGCCAATAAAGAATATAAATTTAGCCTATGGCTAAAAACTGAGAGTGAATTTACCGGGAATATTGGCGGTGTTTCCGGTGGTGTTTACGATCCGCCTGCCGGCGAGTTGTTTAATTTAACGGTTGATGCAAGCCTTGCAAACGGTGAATGGCAAAAAATTGAAAGCTACTTTACCCCCAATAGTGACGGTTACGCTAAGTTGGTTGTTTGGGCTACTGATGCCATAAAGGGTAAGCCAATTGAATTTTACTTAGACAACCTGGTTGTTGAGGAAGCCTTAACTCCCACCGAAATTGAAGCAGCAGTTACCAAAAATTTTGAATTTAAAGGCACCTCTATTCGCACCACAGGCAACCAGGCGCTTCGCTTTAAAACGCAGGTAAACAAATCGGCTTTAGAGGCCGATTACAGCGGCTACCAAATTGTTGAATACGGATTTTTGGCGTTTCGTGCCGATTACATGGATGAAGGATCCGACTTAACGGTAGACACCCAAATAACCCGCAACGGCAAAACCATTAAAGCTTTGCAAAAACCGGCCTATGTAAAGAACAAGCAGGATATTATTTTTAGTGAGACTGAAAGCGAAAAACTATTTACCGCCGCATTGTACAACATTAAAGCCGAAAACTACGGGGTAGATTACGCCGTTCGTACCTACGCCGTATTACAAGGGTTAAACGGCAACAAAGTAACGGTTTATGTTACAGAAACACAAGCCTATTCGGTAAATGCTACGGCCGAAGCAAGGTTTGCGGCAATCGGAAACACCTACACAGATGTTGAGGGCAAGAGTTGGGCCGAAAGCTACGAAACTCGAGTTTACCTGTATGAAAACATTTTAAGCAAAATTGTGGGCGGTAATTTTACCGCCCCGGCAGCTGCCAATAGCTAACGGGGGTGCTTTTATGAAAGAATATATTGCACCGCAAATAGCGCTTAAAGTTACTTCTACTACCGTTCAACTGGCAAGCAGTGATGTTGAATTTAACACCGACGAATTAGAATTTTAAAAGTTAGGCAACCAAATTTGCTTCCCTACCTCTTAACACCATAACAGCGTATAAACAAAGCACACGCCCTGCGGATGTACCATTCTCGGGGCGTGTGCTTTGCAGTATAAAGCTTCGCTAATTTAAAACCTTGCAGGCAAAACTCTATTAAAAAATATTAATTACTTGTAAAACGGACCGTACGCCGCGCAAGCGCGAAAATCCTGCCCCTCTTTATCCATGCCAAAGGCGTTCCAGGCGGCGGGCCTAAAAATATCCTGCTCGGGCACATTGTGCAGACTAACCGGAATACGAAGCATAGAACAAAGGGTAATTAGATCGGCCCCGATGTGCCCGTAAGAAATGGCACCGTGATTTGCGCCCCAGTTGTTCATAAGGTCGTACGCGCTGGCAAACGCCCCCTTGCCCGTTATGCGCGGGGTAAACCAGGTGCAGGGCCAGGTGTAGTCGGTGCGCTGCCACAGGGTGTTAGAAACCTCCCCCGGCAAGGCCACTGTCCAACCCTCGGCAATTTGCAGCACCGGCCCTAAGCCCTTTACCAAGTTTAAACGCAGCATGGTAACTGGCATTTCGTTTTTGGTTTCAAAGCGGGAGGAAAAACCGCCGCCGCGAAAATAGCCTAAATCAGCGTAGTTCCAGGTGGTGTTGCGCAGAATGTTTTCCTGGTCCTGCTTGGTAATTTGGTACCAAGGCTTCATGGCAGCGTTACCGGCCTCGTCCAACGCGCCGCCGTTGGCGTCTAAGCAACAGGCACCGGAGTTAATAAGGTGAATAAACCCTTTAGCCTGTTTGGCGTGGCCCTGCAGCTCGTAACCGGTTACCCGTTTTACCGATTCGCCGTTCCAGCAGGTGCGCACATCGGCAAACATTTGGGCGCGGTTGGTAAGCAGCTTGCCAAACAACATACCAAGTCCGTTTAAGACATCGTTTTCGGTTGCTAAAATGTAAGGCTCGCGTGCGCCGTTCCAATCAAAGGTTGTGTTTAAAATTGCCTCCGGAAAATCGCAATTGGGGTAAAAATCCGTCCACTGCCGCTGGCCCTGAAAACCGGCCGCAATGGCGTTGTGGCCAACAGTTTCTTCCTCGCAACCGCGGGGCAGGCTTTGGTTACCGTTCATTAAATCTTTAATAATTATGGCCATTTTAACAACAAATTCCCAATCCTGTTGTTTTTGCTCCGGCGTTTTTTGCAGCTCTTTCGGGTTTTTATCAAACCCCTCTTTACAATATTTTTTTGCCCAATCCAACGCTTTTTGGTACTCGACCGGGTCGTAAATCCCCTCGCTCATGCGGCGAATGATCTCAACCTCGTCTACCGATTCCACCCGCATGCCAAGGTACGATTCTATAAAATCCGGGTCAATGATAGAGCCGCCTATGCCCATGGTAATAGAGCCAATTTGCAAATAGGATTTTCCACGCATGGTTGCAACCGCAACGGCGGCGCGCCCAAAACGCAGCAGCTTTTGGCAAACATCTTCCGGAATTTCGGTGTCGTTTGCGTCTTTAACATCCTTACCGTAAATGCCAAAGGCGGGCAGCCCCTTTTGGGCGTGCGTAGCTAAAACCGATGCCAAATAAACCGCACCCGGCCGCTCGGTTCCATTAAATCCCCAAACCGCTTTAATGGTAGTGGGGTCCATATCCATTGTTTCGGCGCCGTAACACCAGCAAGGGGTTACGGTTAGGGTAATGGCCCCCCCCTCTTTACGGAACTTGTTTTCACACGCGGCGGCCTCGGCCACACGGCCAATAGTGGTATCGGCCACTACTACGCGAACCGGCTCGCCGTTAGAATATTTTAAATTTTGCTCAAACAAGCGGGCGGCACTTTGTGCCATATTCATTGTTTGCTGTTCTAAGGATTCCCGAACCCCCAAAACACCGCGCCGACCGTCGATTGTTGGGCGAATACCAATAACCGGGTAATCCCCAATTAAGCGTGACTTTGCCATTATAAAATTCCTCCTTAAACAATTACCTTTAGCATAAAAGAAAAGCGGCTGCATTTCAAGTCATAATCTTGCTGAATTTATATTGCAAGATTTTAACATTTTTCTTGAAAAACAAATTAAGTTCAGTTATAATAAAGGTAATACAATATGGGGGATTATAAGGCATGAAAGCTCAACATCGTAGTGACACTTCAAAACGACGTCATTTTTCATCTGCGCAATATTCTGCTATACCGTTTCATGCCCAACTGTGTTACGCCGGGTGGCTTAAAAAGTCAGTGGGTTGGCACGAACAGCCCCATTCTCACAGCTTTTTTGAGGCGTTGCTCATAACGGGCGGTTCCGGATTTATAACCGCTAACGGAAGGTCCTACTTTGTAACAAAAGGTGACGCCGTGCTTTATAACCCAGGCGTTACCCACTTTGAGCGAAGCGGGCAAACCGACCCTATGTCGGTTTTGTTTTTTGCCGTTAAAAAGTTTTGTTTGCCCGAATTGCCCAACAACTGCCTGCCTTTAAAAAACGGGAATGCCGTTTTAAAAACCAATGCGGAATTTAAAAGTCTGCGCTCCCTTGTGCAGCAAGCGGTAGCCGAGCTGGAGCAAAAGCCGCCGCTGTATGCACAAATTTCTAAAACCCTAATAAACGCTGCTATGCTAAAGCTTTGGCGGTTAGCGGTTCCGGAAGGGGTTAACCCGAAAACCGACCCGGTTTTACAGGCCATTTCATTCATAGACGCACATTTTTCGGAACCGTTAAATTTAAATTCATTAGCCAAAGCCTGCTCGGTAAGCAAATATCACCTTTCGCACCTGTTTACCTCCCAAAAAGGCCAAACAGTTGGGGAGTACCTGTTGGCTCGCCGCCTTTTGGCCGCCAAAAGTTTATTGGAAACGCAAGATTACCCGGTACACGAGGTTGCCCGTTTAACCGGTTTTCAAAATTCCGGGTACTTTTGCCGGGTGTTTAAAGGCCAATGCGGGCTTTCGCCCCTGCAGTACCGCAAAAACCACGCTGCCAGCCTGCAAAGCATTTTGCTCTCCTCAACCGAAGCACAAATAGCCGAGCAGAATAGATTCGATTAAACTCTTGGAGCCAACAAATTGCACACTTAAAAAGCAACAACCCGTTTACCGGCGGTTTTTTAAACAGCGGGTAAACGGGTAGGCGGCTTTTTTTGGGGCATTTTGGTAGAAGACACTTTGCAATTTTTTAAACTTGACAGATTTTTGTAGGTAAATTTCAAAGGTACGAACCTTTTACGGTTCGTGCCTTTTCATCTGTTGGATTTAACCATAGCGCCCACGGCTGTATCCGCCTAACAGAGCTAAAAAGCGATTTTTTGCTTGCTGTCTTTGTGCCGCGCCAACATAATTGTAACAAAAATTATAAAAATTGCACCCATCTTTGCACCGCTGCCCCATAGTGCGGCGGGCAAAAAAACAACCGGGGGCTAAAAGCCCCCG
>ERZ773155.1492-NODE-1492-length-19702-cov-8.364483_pt1 | contig 19702 bp, 13 predicted proteins | sample MGYA00511262_ERZ773155 | MGnify/ENA primary metagenome ERZ773155 (study PRJEB29015, sample SAMEA2737828) | human gut metagenome | biome: human gut; feature: human-associated habitat; material: faeces | place: China | collected 2012 ... | reverse complement strand
CATTGTACTGGACGGGCTGGACGGCTGCGGCAAGTCCACGCAGTTCGAGGCGCTGGGCAAGCTGCTGACAGAACAGGGCAAAACCGTAAAGTCCATCAGCTTTCCCATGTACGACAAGCCCTCGGCTGCCCTGGTGAAAATGTATCTCCACGGCGACTTTTCCGACACGCCCGGCGGCGTCAACGCCTATGCCGCATCCAGCTTTTATGCCGTAGACCGCTACGCCAACTACAAGCTGGACTGGGAGAAAAACTATGCTGCCGGAGAGATCATTCTCGCCAGCCGCTATACCACCTCCAACGCCATCCATCAGATGAGCAAGCTGCCGCCGGAGCAGTGGGACGACTATCTCCGCTGGCTGGAGGACTATGAGTACAACAAGCTGGAACTGCCGAGACCGGATCTGGTGCTGTTTTTGTCCCTGCCGCTGGCGCTTTCACAAAAACTGTTGTCCAAGCGCTATGACGGCGACGCCGCCAAAAAGGACATCCACGAGGCAGACCTCGCCTATCTGGAACAGTGCAGCCGTGCCGCCGCATATGCCGGGGCAAAGCTGGGCTGGCAGTTTGTGGAAGTTTCCGACGGCGAACACCTCTACCCCATCGAGCAGATTCGGGACAACCTATATCAGCGTATACAGGAGGCTTTGGAATGCTGAATTCGGAATTCCGGATAGTATTTATGTGGTTCAATTTTATGGATCATCATAGGCATTTCTCCTTTTATGGCTATTTTTCAGAAAGTGTTCATAAGAATATAGTAGTCCACCACAGAGAAACTGTCAAATATAAGGAAAGCATTTGAGATTCCCGGATATATGTGTTAGAATCAGACTTATCAGAAAATACAGCATGGGGCATTGAAAAATGCATCTCATGTGGAAACGAGGGATAGTATGTTACAGATGATCTTGCCGGAGGGAAGCAGTTCTCTCCTTGCTTTTTTTGGAATCCTTTTTGCTTTCGGGGCTACCGTACTGGCTACGGCGAAGCTGAGCCCGTATCTGCCGAAAGATGCCGGAAGGGAATTTGCCCATGACGGAAAATTGTCTGCGGGAAAACCAAGGGGTGCCGGGATTATTTTCGTACTGGCATTTGTGCTTTCGGTGTTGCTGTTTGCACCGTTAAGTGCGGAACTGGTGATCTACCTGTTGCTGATCGTGGTATGCATGATGACCGGTTTCCTCGATGATGCTTCCAAGACACCCTGGGGAGAGTACAAAAAGGGATTCCTGGATCTGTGTGTGGCTGCACTGGTAGCCATCACGTTCCTGAAATATAATTCCAACGTGGTGGAACTGGCACTGTTCCATGTGAAGTTTACATTGCCTCCCGTGGTATTCGCGATCCTTACGGTGATCCTAGTATGGACTTCGGTGAATGTGACCAATTGTTCCGACGGGGTGGACGGACTGTCCGGAACGCTGTCGATCATCACGATCATGTCTATCTACATTGTGGATCGTATGAAGGGAGTAAACGAGACCTATTCTTTCCTGATCCTGATGTTTGCCGTATGTATTCTGGGGTATCTGTGGTACAATGCCACCCCTAGTAAGCTGATGATGGGAGATGCGGGTTCCCGTGCCATGGGACTGTTTATCAGTATCGCTATTTTGAAGAGCGGCTGTCCGTTTTTGTTCATTCCGCTGGCACTGGTGCTGATTCTGGACGGCGGACTGGGACTGTTGAAGGTTTCTTTACTTAGATTTTTGAAGATTCATATTTTGAAAAATGTGCGGACACCGCTGCACGATCATGTGCGTAAGGTGTGGGACTGGTCCAATACCCAGACGGTATACCGTTTTGCCATTATACAGATTATTTTGTCGTTGGCAGTCATCTATGCGATGCAGCTGTAAAACAGTGGGATGCGTCATGGACGGTATTATTTGAGAAGCCCGGCAGTGGAAATAAGATATTTGGAATGAAGATAGAAATGGAGATATTATGTACGACGAATTAACACCCAGTGATATCAAGAAAATGGAAGAGGAGATCGAATACCGCAAGCTGGTGGTACGTCCCAAGGCTTTGGAGGATGTCAAGGAAGCCAGAGCACACGGTGATCTCAGCGAGAATTTTGAATATTATGCAGCCAAAAAATACAAGAATCAGAATGAGAGCCGTATCCGTTATCTGGAGAGAATGATCAAGACGGCGAAAGTGATCTCTGAGAATTCCGCTGTGGATGAAGTGGGAATCAACAACACGGTTACCGTGGAATTCATCGATGACGGAACGCAGGAAGATTATAAGATCGTGACCACGGTCCGCGGAAACTCTCTGGAAGGACTGATCAGTAATGAATCCCCTTTAGGCAAGGCACTGCTCGGGAAAAAAGTGGGCGATATCGTGCATGTGCAGGTCAATGCCAATGTGGGATATGATGTGGAGATCAAGGCTTTGAAAAATACAGAGGATGACGGGGACAAGATCCGCAGTTTCTAAAAATTGCAGAAGTCTGTATACAAAGGACTATATTGAAAAGAGTTGGAATCAGAAAAGGAATTTGAAATGAAAAAATATCTGCTGTTTGATCTGGACGGAACCCTGACAGATCCTAAAATCGGAATTACGACCTGTGTGCAGTATGCACTGCACTCTTTTGGCATTGAAGAACCGGATCTGGACAAGCTGGAGCCATTCATCGGACCGCCGCTTCGGGACAGTTTTATGGAATTTTACGGTTTTACGCCCGAACAGGCAGAAGAAGCCGTAGCAAAATACAGAGAGCGGTTTCAGGATACCGGCATCTTTGAAAATGAAGTGTATGCCGGCATACCGGAGATGCTGAAAAATCTACAGTCTAATGGCTATTTTCTGGCAGTGGCATCCAGCAAGCCCCAGGTGTATGTGGAGAGAATTCTGGAACATTTTGACCTGAAAAAATATTTTGCTGTGGTCGTCGGAAGCGAACTGGACGGCAGACGGGAGACGAAGGATCAGGTGGTGCAGGAGACACTGCATCAGCTGTTTGGAGAGAATCCCGTAGCACCTGAGGAAGTCTATATGATCGGCGACCGGAAATTTGACGTGGAAGGTGCGAAGGCACTCGGTGTGGAGAGCGTCGGTGTGACTTATGGCTACGGAAGCAAGGAAGAGCTGAAAGAGGCGAAAGCCGATTACATTGTACAATCCGTGGAAGAATTGGAAAAATTCCTTCTTCGCGGCAGTGAGGAACTGTTAAACAGTAATCCGGATAACAAGAAGAAAAATCCCATGTACCAGAGAATCTGGACGATGGTGTATTCTTTCCTGATGTTTATCCTGGTACGTAATGTGATACAGTATGCATTGCTGGCACTTTTATATCAGCTGGCACAGTCCGGTGCTTCCGGTGGGCTGGTGGATCTGCTGATCCTGAGAGATGAGACCGGGACTTATAACGGCTATTCCGGGGATGTCTCCAGTATCATAGCAGCATTGGGATTCCTCGGCGGAGCAATCGCCGTATGGTCAACCGCAAAGCTTCTGATTAGCAAGAATAAAGAGGACATGCATCTGAGTCACCTGAAAAAAGAAGGGAAAGCCAGATATGCATTATTGATCATTGCAACGATCGGCGCCGTGATCGGTTTTAATCTGTTGTTTGAGCTCCTTGGTGTGACCAATAAGTCTGAAGCTTATACCGAAGTAGCATCCCAGCAGTATTCCGCGCATTTTATCGTGGGAATTCTGGTGTTCGGCTTTATCTCACCGATTGCCGAGGAATTATTGTTCCGTGGGGTGATTTACGGATATCTTCGCAGATTTATGAATCTGAAGCTGGCAATTGCTTTGTCGGCTCTGATTTTTGGTCTCTACCACATGAATTACGTGCAGGGAGTCTACGGATTCCTCATCGGCTGTCTGATGGCTTATGCCTATGAATATTTCGGAGAATTTAAAATGGCCGTATTCGTCCATGTGGAATCCAATGTGCTGGCGTACTGCCTGTCTTACACCGCGATTGCGGTAACAGGATTTGTCAGCTGGCCGGTATGCGTTATTTTCCTGGCAGCGGCAGCAGTAGCGCTTGTGATGATGAATAAACAGAAAAATATATTTTAATAAAGGAAAATAGTGTGAATCTATAATTCACATTGCGATTACCTTTGACGTAAGAAAGCGTCTGAGGAATGGAGAGTAAAGTAATATGAAATTCAGTATCATCGTAGTATGCTTAAACCCCGGTGAAAAATTGAATCAGACACTGGACAGTATCCTGTCCCAGACTTATCAGGATTATGAAGTCATAGTCAAAGACGGCGGCAGCAGGGACGGTTCTATAGAGGCAATGCGTGAAGATGTGAGGATCCGTGTCTGTCAGGAATCCGATCACAGTATCTACGAGGCCATGAATCAGGCGGTCTCCCATGTGACAGGAGATTATGTTCTGTTTTTAAACTGTGGGGATCTGTTTTATGACAAGGAAGTTTTGCAACATACTGCGGATTATATGGCGGCGCATCCTGTGAAAACGCAGGGAATCTATTATGGGGATACGTTCAGCGCCAAAACAAACACAAAGATTTCGGCGCCACCCGAAATAACGGGATTTGTTTGTTACCGCAATATCCCGTGCCATCAGTCCTGTTTCTATGGGGCAGATCTGTGCAGGCAGAAGCCTTATGAACCGAACTATAAGATCCGTGCGGATTATGAGCATTTCCTATGGTGCTATTATCGTGCCAAGGCACCTATGCAATATCTGGGTCTCACAGTGTCTTCCTATGAGGGCGGAGGCTATTCCGAGACCAAGGAAAACTTAAAGCGCAGTGCCGAAGAACATAAGGAAATTACGGAAAAGTATATGAATCCGGCGGAATTGTTCCGCTACCGGGCTGCCATGGCATTGACACTTGCACCGCTCCGGACGGCACTGGCGGAGAGCAGACATTTTTCCGGAATCTATCAGGGACTGATGAGTAAAGTGTATCGGAAGAAAAAGTAAAAGGTGAAACCAGAAGAAAATAAGAGTTTGCACGTTGAAATTGTATAATAAGGGCAATAATAAATTGATATTAATACAAGTTTTCAGATAATACAGATTCCAAATAGGAATTGACAAATAATCTGACAATTCAAAGAAAAATCTATATTTACAAATGAGAAAAATAGGTGTATAGTACAGAAAAGGTCGCAAAGAGGCGAGTAAGAAGTCTCTTTGCGACTTTTTTGTTACCCTTAGGAATTTAGCAAATAAGGTGGAATAGTAACAGCCATCTTGTATCGCGGATAATAAATGTATTTCAAAGGCGTAGCAATATTCAGGAAAAGAAAAGAGAAGTAAGAGAGACCGGAAAGGAGAACTATATGTTTGATGTAAAACAGGAGCTGCCCAAGGCACCGTTATATCGGGAAGAATTTGAGCATGATAACTGCGGTATCGGAGCCTGTGTCAATATTCACGGAGAGAAAAGCCGCGCTACTGTTGAGAATGCGCTGAAGATCGTAGAGAATCTGGAGCACAGAGCCGGTAAGGATGCGGAAGGTAAGACCGGTGACGGTGTCGGTATTCTGACCCAGATCCCTCACAAATTTTTTGCAAGAGTCACAAAGGCTCTGGGCATGAATATCGGCGGAGAGCGAGAATACGGTGTCGGCATGTTCTTCTTCCCGCAGGAAGAGCTGCGCCGCAACCAGGCGAAGAAGATGTTCGAGATCATTGTGGAAAAGGAAGGAATGGAATTCCTCGGCTGGCGTGAAGTGCCCACTTTCCCCAATGTGCTGGGACACAAGGCAGTAGAGTGCATGCCCTATATCATGCAGGGCTTTGTGAAAAAGCCCGCCGATGTGGAAAAAGGTCTGCCCTTCGACCGCAGACTTTACATTGCAAGGCGCGTATTCGAGCAGTCTTCCGATGATACCTATGTGGTCTCTCTTTCCAGCAGAACCATCGTATATAAAGGAATGTTCCTGGTAGGACAGCTTCGTACCTTCTTTGCAGATTTACAGAGTGCGGATTACGAATCCGCTATCGCTATGGTACATTCCCGTTTCTCCACCAATACCAACCCCAGCTGGGAGCGTGCCCATCCGAACCGTCTGATGGTACACAACGGTGAGATCAACACCATCCGCGGCAATGCCGATAAGATGCTGGCGCGCGAAGAGAACATGGAATCCGAACATCTGAAAGGACAGCTGCATAAGGTATTACCCGCCATCAGCAAGACCGGTTCCGATTCCGCGATGTTGGACAATACACTGGAGTTCCTGGTAATGAGCGGCATGGAGCTGCCTCTGGCAGTCATGATTGCTATTCCGGAGCCTTGGGCGAATAATAAGGCAATGTCCCAGACGAAGCGAGATTTCTACCAATATTATGCGACTATGATGGAACCCTGGGACGGCCCGGCATCCATTCTGTTCTCCGACGGAGATATCATGGGAGCGGTACTGGACAGAAACGGACTGCGTCCTTCCCGTTACATGATCACGGATGACGATACGCTGATCCTGTCCTCTGAGGTAGGTGTGCTTCCCATTGATCCCACGAAGATCAAAGTAAAAGAAAGACTTCGCCCCGGTAAGATGCTCCTGGTCGATACCGTACAGGGCAGAGTGATCGACGACGAGGAGATCAAGGAAAAATATGCTTCCAGACAGCCTTATGGAGAATGGCTGGACAACAATCTGACCGAACTGAAGAGCATCCATATCCCGAACTATCGTGTACCGGAATACACCTACGAAGAGCGCCAGCGGATGCAGAAGGCTTTTGGCTACACCTACGATGAAATGAAGCAGAGCATTCTGCCGATGGCAAAGAACGGCAGCGAAGCCATTGCAGCCATGGGTGTGGATACCCCACTGCCTGTGCTGAGTAAGACGAATCATCCGCTGTTCCATTATTTCAAGCAGCTGTTTGCACAGGTGACGAACCCGCCTATTGATGCTATCCGAGAGGAGATCGTAACCTCCACCACCGTATACATCGGTACCGAAGGCAACATCCTGGAGGAGACTCCGAAGAACTGTAACGTTCTGAAGGTCAACAACCCGATCCTGACCAACACCGATCTCTTGAAGATCAAGAACATGAAAGTAGACGGCTTCAAGGTAGAAGTCGTACCTATCGTATATTACAAGAACACCAGCTTAGAGCGTGCCATTGACCGACTGTTCGTGGAAGTGGACAGAGCTTACAGAGAAGGCGTGAACATTCTGATCCTGTCCGACAGAGGCGTGGATGAGAACCATGTGCCCATTCCTTCCCTGCTTGCTGTATCTGCCCTGAACCAGTATCTGGTACGCACCAAGAAGAGAACCAGAGTCGCATTGATCCTGGAGTCCGGTGAACCCAGAGAAGTACACCATTTTGCTACGTTGCTCGGTTACGGTGCCTGCGCCATCAACCCTTATCTGGCACAGGATACCATCAAGGAGCTGATCGAGAGCAATATGCTGGATAAGGATTACTATGCAGCAGTGGATGATTACAACAATGCTGTCCTCCATGGCATCGTCAAGATCGCATCCAAGATGGGTATCAGCACCATCCAGTCCTATCAGGGTTCCCAGATCTTCGAGGCTATCGGTATCGCGCCGGAAGTTATCAGTAAGTATTTCTCCAACACCGTATGTCGTGTGGGAGGTATTACCTTAAAAGATATTGAGCAGCAGGTAGACGACCTGCACTCTCAGGCATTTGATCCTCTGGGACTGAAAAACGATCTGACCTTAAACAGCCCCGGACATCACAAGATGCGTAGCGGCGGTGATGAGCATCTGTATAATCCCGCTACCATCCATATGTTACAGGAATCCACCAGACGCGGTGATTACCAGATGTTCAAGCAGTACACCGCCATGGTCAACGATGAAGATTCCATCAAGAACCTCAGAGGACTGATGGACTTCAATTATCCGAAAAAGGGTGTGCCCATCGAGGAAGTAGAGCCGGTAGAGTCCATCGTGACCAGATTCAAGACCGGTGCCATGTCCTACGGTTCTATATCCAAGGAAGCCCATGAGACCATGGCCATCGCCATGAACCATCTGCACGGCAAGAGCAATTCCGGTGAAGGCGGCGAGGATCTGGACCGTCTGACCGTAGGCCCGGACGGCTTAAACCGTTGTTCCGCCATCAAGCAGGTAGCCAGCGGACGTTTTGGCGTCACCAGCCGTTACCTGGTCAGTGCACAGGAGATCCAGATCAAGATGGCACAGGGAGCAAAACCCGGCGAGGGCGGACATCTGCCCGGAGGAAAGGTATATCCCTGGATCGCCAAGACCAGACACTCCACACCAGGTGTGTCCTTGATCTCTCCGCCCCCTCATCACGACATTTATTCCATTGAGGATCTGGCGCAGCTGATCTACGATCTGAAAAATGCCAACACCCAGGCAAGAATCTCCGTGAAGCTGGTATCCGAAGCCGGTGTGGGAACCGTAGCAGCCGGTGTAGCCAAGGCGGGAGCCCAGGTCATCCTGGTATCCGGTTATGACGGCGGTACCGGTGCGGCACCGAGAAACTCCATCCACAATGCCGGACTTCCCTGGGAACTGGGACTGGCAGAGACCCATCAGACCCTGATCATGAATGGATTGCGTAATAAAGTCCGTATCGAGACCGACGGTAAGCTCATGAGTGGCAGAGACGTAGCCATCGCAGCCATTTTAGGCGCCGAGGAATTCGGTTTTGCTACCGCTCCATTGGTAACGATGGGCTGTGTCATGATGAGAGTATGTAATCTGGATACCTGTCCGGTAGGTGTGGCTACCCAGAACCCGGAGCTGCGGAAAAACTTCCGCGGTAAGCCGGAATATGTGGAAAACTTTATGAAATTTATCGCACAGGAGCTGCGGGAATACATGGCAGCACTGGGCGTGCGTACCGTAGATGAACTGGTGGGCAGAACTGATCTGCTGAAGAGAAAAGAGCATCTGACCGAGCGTCAGGAGGAAGTGGATCTGACCCAGATCTTAAGCAATCCTTACGAGGGCAGCAAGCAGAAGGTGACCTTCGATCCCAGACAGGTCTATGACTTCCAGTTAGAGAAGACACTGGATGAGAAGGTATTATTAAAGCAGTTAGGAAAAGCCATCGATGCAGGACAGAAGCGCAGTATCGAAGTGGATGTCAGCAACACTGACCGTGCCTTCGGTACGATCCTCGGAAGTGAGATCACCAGAAAACTGGGCGATGACGTGGAAGAAGATACCTATCATGTACTGTGTAAAGGTGCCGGCGGACAGTCCTTCGGAGCCTTTATCCCCAAGGGCCTGACCCTGGAGCTGGTGGGCGACAGCAATGACTACTTCGGCAAGGGCTTATCCGGCGGTAAGCTGGTGGTATATCCCCCACAGGGCAGCAAGTTCAAGGCTGAAGAAAATATCATCATCGGTAATGTGGCACTGTACGGTGCAACCTCCGGTAAAGCATTCATCAACGGTGTGGCAGGCGAACGTTTCTGCGTACGTAACTCCGGTGCCATTGCGGTAGTCGAAGGTGTGGGTGATCACGGTTGTGAATACATGACCGGCGGACGTGTGGTAGTCTTGGGTCCCACCGGTAAAAACTTTGCAGCCGGTATGAGCGGAGGCATCGCGTATGTACTGGATGAAGGCAACGATCTGTATAAGCGTCTGAATAAGGAAATGGTATCTTCCAGCGAGATCACATCCAAATATGATGTGCTGGAGCTGAAATCCATGATCCAGGAGCATGTGGCACTGACCAATTCCGCAAAGGGTAAGGAAGTGCTGGATAACTTTGGAGAGTATCTGCCTAAGTTCAAGAAGATCATCCCTCATGACTATGAGAGAGTCCTGAAGACCATCGTACAGATGGAGGAAAAGGGACTGAGCGCAGAGCAGGCACAGATCGAGGCATTCTATGCCAACACCAGAAAGTAAATGGGAGGTAAGTCATGGGAAAACCAACGGGATTTATGGAATATAAAAGGGAAGTCAGCGTGGCTGAAGATCCTAAGAAGAGAATACAGCATTTTAATGAATTCCATGAGCATCTGCCGAAGGAAAAGCAGCGTTTACAGGGTGCCAGATGTATGGAATGCGGTGTGCCGTTCTGTCAGTCGGGCATGATGATCTGCGGTATGGCCAGCGGATGCCCCCTGCACAATCTGGTGCCGGAGTGGAACGATCTGGTATATACCGGCAACTGGCAGCAGGCTTACAACCGTCTGAAGAAGACCAACAATTTCCCCGAGTTCACTTCCAGAGTGTGTCCTGCCCTGTGTGAGGCAGCATGTACCTGCGGACTGAACGGGGATCCGGTCTCCACCAAGGAGAACGAATATGCCATCATTGAAAACGCCTACAGCGAGGGCTATGCGGCAGCCAAGCCCCCTGTGGTACGCACCGGTAAAAAGGTAGCAGTCATCGGCAGCGGTCCTTCCGGACTGGCAGCAGCGGATCTGCTGAACCAGAGAGGACATCAGGTAACAGTATTTGAGCGTTCCGATCGTGTGGGAGGACTGTTGATGTACGGCATCCCCAACATGAAACTGGAAAAGCAGATCATTGATCGCAAGATCAATATTATGAAGGAAGAGGGTGTCACCTTTGTCACAGGAACCGACATCGGCAAGGACATCAAAGCCTCCAAGCTTTTGCATGATTTTGACCGCGTCGTACTGGCCTGCGGTGCCTCTAATCCCAGAGACATCAATGCTCCCGGCAGAGATGCCAAGGGAATCTATTTTGCAGTGGATTTTCTGAAAGCCAATACCAGGAGTCTTCTGGATTCGAATTTTGAAGATAAAAAATATGTGGAGACCAAGGGGAAGAATGTGGTCATCATCGGCGGCGGTGATACCGGTAATGACTGCGTGGGAACCTCCATCCGTCACGGAGCAAAATCTGTGACCCAGATCGAGATGATGCCCAAGGCACCGGACAAAAGAGCAGAGAATAATCCCTGGCCCGAATGGCCGAAGGTCTGCAAGACCGATTACGGTCAGGAAGAAGCCATTGCGGTCTACGGACATGACCCGAGAATCTATGAATCTACAGTCAAGGAATTTATCAAGGATAAGAACGGCAATCTGAAAGCTGTGAAGATCGTGAAGCTGTCCTGGGAAAAGGATCCGGCTACCGGACGCATGAAGATGCAGGAGATCGCAGGAAGCGAGCAGACCCTGGATGCAGAGATCGTGCTGATCGCCGCAGGATTTTTAGGAACCCAGAAATACATTGCTGATGCTTTCGGCGTGGAATTAAATGAACGCACCAATGTAAAAACAGCTCCCGGAAAATACCAGACCAGTGTGGAAAATGTATTCGTCACCGGTGATATGCACAGAGGACAGTCTCTCGTCGTATGGGCCATCCGCGAAGGCAGAGAAGCTGCACATGCTGTGGATGAGAGCCTGATGGGATATTCCAACCTCGTGATTCAATAAATAAAGAAAGCCCCCGGCTCATCACCGGGGGTTTATTGTTTTATCTCTTATGCCAGAGGAAACTTGAAGTATCTCTTTGCGTTATTGTAAGAAATATCGGTTACAATCTCGGACAGAGTATCGTAATCTGCAGGGAACTCGCCGCTCTCTACCCAGTTACCGATCAGGTTGCACAGGATACGGCGGAAATACTCATGTCTGGTGTAGGACAGGAAGCTTCTGGAGTCGGTCAGCATTCCTACGAATCCGGACAGATTACCCAGGTTAGCCAGGGAGATCATCTGATCCTGCATGCCGGTCTTGTGATCATTGAACCACCAGGCGGAACCCTGCTGGATCTTGGCAACAGCGGTGGAATCCTGGAAACATCCGAGGATGGTACCGATAGCCTGATTGTCGTTAGGATTCAGGCTGTAAATGACAGTCCTGGGAAGCTCGTCACTTACGATCAGAGCGTTCAGGAAGTCGGCCATCTGAGCGGAAGGAGCGTAGTTGTTGATGCAGTCGTAACCGGTATCGGGACCCAGCTTCTCGAACATCAGGGTGTTGTTGTCACGCTTACAACCGTAGTGCAGCTGCATAGCCCAGTCGAGCTTATGATATTCGCGGCCTACGAACAGCATGAAGGCGGTCTTGAATTTCAGTTCCTCTTCCTTGGTCAGAACCATCTTGTTCAGTCTCTTTAAGAAGATCTCTTCCAGCTCATCATCGGAAGCGGGATAGTACATTACATACTCTAAAGCATGGTCAGATACGTTACATCCCATGGATGCGAAAAATGCCATACGGTTCTTCAGAGCTTCCTTTAAGCTTGCAAAAGAGTTGATCTCGGTCATGCCGGCAGCAGCAGCCAGCTTCTCGAGGTAATCCAGATAATCGGGCTTCTCGATATTCATAGCCTTGTCGGGTCTCCATGCGGGCAGAACCTTTACATCGAAAGTATCATCTGCAGCCAGCTTCTTGTGCCACTCCAGAGAATCGATAGGATCATCGGTGGTGCAGATCAGGGTAACGTTGCTCTGCTTGATCAGGTTACGAACGCTCATGGAAGGCTGATGGAGCTTTTCATTGCACAGGTTCCATACTTCGTCAGCAGTGTTTTTGTTCAGAACACCGTTGTAACCGAAGTATCTCTGCAGCTCCAGATGGCTCCAGTGGAATAAGGGGTTGCCGATAGCCTTGCCCAGGCACTCTGCCCATTTGCAGAACTTCTCGTAATCGGAAGCGTCACCGGTGATGTACTTCTCGTCAACACCGCAGGAACGCATGAAACGCCACTTGTAGTGGTCGCCGCCCAGCCATACCTGGGTGATGTTGTCGAACTGACGGTCCTCAGCGATCTCCTTGGGATTGATATGGCAATGGTAATCCAGAATCGGTGTTTTTTCTGCGTAGTCGTGGAACAGCTTCTTGGCTGTCTCGGTCTCTAACAGAAAGTCTTTGTCCATAAATGCTTTCATTTTCAATTCCTCCATAAATATACTAAAAAGGGTATTTTCAGCTACCCAATTGCTGTCATTGATGAAAAGAAAAAATTATTTTGTGGTGCCGCGTTTTATCAGTTCCCCGGAGAATACGGTCTTTTTCGGCATCTCGTTTCCGCCAAGGACACCCATCAGAGTTGTGATCAGATGCTGGCAGAGCGTCTCTAATTTATTGTCGATACTGGTCAGTTCCGGATCACAGCAGTTCACCAGCATGGAATTATTATAACCGATGATCGACAAATCTTCCGGAATGCGGAGTCTCATTTCCCGGCCGTATTTCATGGCACCCAGTGCCAGAGAGTCGTCGGCGGCGATAACACCGTGGAAAGTGATGCCTTTTGTGTGCAGCCTGATCAGCTGTTCTGCCATAGCGGGAATGTCCTCATGGGAACCCTGATAGAGCTGCAGGAAGCTTCCGTTGGTGAGAAGTCCCTTTTCTTCCATGGCGGCACGGTAGCCTGCCAGCTTTTTCTTACCACTGTATGAAGTAGAATTATAGAAATACAGAATATCTTTCACACCGGAACGGATCATCTCCATGGTAGCGTCATACATGGAAGTAAAATCATCCGAGACAACACTGTACACGTTCGGAGCATCCATTGCAGCATTCAACAGCATCACAGGAACCTGCACAGCGGCATCCGTAATGTATTTGTTGTCTTCTTCCTTCTCGTAGATGAAGTTGGAACCTACCAATATAATGCCGTCTACTTTTTTCGTGATCAGAAGGTTCATGGAGCTTGCCTTGGTATCCAGGTTGTAACCGGTACAACATAGGATGCTGTCATAGCCGTTGGCACGAAGCTTCTGCTCGATATAGTAGATTGCCTTGGCAAGATACGGATCCGAACTGTCGGCACACATGATACCGATGGTCTTCATCGTGTTGAGCCCCAGTCCCCGGGCAAATGCGTTGGGAGTGTACTCATACTGGTTGATTACGTCCAGAACTTTTTTCTTGGTTTTCTCGCTTACATTATTGCTTCCATTTAATACGCGGGAAACAGTAGCAATAGAGACACCGGCCTTCTCAGAAATATCGTAAATTGTCATCTGCGGATTCCTCTCCGCTTCTATGTAACAGAATTTGTAAGAAAACTGTAAGTAGTTACATAAAAAGCTATATCTGAATTATAACGAAAGACTTCTCTTTTTTCAAGATGCTTTTTCAACTTCTCCTGTGACAAAATATTATCAATATGAAATATTGCTGATAAAATCAATGGTTTGAGCAAAAAATAAGTTTCTGTTTTTGGTGATTGACGAAACAGCTTTTTTGAAGTAAAATGAATCATGAAAGTACTTACATAAACTTCGTACAATTCAGAAACAAAAACACCCACGAGCGTTGAAAACGTAATTGCCAAGAGGCGATTGGGAAGGTAAGTGCAGGTAACAGAGTGCCGTAAGACGGTGCAGATAGGATACGCTAAGCGTAGAATGGAGGACAAAATGGATATCTTAAACAAGGCAAAGACCGGTAAAAAGGAGAGACCTATCAAGGTCGTACAGTTCGGTGAGGGTAATTTCTTACGTGGATTCGTAGATTACATGATCGATATCGCTAACGAGCAGGGTAAGTTCGACGGAGATATCGTTCTGATCAAACCCATCGAGTTCGGCAATCTGGATATGTTCCACAAGCAGGACTGCCAGTACACTGTATCTCTTCGCGGTAATGTGAACGGTGAAGCCAAGATCATCAATAGAATCGTAACCAGCGTTGCAGACGCAGTAGACACTTATAATGAATATGACAAGTACATGGGACTTGCCGAGATCGATACCTTACGTTTCGTAGTATCCAATACCACCGAGGCAGGTATCGTATATGATGATACCGATAAGTTTGAATTAGAGCCTCCCAAGACTTTCCCCGGCAAGCTGACCAAGTTCTTATATCACAGATTTGAGACCTTCAAGGGTGACATGAGCAAGGGTCTGGTAATGCTTCCCGTAGAGCTGATCGATGACAACGGTATTATGTTAAAGAAGTGCGTAATGCAGCTGATCGAGCTGTGGGGTCTGGGCGATGAGTTCAAAAAATGGGTAGATGAGGCATGTGTATTTACCTTTACTCTGGTAGACCGTATCATTACCGGTTATCCCCGTGCTACGGAACAGGAAGAGTGGGAGAAGCTGGGTTACGAAGACCATATCATGGTAACCGGTGAGCCGTTCGCTCTGTGGGTTATTGAGTCCGCTAAGGATATCAGCAAGGAGTTCCCTCTTCCCGATGCAGGACTTCCTGTTATCTTCACTGACAATCAGAAGCCTTACAAGCAGAGAAAGGTTCGTATCTTAAACGGTGCGCATACCTCTTTCGTACTGGCTTCTTATCTGTGCGGCAACGACATCGTAAGACAGTCCATGCACGACGACGATATCCGTAACTTCATGCTGAAGACCATTTACGACGAAGTAATTCCTACCCTGTCTCTGCCTGAGGAGGAACTGAAGCAGTTCGCAGGTGAGGTTGTGAACCGTTTTGACAACCCTTATGTAGATCATGCACTGCTTGCGATCTCCTTAAATTCCGTATCTAAGTGGAGAGCAAGATGTATGCCCAGTTTGCTTGGTTATGTTGAGAAGACCGGTAAGCTTCCCACTCATCTGACCTTCTCCATCGCAGCACTGATGGCATTCTATCATGGCACCGAGATCCGCGATAAGGCTCTGATCGGACACAGAGACGGTCAGGAATACAACATCATGGATGACAAGGCAGTTCTGGAGTTCTTCGCAGCAAACTGTGAGAAGGACACTAAGACTTTTGTAACTTCCTTCCTGGGCAATGAAGACTTCTTCGGTCAGGATCTGAACAAGGTTCCCGGACTTACCGATGCAGTCGTAGCATACCTGGATGATATTAAGGCAAATGGCATGAGGGCAGCATTATGCAAGATTTCTTAAAGATTAATGACAATGATAATGTAGTCGTAGCATTAAATACGATTCCTGCCGGTGAGAAGATCACAGTCTCTGTCGGTGACGGTTCTAAGACCGTTACCGCCAGAGAGGAGATCCCCGCAGGACATAAGATGGCAATCTGTGACATTCCCGAAGGCGGCGAGGTCATCAAATACGGTTACCGTATCGGTAATGCCAAGGAGAACATCGCAGAGGGCAGCTGGATCCATACTCATAATGTTAAGACCGCTTTGGGCGATCTGCTGGAGTACACCTACAATCCTACTCCCGTAGAGGAGAAGAAGACAGAAGATGTTACTTTCATGGGCTTCAACCGTCTCGACGGTAAAGTAGGCGTTCGTAACGAAATCTGGGTCATCCCCACCGTTGGCTGTGTCAACAACGTGGCAACCGCCATCGCAAAGCAGGCCAATGCATTCGTTAAAGGCAGTGTGGAAGAGGTTATCGCATTCCCTCATCCTTACGGATGTTCCCAGATGGGTGACGATCAGGAGCATACCCGTAAGATTCTGGCAGACCTGATCAACCATCCCAATGCAGGCGGTGTTCTGGTACTGGGACTGGGCTGTGAGAACAGCAACATTGATGTATTGAAGCCTTATATCGGCGATTATGATGAGAACCGTGTGAAATTCCTGGTGTGCCAGGAGCACGAGGATGAGATCGCAGACTCCGTAGAGATCATCAAGGGTCTGATCGATTACGCATCCAAATTCGAGAGAGAGCCCATCAGCGTCAGCAGGCTGGTCATCGGCATGAAGTGCGGCGGCAGCGACGGACTGTCCGGCATTACCGCGAACCCCTTAGTAGGACGCTTCTCCGATCTGCTGATCTCCAAGGGTGGCACCACCATCCTGACCGAGGTTCCCGAGATGTTCGGAGCAGAGACTATTCTGATGAACCGTTGTGCCAACGAGGAACTGTTCCACCAGACCGTAGATCTGATCAACGACTTCAAGAACTACTTCAAGAGCCACAATCAGACCATTTACGAGAATCCTTCCCCGGGTAACAAAAAGGGTGGCATCTCCACTCTGGAGGATAAGTCTTTAGGCTGTACGCAGAAGTCCGGTAGTGCTCTGGTCAAGGGCGTACTGCAGTATGGCGATACCGTGAAGACTCCGGGACTGAACCTTCTGTCCGCACCGGGCAATGATCTGGTAGCAGCTACCGCACTGGCAGCCGCAGGAGCACATATCGTACTGTTTACCACAGGACGCGGAACTCCTTTCGCATCTCCGGTTCCTACCATGAAGATCGCGACCAACTCCCGCCTGGCAGGCAAAAAGTCCAACTGGATCGATTTCAATGCCGGCGTACTGGTAGAGGATAAGACCATGGAAGAGGAGACTAAGGCTTTGTTTGATCTGGTAGTGGAGACCGCTTCCGGCAGGCAGGTATGCAGCGAGGCAGCAGGCTTCCATGATATGGCTATTTTCAAGCAGGGTGTAACTCTGTAAAAGATCATACACAAAACGGCGTTCTTTTGTTACAATAAACGTGCAGGAGAACGCCTTTGTTATATAGGAGGAACTATGACAATTCAGGAAATCAAGGCACTTCCCCGTACGGAGGAAGGCATCTTTGACTTAAAAAAGGTGCAGGCAGCTGTGGGATGCAGGAACATCTATCAGGCTGCGGATCTGGTATATCCAACATATGCGGCATATGAGAACACCGAGAATAAAAAGGAAGGATATCCGGATATCATGGCGCAGATGCGTGTGCTGAAAAAGCATGCGGAAAGTGAATTTACCGCGGAAAACGGCGCGGATTACACTGCAGCACTGCTTCATACCGTAGAGCAGATCAGCCCGGAGATCTATGAGAATTACAGAGAGCTTTTAGATAATTTCCGTGGTGCCGTGAAGCGTATGCTGGAGCAGTATTATGATGCAAAAACGAAAACCTTCGCTATGGATGAAACTTCGGAAAAAGTATTCTGCGGTGCCGTACAGAAGGCATGCGGGGAATATTTACTTTTAGCGGAAAAATATCAGGAGTGCATGAGGTAGAAACGAGAGGAAACAGCGCATGGAAATCAGACATATTATGCATACTGCCCGTAGTGTGACTATAGAGATCGCAGACGGCGGCAGGTATTTTACAAAACAGCCCATAGAATTACGATTAAACGGTGAGCCCACCCTCACTACAGAGAAGACCATCACTTCCCTGTTTGATTTAAAGCCGGATCAGAAATATGTGGTGGAAGCTTACGTGAATGGTGAAAAGCAGGGTGAAGTATCTTTCAAGACAGATTATGAGTATGTGACCCTGGATGTGACCAGATTTGGCGCAAAGGGTGACGGCGAGCACGACGATACCCACTTTATCCAGGCTGCCATTATGGCATGCCCGGTGAACAGCAGAGTATATTTTCCGGCAGGAACCTACCGCATTACCAGCCTGTTCTTAAAAAGCCACATTCGTATCGAACTGGCAGAGGGTGCGGAGCTTAAGGCATTTACCGACAGAGAAAAATTCCCCACATTCCCCGGCATGCTACAAAGCTATGATGAGATCGACGAGTACAATCTCGGTACATGGGAGGGCAATCCCTTACCTATGTTCTCCGGCATCATCTGCGGTATCGGTGCAGAAGACGTGGTAATCTACGGACAGGGTAAGATCAACGGCAATGCTTCTAAGGAAAACTGGTGGAAGGATCCCAAGGTCATGAACATTGCGTTCCGCCCCAGACTGTTTTTCATCAGCGGATGTAAAAATGTGTCTTTACAGGGAGTGACCTTCTGCAATTCGCCTTCCTGGACATTGCATCCCTATTTCAGCAACGATCTGAAATTCATCGGTGTGACCGTGCAGAATCCCAGCGATTCTCCCAACACCGACGGACTGGATCCCGAGTCCTGCAAAAATGTGGAGATCCTGGGTGTGCGTTTCTCCCTGGGAGATGACTGTATCGCAGTCAAGAGCGGCAAAATCTACATGGGCAAAAAGCACAAGACTCCTTCCGAGAACATCCACATCCGCCAGTGCCTGATGGAGAACGGTCATGGTGCTGTAACTCTGGGCAGCGAGATGGCAGGCGGCGTGGTGAATCTGACGGTGGAGGACTGCATTTTCCGTCATACGGACAGAGGCCTGCGTATCAAGACCCGCCGTGGCAGAGGAAAAGATGCGATTCTAAGCAACATCATTTTCCGGAATCTGACCCTGGATCATGTGATGACACCGCTTGTGGTCAACTGCTTCTACTTCTGCGATCCCGACGGCAAGACCACCTATGTCCAGTCCAGAGATGTCTACCCTGTGGATGACAGAACACCGCAGGTGAAAAAGATGGTATTTGAAAATATGGATTGCACCAACTGCCATGTGGCAGCAGCTTATTTTGACGGACTTCCGGAGCAGAAGATCGAGGAGATCTACATGAAGGACATCTTCATCAGCTATGCCGAGGATGCAAAATGTGATGTACCTGCCATGTCGGATGGTGTAGAAAAAAGCAGTAAGAGAGGACTTTTTGCAAGAAATGTTGCAAAATTGACCCTGGATAACGTGAGAATCGAAGGACAGGTTGGAGAGGCTTACGAGCTGGAAGGCGTGGATGAACTGATAAAACGCTGAGAATAAGCAGGATCAGGAAGATCAGACCTGAACCTGAAATGGAGGAAATTATGCAGTTAGGAATCCGTTTACATGATACGAAAAAGCTTCCTTTTGAGGAACGTATTGCCAATGTCCATGAGCTTGGCTTTGCCTGCGGACATCTGGCACCCGGTAAGGTGATCACCGAGTTTCCCACTACCGATGAGGCACTGACCCCGGGACTTGCCATGTATATGAAAAATGTATTTGCGAAAAATCAGGTGGATGTTGCGGTGCTTGGATGCTATCTGAATCTGGCAAATCCCAATCCGGGGCAGCTTGCGAAGATCACCCACCGCTATATGGAACATATCCG